>Ga0302192_10000176_pt1 | contig 43176 bp, 29 predicted proteins | sample II_Bog_E3_2_FD_200230 | JGI IMG/M metagenome (GOLD analysis project Ga0302192, IMG submission 200230) | Peat permafrost microbial communities from Stordalen Mire near Abisko, Sweden - II_Bog_E3_2 | ecosystem: Environmental > Terrestrial > Soil > Wetlands > Peat | place: Sweden: Abisko...
AGATCTCGGCGACAACGGAGGAAGTGCTTGAATGGATCGGAGATGGCCTGCGTCGTGAGGCTCTCAGCTTTCCAAAGAAGAATGGCCCCATCATCTGGCCAACCCGCTCATGGCAACAGGTCTTGAGCGCCGAGTTGATTGCCGCTTGAAAGTACGCCGTTCTAAAGCAAATCCAACCTGAAAGTCCCGTCAAACAAGATTCCGCGAGGTCTCTCGATGGATACTACCTTTTCGTATTTAAGAACACATGCCCTTGAGCTAGGATCACGGATTCTCGAAACTTATCCCCCGCTTCAAGGCACGAAAGACCCTGTCGCGCCGCGCATTGCAACGCTTCTGCGAAAAGCGCTGCCTGCGCAGGCACTCGCGATCACGGGCACGGCCAAGTACCTGCGCAAAGCCAAGGCAGCGCGAATCGTGGCCGAGTGCGGGGCCGGCAAGACCTATATGGCGCTGGGCACGATCCATGTGCTTGCGGATGGAAAGCCCACCACAACGCTGGTGATGTGCCCCTCGCACATCACGCACAAGTGGGCGCGGGAAGCTCTGCTGACTGTGCCACGCGCCAGAACCTTTCTGATCGAGGATATGCGCAACGGCGGCGATCCCAAGAAGCCGCACGGCATCTGCGAAGTCAAGCTGCGCAAGGGGAGGATTGTGTACGAGGGGTTGCGCCTGTCGCTCGCCGAGTTGCGGCGCATGGGTCGCAAGGAGTGGCGCAAACTTTGCTCCGCACCAGCCTTCTTTATCACCGGCAAGGACAAGGGGAAGTTGGGCTACTACTGGGAGCACGCTTACCTCAAGGCGAAATCCGGGCCGAATCTCGGAGGCATCGTCAATCCCGACACCGGCGCTGCGATCCTGGACTCGGAGCGCCAGAAGCTCACCCATCTCGACTTCGTCGACAAGATCAAGCTCTTTGAATCGCTGAACCTGCCCCATGGTGGAACAACGCGTTATTCCGCGCTTTGGCAGGCGGATGGCAATCGCATTCAGCGCATGGCGCCGATCGAGTTCATCGGAAGGTATATGGGCGGATGGTTCGACTTTGCCATCGCGGATGAGTTGCACCAGTTGGCCGGCGACACGGCCCAGGGCAACGGTCTCGGCGTGCTTGGACGAGCGGCAAAGCGGTTGATCGCTCTCACCGGCACTTTAATGGGCGGCTATGCCGACGATCTTTTCAACATCTTCTGGAGAATGGAGCCGCGCACGATGGCCGACGAGGGATTTGCCTACGGCGGTCAGGGCCGGCGCGACTTTCAGCAGCAGTACGGCGTGCTCGAAACCATCGAGAAAGTGCGGGACACGGACAACGCCTGCTCACGGGCAACGAAGAAGACGATCCAGGTTCTGAAGAAGCCGGGCGCGTCGCCGATGCTGTTCGGTAAGTTCCTGATGACCACGACTGCGTTTCTGTCGCTCGAAGACATCGCGGACAACCTGCCGCGATACGACGAGAGCGTGCTCTCGGTCGAGATGGACGAGGAACACGCAAAGGCGTACGAAGAACTCGAAGAGGACATCCGGGCCGCGATACGGGCGCATCGGGGCAACAAAAGCCTGATGAGCATTCTGCTCAACACACTTCTGCTTTATCCCGACCATCCTTACGGCTTCGAGGATATCTGGGCGCGTGCTTTTGACCCGCAGACCAAAGAATATGTACGGTTCCTAGTGACGACGCCCCAGAACCTCAAGGAAGACGGCCTCTATGCGAAGGAACGCGCGCTCATCGCCGACATCCGAGAGGAACTCAGGCAGGGCCGGCGTTGCCAGGTGTATGCGACTTACACGGGTGATAAGGATGTCACGCTGCGGCTCGACACTGTCTTGCGGCAGGCAGGATTCAGGGTTGAAGTTCTCCGCTCTTCCGTTGCTACGGACAAACGCGAGGAGTGGTACGAGCGGCAACTGAAGGCTGGAGTAGAAGTCGTGATCTGCCACCCGAAGCTGGTGGAGACGGGCCTCGATTTGTTGGCCTTTCCGACGCTGTATTTCTACGAGACCGGCTACTCGCTGCATACGTTGCGCCAGGCCAGCCGCCGTTCCTGGCGCATCGGACAGAAACACGCGGTGCGCGTGAAGTTCGTGACATATACGGGCACAATGCAAGAGACCTGTCTTCGTCTGATGGGCAAGAAGATGCTCGTAGCACTGATGATGGAGGGCAAGTTCTCAGGCGAAGGGTTGCAATCGCTCGACACCGACGAGGATCTGATGAGCGCCATGGCGCGCGAACTGGTCGAAAAGGCCGGAGTCGGGGCAAGTGCCGATCAGATGTGGCGTGAATTAGAGAGAGAACGGGAGCGGGTGCTGCCGCAGCCGCTAGCCGCTCAGGTCGAAGAAGACTTGAACCCTGTGCTCGACTTGTCTGCCGCAGAACCCACGGAGTCATCAACGGAGCAGGCCGGCATTCACCTGATCGAACCACCTGCGGGTGTGAGGGTACGGAAGAAGCCCTCACCGTGGTCCACCGACTCAGAGCCAGCCGTGCAGCTCAGCCTCTTCGGCTGATGCTGCGCGCGGCCATCATGCCTATCGCTGAAGAGAGGCGCGGGAGTCGTGCGCCCGTTTCCGCTTGAGAGTCAGAGTACATTCAGTTGACCCAGTTTCCGATCCTTCAATCCCATGAGGAGAACTGCATGACAGTCGAAGACAACCAGTCTCAGGCGTTTGTTGAGAAGGTGCTGGCGTTGCTTGAAGAGAGGTTTCCCTGGTTGGGCAAAGAAGACAACGAACAGGTCAGCGGAGCGGATACTTTCGAAGAGTTGGCCGATCTTCATCGGTGCCTCACCGAGGGGCGCTCTGGGGAGCGGGGCAAATGCCGAGGAGCAAATCAGTAACCCGCTGGGCTCCAGAGCTGCTATCCAAATGGAAGGATTCTGCGGTTTCTCTTTCATTACACACTTCTCAATAGCTGCGAACGGTGATAGCGTGGGCACTGGGAGAATCGTTCCAGCGGCACCGGCGAAAGCCTGTTCGCAACCAATGGCAACACAGGGGGTCAGCGAGAGCTGGCCCTCTGTGTTGTACGGAGACATCCAATGCCGAAAGGACCGTTTCTTCCTTCGGAGTTTGTGCCGACCAAATTCTCGACTGCGCAGGACAAGGCTGATTTCGGCAACACATTCTTGCACTTCATTGAATCTGAATGGGTGCGGACAGCGTTTACGAAGAGCTTCTACAACCGCCTTTCAATGTGCTTCTCGCACATAGCGCATCTCGATGCCGCTGGATTTTATGAAACCTGGTTCACGTCGGATGCCGACCGGCTGCGCTTCTTGCGTCACACGCTCGTGTGGCCGTGCTGGGGCGACCCGGAATTCACATTCTGCGATGTTGAGCGCGCCATCCAGCAAGAGATTCGGAAGCGTAACTATCTCGCTCGATATGAGCTGAGAGCCGCAGAGGCTGTGCGTTCCAGGGAGATGGAGCTACTCAAGCAGCTTGAGGCAAAATATCGGAAAGTTGCCCCTCCAGCCGCAGAAGAACATGCGGAACGCGTTGCCCCTGCGATTACTCCACCTCAAGCGGACGGTACCACCAGGTTCCCCGTGCAAGCCAGTCTGTTCTAACCACGACGAAGTTCCAACTTCCACCCGTAGCCAAGGAGAAATACTGCAATGGCCGCTCTCAAAACCGAGGTATTGCTGCGAGAATTTCACTACAATGGCGTTCGCATTCCCGATCCGGCGCCGCAGATGAGCGTGGAGCAAGTTAGAGAAATGCTGTCGCCGTCGTTTCCGGAAATCGCAACCGCATCCCTCACGGGCCCGGAAGACACCGGGACCGTCCTTCGCTACACCTTCAGCCGCGCCATCGGATCGAAGGGGTGAGCCGTGCCCGCGCCCGCAATGCCGCAAGAGGAGCTGGAGGTGTTGTTTCTCAAGAAGGCCGCGGAACCGCCTCCAGAAGCCAATCTCATCCTGGCGAGGCATCTCCGATCGAGAGAGTCCTGCGATCTCGCACACGCAGTCTCAGAAGCCATCAGCCGGCATGTAGCGACAGGAACACATCTGCTCCCGACTCCGCCAGATCTTCTCTTACCGCTGGGATAGCGACGCTGGCTCCCGCATTCGTGCAGGCTCTGCCGTCGCTCGCCGATGTTCGCGCCGAGTATAGTCACGAGGTCAATGCAGAACTGGTCTATGAACTCTCGGCCGCACTGGTGCGCGAGGGCTTGGGGACCGTGGAGACCTGGATCCAGTCTGGCGGCAGCGCACTTCAATTTGCTCAGCACGCCATCATGAGCGGCATTGGCGCTGAACGCGGCGATCTGCTGCGGCGTAATGTCGAGTACCACCTTGAAGTGAGCGATCAGCTGGGACGTGCCGGCAGCGATGCGGTGCTCGAAAGCGGGCAACTTGCCGTTACCATCGAGTGCGGAGGATCGGGCTATCTCAAGATGGGGCCGGCGATCGATGCGCTGGAGGCAGAATCCGAGGGACTCGGAGCGGCGTTCTATTGGGCATTGACTTACGCGCTTTATCGCGTGATGCGGATCTACAACCACGACGATGCGCTCATGTACGAAGAGCGAATGCGCGATTATGCCGCTGAGGACGAAGAAGAAAACCGCGGTCAGTATGAGTTTCCCGAGGTTGAAAAGTCATTACCGGAGTGCATCCGGAAGACGCTGAAGCGCGACTCTAGCAATTGGAGAACGCGCGATCGCAAGCTGCTCAGCAGGTTCCGCAATGGCAGATTCGGCTCCTGGATCGAGCGGTTGCGGCGCATTCAGCGTCTCTCCCGGCTTCCACTCAAGCAGTCCAGGGATCACATCGAGGCCGGTTACTACGACGATCCTCCACTGCCGTCCTTGCTCGTCTCCTTCAAAGATAACGATGCCATCATCGCCTGCTTCGACGAAGAAGGCCAATCCATGATGGAAGGTACTGCCGAGCCGACCGTGTGCGTCGTCTTTTCACCGCGAAACGCGGATGAAGTCCGGCATGCGAGACGGATTGTGGAGCGCTTTGTCGCGCTCAATTGCGAGCTTTTTCAATTGGTCGAGGAAATTCAGGGCCGGGAGAAATGCGATGCAGGTACATCTGTCAATCGGGGAGAACCATCGCTTCGAGCTGCGTGAGGCGCTTCTGGTCTACCGCGACAACCAGTCAAGCTTCATCACCCGGCACGACGTGACGGCCGGCAAGGATGCTCCACCGACTCTTGGTCCGGCGCAGCCTCTCACTGTGGCATTCATTGAGTCTCTGGTTCGCTCCCTCGGTGGCAGCATCCAGGCCGAAGTCTTGCCGGCGAACATACTAGCCAAGACCGACCGCATGGTTGCCTGGTGGACTGCGGCCGGGCGCCGCCAGATGTTCTACGAGAACTCCGAGGGGAAGGCTGCGGAATTGAACGGACTTGTCTTTCCGCAACCTCCTTTGGTGTGGCGGGTCTCGAATGGGGAGCTCAACATTCGGGCGCTTACCGAAAACAAGCGGCCGGAGGGCTCAACAAAACTTGCCGTCGCACCCTTCTGGAATCTATCGGACGACGGACGCGTATGCACGGGCACCATGCGCCGACCGGACTCGGCGTCGGTGGGCGCCATTCCAGCCTGGGAACGCGGCTTCTACGAGAGCGCCTTCACGCACGCTAACGTTGGCCGCCTGACGCGCCATGTGGGCGGATTCGAGGGACTGTGGATGGGGCTGGTCAGGAAGCGTCAGCAGTTTCCACTCGAAACACTCATCGTTCTCCCCCAGACGCTCACGCAGTTCGTGCGTGGAGAGAGGTGTTGATATGCGCATCGAGCATACTCTGCCTCGCGATCTTCTGGGTCAGCGGGCGACGCGTGTTCTCGTCGTCGGAGCTGGCGGGACCGGAAGCGCCATTGTCATGGGCCTCCCGTACCTCGACCAGGCTATGAAGGTCTGGGGGCGATCATCCGGTCTCGAAGTGGTCATGATGGACGGCGATCAAGTTTCGGAGACGAACTGCGTGCGCCAGCCCTTTTCAACCTCTGACATCGGACAGAACAAGGCAACCGTCCTAATCAATCGCATCAACCTGTTCTGGGGAACGCGATGGCGCGCGGAGCCTGAGAATTTCAATGAACGGACACTCGACCGGATCAATGACGCTTCTCTCGATCTACTAATCGGCTGTGTGGACACGCGCGCGGCACGAAGCATCATCGCAAGAACATTGACAAAGGCGAGGAACCGCACAGCGTATTGGCTTGATTTGGGCAACAACGCCGCCAGCGGCCAATTCGTTCTCGGCCAGCCATTGAACGCGCGCAATCGAAGAAAAGCCGGCCGGCTGCGCACAGTCAGTGAGTTGTATCCCGAAATCATCAACGCGGAGGCTGGTGAAGACCCGTTACCCAGTTGTTCTGCCGTCGAGGCGCTGGACCGCCAGGAGCCTTTCATCAACCAAACTCTGGCGTCAAGCGCACTTGCGATGCTGGCGCGGCTCTTCCGCTACGGATGGCTCTCTCACCACGGTAGCTTCTTCAATGCGCAAAGTGGACTCATGAGCCCATTGCCCGTCGATCCCCAGCTATGGTCGAAGACGCGGAGACGCGCCCGTCCAGCGACAACATCATTCAAACGGAATTGATATTCCATTCCTCAGTTGGGTGTATCGTTGGATGGCAAAGGAGACTGTCCATGGAAGTCACCCTCGATCACACCTTGGCTATCGAAGCGAAAGCGATGGTTGCGTTGGCGTTTCGCAATGGTCCCATTGAAGATTTGCACGGGGGAAAGCCCTGCGATGCTTGCGCTGGTAATCAAGGAATCTCCCGCATCTCCAAGGACGAGATGAAGGCCATAACGAAGTCGGCTGTTGATACCCTCTATCGCCTTCTTTGGCAGCGAGAAAACGATCCCGCAGCGTATCTCAGGAACATGGAGTTCGGGGAGCGCTACACCAGGCAATGGGATGATCCAGAACTCACAAAGCCCTGGATGGGTAGATTAGCAAACGAAGATCAGATTCCATGAGGAGAGATATCTATGTTCAAAGAACTCGCACCAGTCCTGCGTGACCGCGCGGTTTTGCTGACGGTCACGCTTGTCGATGCAGATCAGATCCGAGTGAACATTGTGCCGAAGAAGCTCAAAGACGGCGACAACGACGCTCTCACCACGCCACTCAGCGTGACCGGCACCGCCGAGGACCTCGACGCCGAGTTGTCGAAGACAATCGTTGGCTTTGTCGGCGCTCATCTTCAGATGAAGAACACCCTGGAGAAGGCGAAGGCCGAGATGGATGCGGCTTCAAAGGCCGCACAGGCGGAGGCGCGTGCGAAGTCGAAGAACACGGCAAAGCCGGTGGCGCCGAAGACGGAAACCACACAGCCTGCTGCAACCTCCAAGGCGCCTGAGCCCGTGAAGCCTGCGCCGCTCATGACCGCAAGCCTATTCGATCTGCCTACACCGGCGGCCACGCCCACCGCTACGCCTGAAGGATCCGAAGAGGACGACGAACCCTTCGTTGGAATTGAGGACGACGAGCCGGCGGACGACACAGAAGAGCTGGATGACGCGGCCTGAACGGCCCATTTCCACTGCTTTCGATGGATTGGTTCAGATTGGCTGGCGCGCAGGCGTTAAGGGCTTTTGATGTACACTGCCGCGACTGGTTGCTCTAGAATTTAATCCAATTCTGCGGCGCAGGACTGCCAATGGAATCGTCGAAGACAGAAGTACACAGTTCGGTCCAAGGATCATCCCTCGGAGAGTAGCCAAGTGGGGCCGCGAGGAACCTTCGCGCGTATGGGGCTTGCTTCAGACTTGCTGCCAGGGACCGCCCGGCTCCCATTTGAGATCTGGCACGTTCTCTGAGGCTCGGGAGGGCAGCACAGGGACGACAAACGCCTGAATGCTATCGGTCACTTCTTGAAGGGTAATCGGTGCGATATAGAGCTTGTTCTTTGAGACGAATGCTTCCCATTGCTTCTGCTTGGTAGCGTCGTTGTAGAACTCAGCAGTGAGAGCGGTGGGAAGAGCTTCCTGGGGCAGCGGCGTTTTTCTTCTCTCGAAAGTGCGCCATATGGCTTCGGAGAGGGACGACGAGGCAAAAGGGAAGAGGCTGGCCAGCGAGTTGAGATCATGAAAATCCTTCATCCGCGTGTTGGCAATGCCGAGCTTGACCATAGCCTCAAACTTCTCAGCGACAACGGTTTCGCGGGGATAGGCAAGGAGAATCGGTGAAGGGTTCTCCAGTAGCGTCGGGTACGACGTCCAAACAGGATCGGGCGTGATTGCGTCCCCGAATCCGATGTCTATTTGAACCGGAAGGCGCCCTTTTTCAAGGTAGCCGAGGAAGGTTACGCGAATGCCCTCGTAGTCTTGGTCCTCTTTGATCCGTCCCACCTTCACGGAAGCCGTGTCAAAGCGGAGACCGTCGTCTGCTACCTTGAGTTCGCAGATTTCTTCGAAGATCTTTTGGAACCGTTCGAGGGTGTTTTCTCCTTGCGATAGGAAATCCGCATCGCGGGTTGGCCGACGGGGCTGGTCTGTCCAAAGCTCGAAGAGCAGTGCTCCCTTCAGAACGAATACGTCTCTGTGCTGCGATTGGCCGATGCGGTAGAGAACCCGTTCCAGCGCGTATTTGATCAGAAGAAGATTGAAATCCTCCTTTTTGGCTCGCGCTCTATTCAAGAGGCGCTGCTTCACGGATGCGGCGGTGTTGGTGGGGATCGCTTTGCTCAAACGAGAGACTCCATATACGGCCGGATGACATTGACCACCCGACACACCTTGGCCGCGCGCCAGATATCGTCCATGGTGGCCTTCTTCTCTCGATAGGTTGCGCGCAGCGCCTGAATGGCCGTTTCCATTCCGACCTTGGAGCGGAACTTGAAGCAGTCTGCGACGGTTTTCGCTGGGCTATAGACGCGCAGCGTTCCTCCTTCGACCGAGTGGATTTGGATTCCATAATCGAAAGCGGGCTTGGAGAAATGAACCACTCGAACTGGGTGGTCGTTCAGCTTCGGTGTCCAGGCGCCTCTTTCGACAGCGAGCCAGATTTCGAAGGGGTTTTCCGTGCTGAGTTCATGGTACCGAAGGGCGGAAGAGAGACAGAGAACGCCAAGGGGAACTCTCTTGGCAACCTCGAGGACGGTCTCGTTGGTTGAGATGGTGGCGTTCTTGGCCCGGTATAGACCGTGGCCGACACGTTCTATCTTGCCGGCTTTGGCAAGATTCCAGAGGTGCGATCGGGACACAGAGAGGCCGTTGAGCTCTTTCGAGCGCACGAGGGTCCTTTTCTGGACGATGGCTCCGACATGTTCCGCCTTTTTGCTCACAAAAGCAGTCTATCAAAGCCTCTACACTTATGAACATCTATAAAGGATTTGACAGAGGCTTGCATTGGTTTTCAGAAGAACCAATCCCACGCCATTGCCTGAGGCAGTCCGGTGCCCTTGCGCAATACAATCCCGCTCGCACCAACGAGGAAATCCAATGAAACCATCCAAGCTGTACGAGGCGCTCCATGCGCTGATAGGGGAGCGCGTGCCGCTCCACATCTGGGGCGCATGTGGTGTAGGAAAGTCGCAGATCGTCGCGCAGGTTGCGGGCGATCTCGACTATGAGTTCCTTGACGTCCGGGCCGTGCAACTCGATCCAGTCGATCTGCGGGGCCTGCCGCGGATCAAAGAAGATCAGACCGAGTGGGTTCCGCCCAAGTTCCTTCCCACCACCGGGAAAGGCATTCTGTTTCTCGATGAGCTGACCTCCGCGCCACAGATGACGCAGGCCGGCTGCTATCAACTGGTGCTCGACCGCAAACTCGGCGAATATGTGCTGCCTGACGGGTGGGTGGTACTTGCAGCGGGCAATCCGGCCTCCGAGCGGGGAGTGCATTTCTCGATGCCGCGGCCGTTGCGGAATCGCTTCGTTCATCTCGAACTTGAAGCCGACCTGAACGACTGGTCGAAGTGGGCCGTGGGTGCCGGAGTACGGCCGGAGATCATCGCGTTCCTGCGCTTCAAGCCGGACCTGCTGCATACCGCCGATGCGACCTCGGACGCAAACGCATGGCCCACTCCCCGCTCCTGGGAGATGGCCTCCAATGTTCTGCGTGGCATCGCCCGCCGGCAGAAGACCACCTTTCTCGCGGGTGCGGGCGAGTTCGAAGCGCAATTGCTCGATGGAACAGTAGGGCCTGCCGCCGCTGCGGAGTTGCTCGCATTCCTCCGGCTGTTCCGGCAGTTGCCGTCGATTGACGAGATTCTCCTCAACCCCGAAACCGCGCCGCTTCCCGCAGAGACCTCGGCGCAGATCGCAATCGCAACGGCACTGGGACGGGCCATGACCGATAACTCAGTGGCCAGGGGTCTCAAGTATCTCGACCGGATGCCGACCGAGATGCGCGTCATGGCGATGCGCGACGCGGCGGCGCGGGACACCGCCATCACCCATACACCGGAGTTCGTTCGCTTCGGAGTGGAGCACAGGGAGTTATGTGGTTAGCAACATAAAGGGAGGTTGTTCAATGATTACCGAACGCGCAATGCTCGCCGCCGTCCACATCAGCATCTGGACGGCCGTCAAACACGACCGCAAGATCAGCCGCGACGTCGCCGACCAACATGGAGCGCACCAGGGCGCTGGCCGGTACAACAAGCAACTGTTGCGTGGCGCCGACAAGCTCGATGAGCTGCGCACGCTGGCAGGACAGGTGCGGCAGTATTTCTACAAGATCACTTTGCCCTGGTCCGACGAAGGGTTTCGTCTCTTGCCGTCGAACCTCTACTTCGATCTGACGACCCGGATACGCGAGTTCGAGGCCAGCTTCGAGCTTGGTGTGGAGAACTTCCTTCAGGTCTATCCCCAGTACATCGAACAGGTGCGTCCGGAGTTGAACGGACTGTTTCGAGAGGAAGACTACCCAACTGCAGAAAAGCTGCGCAAGAAGTTCGGCGTCAAGCTCGAGATCCTTCCCATTCCGTCCGGAAATGACTTCCGCGTGCAGATGTCGGCAGAGGAGCAGGCACGCGTTGCCCGCGAGATCGACACCAATGTCCGGCAGTCTCTGACGCGTGGGACCGAAGACCTCTGGAAGCGGCTCCGGGAAGTGGTCTCACACATGGTGGATCGGCTGAACGAGCCGGAGTCGCGCTTCCATGCCACGATGGTCACGAATGTCTTCGACCTGGTGGAGTTGCTGCCGCGTCTCAACGTCAATGGCGACGCGGATTTGAACCGCTTCGCCGAGCAGATCAGACAACGCCTATGCGGCTTCACGGCCCAGGACCTCAAGAGGCATGATTTGCTGCGCGTAGCCACGGCAACGGATGCAGCGGAGATCGTCGCGGAGATCGATAGCGTTTTGCGCAACCGCGAAGCCAGCGCGCCGGAAGAAGAGGCCACTGCATCGGTCGAAAACATTCTGGCCCATATGTCTGCGTACATGGAGGCGCCCGCCGCGGCATGAGACACGAGACACCTGCAACGCTTCGCATCCAGAAGTCGAGAACAACTTTACTGCTTGATCACCCATTTTTCGGGTCTCTCTTGTTTCGCTTGAAGGGGCGCGAGAACCGGTCGATTCCAACGATGGCCACCGATGGTGTGTCGCTTTACTTTAACCCGGAGTTCGTCGATACGCTGAACTCGGCCACGCTGGCCGGGGTGCTGGCCCACGAGGTCATGCACCCCGCGCTCCAGCACCATGTGCGGCGTTCAGGGCGGAACCCGAGGCGGTGGAATGAGGCGTGCGACTACGCCATCAATCCACTGCTGCTCGATGCAGGCCTCAGCCTGCCGGAGGGCGTTCTTGTCAATCATCGCTTCCGTGGGATGAGCGCGGAGCAGATCTACAACCTGCGCGAGGCCGAAGCACAGCCACAATCGGGCGGCCAGGACGCGGCAAACGAAGATGCAGGTGCTGGTTCGGAAGACGCGCCTGAAGAGCAAAACGCACCGGACTCGCCATCTGCCCCCGTCACGGAAGGAGGAATCGGTCAGGTTCTCGATGCACCCCTTCCGGACGAGGAGACGCCGAGTGTTGAAGAACAGGCGCGGGACTGGAGTGTTGCCCTCAACCAGGCAGTCACGCTCTCAAAGCAGGCCGGCAAGTCTCCAGCGGGCCTCGCTCGAACTCTCGAAGGCGCGGCGGAGGCAGCGGTCGATTGGCGCGAATTGCTGCGCAGACTCTGGTCGGACACCGTCCCGGCCGATTCGAGCTGGATGCGGCCGAATCGGCGCCATATCTGGGCCGGCCTCTATCTGCCCGGAGTCGTGAGGGAAGGAGTTGGGGAGATCGCGATTGCTGTCGATTGTTCCGGTTCGGTTTGTGCACGGCAACTGCGGCTCTTCGAGGCGGAGGTTCGCTCGATCCTCGAAGGTCAACGGCCACAGTGCGTTCATGTCTTGTACTTCGACACGGAGGTACACAAAGTTGAAACCTATCAAGCCGGAGAGCAAGTTCATCTCAATCCCGTTGGCGGCGGGGGAACAGACTTCGGTCCGTGCTTTGACTGGCTGGATGAGCACGGGATTCGGCCGCAGACTTTGGTCTTTCTGACCGATCTGTGCGGCACGTTTCCCGAGACTGAGCCTGGGTATCCGGTGCTCTGGGCGTCCACCGAGCGCCGGCAGGCTCCATTCGGCAGTGTCATTCCCATGCACGTGGCGTAGATTCCACAACTTGAAATGGCCGGCGCTACGCGCGGTGACCAACCGCCAAGCGGGCGCTGCCGGGCTTCGCGCTGTGTGACCGGCAGCCTGCGTTCGTGTGCCACGGCGGAGATTCAATATGGAAAAGACAATCCACATCTTTACGGATGGATCTGCCATCCGGAACCCTCGACCGGGCGGATGGGCGGCAGTGTTGATTCGGGGAAGCAGGAGTTGGGAGATGTCGGGAGCAAGTCCGTGGACCACCATCTCGGAGATGGAGCTTCTGGCAGCGGTCGAGGCCTTGCGGTCGATTCCGGCAGGCTCGCTGGTTGAACTGCGCTCGGACTCCGAATTGCTGATTCATGGAATGCGCTTCCGTGTTTTCCGCTGGCAGAGGCAGCGATGGCGCAACAGTCGCGGGCCGGACTTGCAGTACCAGGAGCTTTGGTCAGAGTTGATGCAGCTGAACGAGCGACTGAACATTCGGTGGCGCTGGATCAGGGGACACAGCGGGCATCCCGTCCAGACCCGCGTCGATGCTCTCGCCTATCGCGCCGCCCGCTCTGTCTGGGAGAAAGAGAATATAGCGGCATAATGCCGGCAAGGAGCTCAGAAAGTCAGAGAAGGAGAAACACAGATGGCATCGATTGCGGAAGCAAGCTCGCTTTTTGAAATCGACGTGGAACTCGACGGACTGCTCGAAGAGATCGAGGGACAGGTTGAGTCGGAAGGCCAGGCCTCGGAAGACCTGGTTGCGCGGTTCCAGCAATTCTGTGAGGCGCACAGCGAGAAGGTCGACCGGATCGGCCGCTTTGTGCGCGTCATGGAGGCTCGAGAGCAGTATTGCCGGAGCGAGTCCGCGCGGCTGGCTGACAGAGCGCGGGCCACTGCCGGCAAGGTGGAGCGAACCAAGAACATGGTCCTCTTCTACCTGCTCAGCCGGGACCTCAAGAAGATCGAAGGCCATCAGTTCACGTTGCGCGCTCAGAAGAACAGCCAGGACTCCGTGCGAATCACCGACCAAGCCGCAGTGCCGAAGTGCTATTGCAGGATTGATGCGCGGATTGACGGAGTTGTCTGGGAGACGGTGCTCTCGCTACTCCCAGACGAGCTTTCGAGATCCTTGGAGTCGTCTGTTCAGGAGACGCGACCGAACGCTGACGCGATCAAAGCGGCTGCGATGCGGAATGAACAAGTGCCTGGAGCGGAGGTGCGGCGCGGTTCGCATCTGAGAGTGGCCTGAGAATAGCTTGGGGGACCCGGAGTCACTGGAACTGGTGAATGAACTCAGGACCGCTTTGCTCGCTCTGCAGTCCGCCCGACCCGTAGAATTTCGCGCTCGGGCTCGGGAGATCATCGCCCGTGGAGTACTGCATGAAGTGATAGCTGCAGCCGGAGCGCTGCGCGTGAATGCAGACAATGTGACAGTCGATGACATCGACCTGATTGAGACGTATCTCGTGTTCCCTAATTCTTTGGTAAAGCGTGACTGCTTGCATGCGATCACGTACCTGGGAAGGAAAGCGGAGATTCAGACAGCCTTGCTGCGAGCCGTATTGAGTGTTGAAGTAGAGGGTGATGCCCAGGTTGCGGCGACGCTTGTAGGCACTTTTGGCCCCTACGGAGTCTGGCTCACCCAATTGTCAGAAACGGATGTATCTCACATTCTCACCCAGCTTTCCACGATTGAAGATTTAAATACGAATCAGGGGGCTATCCCGTCATTCCTTAGCCGTTTGACGGACCGCTTTCCGGACCAGGTGCTGGAATTCCTGTTGCATCGTCTCGAGATTGAAGACGAGCGCCGGGCAAACGGCGACTGGAGCTTCCGCGGGCTTGATTCGCCGTATGGCCACGTTTCTTTTGGCGCCGTCGAGCCAGGAGTCAGGGCTCGTCTGGTCCAGACCTGCTTGGATCGCTATCTGCGGACGATTCCACCCGCTTCGTCGTACCGCTCTCTTTTCTGGACCGTGCTCGGAGGGCTTGATGATGAGGTCCTGTCAGTCTTGTCGAGGGCTACCGTAGGTGCCGACGACGAGCGCATGGAGAAGATACTGACTCTGATCCGGACTTCTCCTGGACGGCTGGTGCTGGGCGATCCGGAATTCGTAAAGCAGTTTCTTCGAAACCTCTCCGGCGAAGCCAGGATCAAGGCAGTAGCTGCCTTCGTCGAGAACTCATATTCTCTCGGATCGGGAAGGTTCGCGGGTGCCCCCGGCCGGATGATTGAGAACAATCAAAACGCCATCGCCAGCGTCCTGCCAGCATTTCAGGGGGACGCGGATATGCAGGATATCTGTGCGGCTTTGGCTGCAAGCGAGACACCACGCTACGAGTTTGGTTCACACTTTGGGCTTCATGGGCCGGCAGATTAGGATCTTCAGCAATCTGGCCTTGCCTTCGCTCCCCAACCGGGATTGATTTAGCCGTCGGGCCTGTGCTTTGACCGTGTTGATCCATAAATCAGCAGATGGCTGATCTATGGATCAAAGGACAGAATGACGGGCAACAATCTGCACCTGGTGCTTTGCCAGCAGCTTCATCGCCACCCTGCCTTCTGGCAGGAGCTTGAGATACCGACATTTCGGAAAGTGTCGAATGGAGTTCGGCTATGGGAACGGGTAGGGATTCAGCCACTTGACGGCCAACTCAATTGATCGTGCGGATCAGTCCTTCTCCGCGTTTCTGCATAATTCCAGCAGAATGGAACTTTCGACGGGCGTCAGGTGTGACAGCTGATTGCGCGCCAGCTTCAGGTTGCTGATAAATTCGAGTACCGCTTTGGATGGAACACCTGACTGTTTGAGCAACACTTCCAACATGCCGATTTCGAGATCGTACACATCGTTAATTACGCCGTATTTGGAGTAATACGGCAGCTTAAGGTGCGCTCGATAGTGCTCAATCAGCACTTGCCTCTTTTCTTCGATGTACGACATGAGAATTCCAATTTCAGCTTTCCATAAAAGTCGGCTCAGAAAGCGCTGGCCAAAGAGAAATGCCCCAAACGATGTATGAGGTGTCTGCTTCCCAAGGTAAGTCTGCCAGAGACCTTTGCTCCAGGCCTTTTCATGGTATGGCTCCGGTTTAAAGCACCAATCTCTTTCGATCGCAAATTGTTCGAGCAACCGGACAGGCTCAATCAGTTTGCAGAGTTCAAAGTCGGCCAAATACTCGCACAGCGCCGGATCCCATCCTCCAAGTTCAGATACAAGAGCGACCGTCAGATCGGTCTCGAGTCCCGACTTTCTATCTCTGATGCAGCCATTGCTATACAGCTGCATGTCGTTTCGTCGCAACCACCCATCCCAACGCAGACTGCTCAAACCGACGGCCACAGGGGGCATGAGCGCAACTGCAGGGCCGATCATGCGAATGACGAACAGCGACCGACGCGACTCAGGAACAACCCGGCTGACGCGCTCGTATTCGAGAAAGAATTCTGACCACGCGGCCCAGTCCTCTGCCGGGATCTCCTCAATCCAGATCAGTTTACGCTGAAAGTCCCGTTCGCTGGCGAGGCCGGACTCACTTCTCAACCGTCGCGGTTCCGCGCCTGGCACAATCGTCGTGTAGAGAAACTCCACAGGATTCGCGCCCGGAATGACATTGACCGACTCCCAGTTAAAGTCTTCACGAAGAGCTTCCTTAAGTGAATGCGAGACCCTACCCGGAGTGTTCTCCGGAAGTATCAAAAATACCGACTTGCCTTCTCTGATGTCATCAATGATGGCTTCGAGGAAGCTACGCGGCCCCGGGATTGTCCACCAGTCCATTGTGAGTCCTGTCTTTGAGGAGCTCGTGAACGACGGGATCGACAGTCCATTCGCCACTCTGCTGCCCGGGTTGAATCAGATTAAGTCGATCTGCCCAGTAAAATGCAGCTTCGATCACAGGCTTGGACATTCCCTCTATAAGACCAGTTAGAACCTCCGGACTAGCCGAACCACCTAGGTCAACAACTGATTTCAAAACTTTGAGAGGAGCCTCCTGCTTGAGCCCGAACGCCTCCATATAAGAATTGCGCGCTCCTACATCGTTCAACTGCCGGCAAAGGTCATCCAAGGCTGATTGCCAACTCATATTCCCCGTAACGATCAGGCCGCGGAACTGTTCCAAGAGGATCGGCCATCGACCAGTTGTTGCAGTGATTTTTCTCTCTTCATCGAGAGCGTTAGAGCCGATTGTGCAGTCGCCGAGCCACGCATTCAGCGCGGCGCGATGCCAAGGCTGAAGCGAGAGACTGCTCAGCCTGCGGTCAGCAACCATGGATTCAATCGTAGACCGGTCAGGAATGAGACCCCAAGTGGCAGCAGGATCGGCCAGAAAGACAACGCTCGTAAAGCGCGTTCTGCCCTTCGACATCGTTGTGGCTTCCTGAATCCAGGCAGTTGTCCATGGACTGCTGCGTACGACGACGAGTGTTGTTCCGCTCTGGGCTCTTTCACGAACATCCTCCAAAAACTTCCTGAATGCAAAACGATCGCTTCCAGCTATATCGCACGTCACGTAGTGACTCGAATCGACCGCCTGTGCAAGGAATCGTTCCACATCGTCGAGACCGGCTGCCTTTGAGCCAAAGATCAGCGAGACAGAATTGCGCTCGCCCCGCAAGTCGTTGTATTGCTGGTCAGTCAGAGGATTTCGCTTCCAGTTTTGCTTACGATCACTCGTGCGATGAATGTGGGCCGAATATGGCTCAGGCGGCGCCTCATCGGCACTCTGCAAGAGTTTCTGTTCGATCTGGTCCTGGCTGCCAAGCAGTGAAAAGAGATTGACTGCACGAAGCGCGTACTCACCTGCTTTTTCACGGAGGATGCCAAGTCCCTGCATTTCATCCAGCAGGACTCTGAAATCCTCTTCCGTACGAAGCTCTGCGAATCCCTGCTTCCACCATGCGAAGGCCAGTTCGCGAATATCGCTGGCGCTCATCATGCGTGAAGCTCCGTGAAGAGTGTTCAACGCAATGATTAGTGCAAGAACCCGGTATCGAGGATCAAGATTTAGTGTGAGCTCGAACTTCTCGCGAATCGGATTCTGGAATGTGGAGTAGGCTTCATCCACGTGCTTATCGGTAATGACAAATGGGGGGCCATTGCGGATGCACGCGTTGTCAAGCTTGATCGCCTGGAATATCTGATAGCAATAGAGCTGAATCAGGCTCGGGTAGTAGTTGGTTCGTGAGAGAATCCGGACAATCAAGTCGGGGGACTCAAAACGGAATCCTAGTGCCCAAAACGGGCGTTCAATCAGGGCGCGTGCTTCCTTTCCTTCCCCACGATTGAGCAGAGGACCGATACAGATTGGTTCTCCGAAATGCGCCAACGGGTGATTCTGCTCCTTGGTGGCGCGCTGCACGTTGTGGAGTCCGGCAAACACAACTTTAAATCGGCGGTTTGTTTTCTCCATCAGGCCCTTGAGGCTGGAGGTGCGAGAAAAGTCTTCCTTGGAATCCAATTCCAGGAAGCGGTCGGCTTCGTCGAGCAGAAGCAGGAATCGCCTCTTCTTATCTGTGTCGAGCCAAGCCTGGATCCGCTCAAGTAGCTTTTGTCTCTCCTGCACGTTGCCAATTTGGAGGTCTGCATCTGCAATATCCCTGACGCTGCGGGCGATGACAGTCCATATTTCGTCGGTAGAGGACTTGAGATCGATCCACAATGCGATCCGTTGTTCGGCTGGGTGATGGAACTCATCCCTAATCGAAAGCAGGAGCGCGGTCTTGCCCAATTGACGGCCGCCATAAACAAAGCACGACCCCATCGGATCGATAATCTGATCTCGTTCCGAGCGTCGGCCATAGAACATCTCTGGTGGGACGATGGAGGAGGTCATCGTGTACGGGTTCACGCACGTGAATGGAAGTGTGCAGTCGAACATCACCGGCAATCGGGAGCCGCGGACGCCGCAAAGGAACGCTACGAGGAGTTCATCGATAACGATGAAACTGAGACTGTCCTGCCGCCCCTGTTGAGCGATTGCACGACGCTTCTGTTCCCCGAGCCGTCCGAAGTAAAGCACGATCGCGGGAGGTCCATTCCGACCCTGTCGCACGACGTTCAGAATTTCATCTTCAGAGGGGCGGTCCCAAAGACAGATTACGCGGTAGTGCCCACCAGAGGAAGAGCCGAAGTACGGAGTTGGGCAGCGATCGCGATGTGTCAGCGGTCGAACGTCCAGGGTCAGCAAAACGCGCTGCGATCCGCTAGGTTCGCTCAGGTGATACACTTCAAAACCAAGTCTTTCGAAGAAGGTTTTAAGCGGCTCTGGCTTGGTGCGTTTGCCTTTTTTTAGCGTAAACCACGCATCGAGCATCCCTACAGCCTCAGTCAGCTGCGCTCCGGGAATCTGGCGCATGTCGACGCCTGGGAAGCTCTTGCCATTCTCGACGTATGAGGCCAAATTTGGTGAGTCGTTAGCGGACAGGAATTTGTCAAGCTCGGCGGCGGCTTTCGGGTAGAAGTTTCTGAAGGAGTCATTCATCTGCTCCGCCTGAGCAGGCAGTTCGTCATTACGAAGAACGAGATCGATATATTCGTTCGCAGTATCGACATCGCCCCTTTCCATAGCTGCCAGAATGCGTTCGTAGGCGGGCCCTTGTTTTCCAACTCCTTCCGAATCGATGCGCTCTCTGACCTGCTCGACCTGGCGCATACGAGAACTGCTGATTGCTGCGTGAATTCCCGTGAGGATGTCCTCTTCGGTTTCGAAATTCCTGATCAAATCCAATCGCAAAGATATCTGATCGATCCGATCCAGAAAATCGGAGCGTTCGTGCTCACGCACAAGGCCCAGGCTGACGCCGGTCTCGACCGCGCGAATGCATTGTTCGATCTGCCTCTTCAGCGCAGCCTGACACTGTTTGAGATGCTGTTCCTGAGCGGCGGTGAGACGAGTAATAAGCTCTCCCTGGGTCTTGTCCCACGTCAGGTAATCGATGACCCGGTCAACTGCCTCGTGGTCCCGGGAGTCTTCACTTATGAAACCGATGGATTTGTTCCAATTTTCCGTAGCTGACGATGCGAGCTGATTCACGAGGAGGCGTTGCAATTGCTCGGATTTCAACCGCGGTTCCCATTCCTCTGTCATAGGCAGGCCTGGAATCAGCAACAAATCCGAAGAGAGCAGGTATTTGATCGGTGGCTCGTCTGTTCTTTGTCTGCTGCCCGGATGAAGCAGCGCCAGGAGACTATCAAAAGATCGGAGGCAGAATTGCGCAGCGATAACAACGCGTAAATCGCTTGCGTTGGCTGCGGTTTGATCCATTTCCGCCTTGAGTTCAGTCTGGGCAGAGTCGAGAATCATGCGCAACTCGAGCAAACGTGTCCGACGGTAGTCATTCTGATCGGGAGAAGTATGCTCAACGAGCGCAACCCAGCGGCGGGCAAGGTCGACAGCTTCACGGACGTGGCGAGTAAAGACAGCGAGGGCCTTGTAGTTGATGGACCCTTCGAATCCGTAATGCTTTACAGACTTCGCATCGCTATTAATTGCCCCGCGAATCTTCTCGTCGGTCGAAAAACTCTCGATCTGCGCTTTCACGTCGGCGAGGCGGTTGCGGTCGTTACTGAGGATCGGTTGGATAAAGCGACCGATGGGAGCCTTGGGGTCGAGCCAGGACTTCCAAATCTTGGCAGCCGGCGCATATTTGAAGTTCAATTGGGGAGCGCGCTTCGACCATTCCAACACTTCATTCTTGAGCGTGCTAACTCTCTGGGCGAAGTTGACAGAGGTGTCGATGAACTCGAGCGCCGCGAGATCGAGGGGCATTTGCAGGTTGGCGTAATCGGTCAGCTTCTTGCAAATCCAGTAGAGCTTGTCGAGGCGTGAGCCGCTTATCGTACCGGGCTCTATAAGAACAATTGCGTTCGAATCAGGAGCGACGACCGCCGGTCGAAGCGCGGAAGAGACCCTGAGCAACCGGAAAGCCAAGGCGAGTCCTTTGGAATCAGGATCCGGAGCATCTGCGATCGCAGCATAGTCGCTCCTAAGCCGTTCGAAAATAGATCCAGAAGGGTTAGTGATCGCCTGCCCCAGAATTGCGGCCCTGATACGCGTCGAGAATATATATGCAGGGTCTGTTTGGCTATCCAAGCTATGAGCAAGGTGGTATGCGGCGCCGTATTTCCGTTCACCCAGGGCGATCCACATAAGACGCTGAAGTGAATCGAGCGGCGTATTGCCGTTAGAAAGAATGATGGCGGCTGCACAAGCAGCCGTGGTCTCGATCTCACAAGGCTCAAAGCCGGCCTGTGAATGGACCAATTCATCGTCGACGGTGGGTTCATCGACTGCATAGAGCCTATCGATCGATTCTTCTGTCGCCTGGCTCTCTACGCTTAGTTGGGGAGGTTCAATGTACTTCGGAATCTCCAATACAGGTTCGCGGATGGCCTGAGGCAAGGACGTCGTCGATTGTTCTAAGGCAGCATCTAATGTGTGAATTGAATGAATCTGAGGCTCGGCTTCACTTGTTGAAGTGGAATAGTCATCGGCACCAGCCGGGGGTTCGGCTTTTTTGGTCGCGGAGTTCACGATGGGTGCCTTTTCGCCCTGGGCTAAGTCTTCGCTGGCAAGGGAGACAGTCGGCAATTCAGGACTAGCAATGAATTCGGTCGCAACGATTGCACCGCTGCCAAGAGCGAACACTAAACCCGCACCGAAACTCTTGGCAATCTGTTCAGCGGCGTGCGGGTTCTCGTCCAGCGCAGAAATCCCGTTTTTGAGCAGATTTAGAATTGTTTCGTAGAGACTTAGTTCGCTGAGGATTTCAGGTGGCAATTCAGGGCCGCCGCTTTGCCGAATCTTGGCCTCTAGGTCGGTTGCGCCGAGGCGGCATGTGTCGAGGCCAGGTAGTTCGCGCCCCTCTTTGCTCCTGAGCGAAAGGACTGTGTCCAGAATCTGGCATGCAGCGTCGATCTGTTTGCGCGAACTTTCGCGCAGGCTTTGTACTCGGCGGATCTCGTGTACCGCTTGTTCCAGTACCGTCAATGACGCCGGAGGCTCGGCAAAACCTGGGATTTCGAGTCCGGCCATGAAGGATTGCATTGACTTGACGACTTCGGCGAACTCGGATTTCAGACCGGAGACGTCGGGATCGAAGCTCGGATCTGGAATCAAGCCGACCGCAAATTCGTTCGCAAGCGTGGAGTACCCTGTTGCGATTTCTACGAACTGATTTCTGAGATCGCCGAGACGATCCGTTATGGATTGGATCGTCACCAGCGAGTCAACTTGATTGGACGCTGATTGAGGAACTGGTTCACTCTCGGGCTCCGGTTCGTCAGCCTCCGTTTCGTCCTCTTCATCGCCGTCTTCAAGGCTGTCGTAATCTTCAAATTCTTCCTTTCCCGACATCAGTTGCTCAATGCGCGCGAAATCCATTTCGGGTAAGTGAGCCCACAAATGGGGCTCGACCACGTACCACAGCTGCATGTTGAGTTGAACATTTTCGAGTGGGTGTATCTTCAATAAAGCGGCGACCCCCCGCTCGAGGACTTCGGTGCGTAGCGAGCCGTCTTCGTCGATTTCGGTGCGAGGTATGAGACCGCCCGCGTCCTTAAGAACCGACTCATTCACTTTCCAAACAAAGGTCCAGAGAACTAGCTTAGCTTCGCCGCTGCGGCTCATCTCCTTGAGTACAGCTTCAAACTTTTCTATCGGCCACTTGAGAAGCGTGTGTTCGCGCGTATGTCGCCTCTCCGCAATGGACTCTAAGAGACGCTTGCATTTGTTAGCCCGGGTGACGCTCGCGCATGAAGCAATAATCTGATCCTGGCGACCGCTGTCCAGGCTGTTCCAAAGACGCTCCGTTGTTGTAGGAAAACTCCACGCTTCCAAGTCTCGCCTCCCATCGCGATATCTACATGTCGATTTGAATAGAAGTGGTATCAACCATTCTACGGCGAAATTTACAGGTAGGAGTCCAACGAATGTGGGAGGCCATTTACGAATCGGCCGAGCGGAATACCCCTGACGGCAATCGCAAGGGCTACGTCTACTCGTCGGTAGGTAACCTTAAGAGCCAAACGGACGAAGGCCAGACCTGGATTAGCCAAAGTTATGAGAGTGTAGCTTCCTCGAATAGCGGCTTCAGAAGATATTCTGAGTGCCGATGCGGGACATCGGTGCCGTTTAGTTTTGACGGATTCGGCCAGCTGGGCAAGTGAATCACAAATTTTCGTGCCCTTTGGAATTTGCTGACATATGCCTGCCAGTCCTCAGCGGCCGCGTGGGCCGAAAACCGTACCCTGGGAACACGGTCCATAAGGGCTTTTGCCGGCGTGCCAGGGAAAATGTGGCCGGTTAGGATGACAGGGACACCCTTGAATTGTGGGTTTTCGAAGAATAATTTCGAAGGGCCTCCTTGAAGGCACCCGGACGAAGCGACCAGAACATCAAAGTCGTCTGGCTTGATCGATGCCGGTGGCCGGTCATCGAAGACAATATTGTTACTAAGCAGCCGGGAGACGGCGCGTGTCATTCTTGCAGCCAGGCCGAAGACTCCCACCCGGAACTCTGTGCCGGACAGCGCCGCGCACACCTCTTGCGCCCGTCCGAGACTTAGGACAGGGACTAATACCGGGCGGTTCCCGCATTTGCGAATTTGTTCAATTAATGATTCCCGCGCCTCGAAATTATCCAGAATGCGCTCCGGGCTGAAGGCATAGGTGCCCTCCACAACGATGCCGATCGTCGAATCGATCTCTTCTTGTGAGGGGTATTCAAGGGCTCGAGTCGCATCGGAAAGGTTCGCACGTAGGTTGAAGTCGCCGGAGAACACAAATCTGTTCTCACAGTGCCGTATTTGCCATTGGCAAGAACCTGGCACGTGACCGGCCGGGAAGGGCTTGATGCTCACTTCTTCATCAAGGTCTATCTCAATCCCATAGTCGACGGAAATGAACCTATCCATCACTGTTTCAAGAAGTACGTCATCGTAGATTGCTTCGCTGCCGTACAGGGTTCGATGAAGCTTGATGGTGTCCTGGAGAGTCAGTCGGCCGAGAATCCCGGTCTGGCGGGTACCGTACCAATTTCCCGCGTACCCTCTGCGATAAAGCTCGAGGATTCCACCTATGTGGTCCTGGTGGGCGTGACTGATGGCGATCACGTCAAGCAACTCAAGATCAGGTTCACTGACTCGGCCAGCACCGACCGCCGTCGCCCCGCAATCCAGAAGGATGCGAAATTTCCCGGCCTTACAGATGATCGAAGTCCCGCCGATCGTCCAGCCCCCCGGGAAAGACAAGGCGAATTCATTCGCCAGCGTGAGAGGCCGGGCTGTTTTTACGTAGGGAATACCGAGCCCAGAGCAGTATCCTCGCTTCTTGGCAATGGCCCAATCTTCGCCGGCGCCCTCCTCATGCAGCTTTGTGACCCTTCCTCGCTCATAGTTCGAATACTCATGAACGACATCGGTCCACAACACTCGGAGCAGCCCCGAGGCTAGCCGCCATCCAACCGTAAGCGTCATAACCTCAAAGGCTTCCGTAATAATTATTCTTCTGTTGCGAACGCGGGTGCGTAGGAGCTTTATCAGGTCATAGGGGAGATCACTCGTCGGCATTTGCCGGCAATTCATCTCGAGATTCAGTGCACAGTGAACGAAGACACCTTCAGGAGGGGCGCTCATACCCCATGATTCGATGAGCACCGAGGCTTCCTCAACGACCGAAGACCATAGATCCGAAGAATTCTTCATCGTGGCGTAGATTGCAGCGTGAGCCAGAAAGTGTTCCACCTGATACCACAAATCGGATCTTCCAATAGAAGCGAGGGAATATATGTAACTTGCCGCGAGTTGAAACAGTTCGTCGCATTGGAGTGCGGCTTCCGTCCCCTGGTGCAGCACCATCAACTGGAGTGCCCCATACAGTAAGTCGAAAAACGCCCCCGCTTCGTCAAGCCGGTAGGGACTCATCAGCTTCTGTTTGAGGGCCCCCCGCAGTGCGGCGGGATGTGGAAGGTCTCCATCTCGGAGAGCGTAGAGTATTTCAGCGATTGAGGCAGCTCTTTGCAAATGGGGGCTGACTCCAAGTATCGCTTGACGGGATTCAGGGTGAGAGGCCAGCATCTCATAGACCAGGACAGGCGAAAAAGGCCCTTTTGAGGTCGCAACGGTTGGCAACGGTTCACCTGTCGATCCACTTTGTAGTACTTTCTCGATGAAATCACGTGCGCGCTGGATCAGAAGCGCGCCACCCTGCGCGGATTTTTCGTTAACCTCGGTGGGAAACGAGACTGTTGACATCATATTGGTTGAATCAGATTGTATAGTCGTATCACCCGCTTGCTATGGATATTTCCAGTCCGATTTTCGGCGGGATGCGGAATGCACATGACCCCCTTCGGTTCGGTCACAAGTTCACTCACTCAAATCCCGGCCGACTCACCGCAATTCATCTCAACCTTGACGGCTGAGATCCAGAATTTCGGAACCCGGTTTCTAGCAGGTTCGGGAGAAGACGAAAGGTGGTCTTTGGTCGAGTGCGGCCTGCAGGAATCTGTCTGGGACAAGATTTTAGAATGGGCGGCTCGTTGCTCGGACACGGAGTGCCCTCGCGCCAACAGCAGAATGGGCGGCATCGTTCTTCTGGTCGTAGGAGCGGCGGTTTCGCGCACTCTCGACGTGGAGGATCCGTTGTGGGAGCGAGTCGCCATGGCTTGCAGTCCATCCTTGCGGGCATCTTTGTTCCGTTTAGGGGCGTATCCGATTCAGGAGGCCCGCGATTCATTTTCCGACACATGTCTTTCGCTTGGCCTGCGCCATCAGCTTGATCTTCCAGGGAAGCACCGCTATTGGAGGACAGTCCAACTACAGGTCGGATTCAGCGGGAAGGTGGGTGCAGCGCGGCTCTGGGCCTGGCTGGCCGGATTCAGCATGTCGGAAACGCTCAAAACACTTCTCGGGGAGACTGGCGGCAACGGCTCCAGCGAATTCAAGCGGCTTTGGTGGTTGATGCATAAATGGAGCGCCAATCTTGCAGATACGGACCAAGAAGAGGAACTGCTCAGAAATCTGTGGTATCCATCGGAAGCTCATGACGCAATCAAAGCGAGTCTCTCGGGAGGTCGCCGATTCGCATTGCCTGGGATTGGCCCGGCGGAGGATAACCCCGTCTCCACACTTTTGGGCAATGCAAAATTCAAAAACGGAGAATTCGAAATAGGCTTTTCGGATTTTCTGCCGGGCGAGGTTTCCGTCTCCACAACTGCCGTCTTGCGGCTTCACGTCGAAGGAGTCAGCCGGGTGACGCGTCTGACCCGTAAAGAAGACGGCAGCAGGGAACTCGAAAGCGGATCTGTTCACATTAACGTCTGGAGCGCCCTCCAGAAACCTTCACGCGAGGTTCGCGTGATCGATCAGAGCGGAACCCTTTACAAGGAGCACCTGGAGCTTTGGCAGGAGGATTTCGACCTCTTGCTCTGGGAGGCGAGAACGGGCCGCCTGGTCCGCGACTTGAGCCGCTTTCAGGCTGAGGCAGGGAGCGGATATTCCCTGATTACGCGCAGTGAAGTCCAGATTTCGACGAACCTGGGTGAAATCGACTGCACCGATCGCAGTGAGTTCTGGACTTTCTATTCGTTCCCGCATGGCTTTCCGCCTGCCATGGAAGCGAAGTTGGATGGCGGCGTTATTTGGGCGCCGAACGTTTCATCGAATCTGAGCCCGGCGCTCGACGGTAGTTCTTTGCGAATTCGAGGACAGTCCATAACCTCGCTTTCGCTCGAAGTGATAGCGCCGGTAGGGTGGGCGATTGACGGCTTCCGCTTCTGCGGGCGACGGTTTACGGGCCGCACGGCCCAGATCGACATCTCGCCGGTTCGTAAATACGAGAACCGGGTCGCCCATTTGTCGCTTCATCGGGGTGAGGAGCGTTTGTTGGTCACGTGCAGGTCGGAACGGGCGGGCGAACACGTTACAGGGGCAGCATTCGAGGACGTCGACGGAAAATGGCATCCGATTCTGCAACGGAAAGCGCTCGACGGGGGAAATCTCGACGGGCGGCTGCTGGCAACAAGCTGGAGCGAGGACCAGGCGGCCGATCCGTGGCTAACGCTCGATAGTCAGCCTCTCCTGGCGCTGCCGAGGTCATCGAGACGGCAACGATTTATCGCATGCGGGGAAAGCCTGCAATTGCGCTTTGGGCTAATGAACGAAGTCGTGTCCAACCGCATCACTTTGGCCCCGACGGTTTATGCGACTGGGTTGATTGCCAAAGTCATCGAAGGGCCTGGCCGGTATCTGCTGGACCTGCGGGAAGCGGTCGAAGCGATCGACGACATCCGGGTCTGGGTATGGGAAGCAGGCCGTTCCCGTCCGAGCCGGCTGATTCGAGATACCGCAATACCACAACCAGATAAGCAGGGCTTTTCAGTATCGAGTCATGGGATCGACAGGCCAATGGGCTGGGCGATCGAACTGGAAGGTGAATGGCGTGGCGCCCGCTTCCATAGTGAGCCAAATTCGAAGGAGTGGCATGATCTGTGCGATGGGTGGGTCAAGACTCTGCACTCGGATACGAATTGGTATGAGACGGCGAGCGCGCTGCGCTGGTGGCGGTTCCCCGTCTTGATGAAGCCCTTTCGAGAGGCGGCACAGGCCCAGGCTGCGCGTACTGGAATCGAGACATTCAAAGCATGGACAGATACGGCGGGGCCGGCATCCGCGGAAGTATCGAGAGCGACTCTCGAGTTCTACGTGAATCCGCTCAGGACCTTGCTTTGGAATTGGCAGCCTACAAGCGGCGAGTGTCTACAGATTTGGGCTGATTTCGAGCCGCAGGTGACAGCTGCCTTTGAGAAGGGCAACATCTCTCCGGCGGCCACGCTTCTCCTATTCGCCCATCCGGTCCTGCTTGCAAAGATCGCCTGTGAGGTCCTCAGTACGAATCAGCAGAGAGCGGAGGCAAAGGTACCGACGATCTTGCTCGACAACCCGTTTGGCAGGGGACCCGATCCGCGACAAATCGGCCGGATAGAAGCCGAATACCGGGCATTGTTCGAGTATGCTGCCGACCTTGTTGAGAAGAATGCTGGCTATGGAAATGCGCCGACCGGGATGAGGGGCCAGCAATACCTATTGTCAGAAGCATTGAGCGAACTGAAGAGCTGGACTGATGCGCGGCCGCTCGACGACAGCTTCTTTGAGGAGAACGTGCTTCGTCCGGCCGAAGCCCTTTTCGATGGCAAGCCTGCAGATACCCACAGATTGCTGGTTGCTGTCGCTCGCTCGCGCGCATGTTGCGCGTACATTGTGTCTTATCTGCTTAAACTCAAGGGGCCTAGGAAATGAACAACGATGCTCTGCAACTGGATGCTTTGGCGGCGGAACGAGATCTGCGGCGCAGGGTCGTGGAGTTGGCCACAAGCTATCGCCCTCTCCGCGACGAACAGATGCTGAAGAAGTGCCGTGAAGCGTGGTCAGGCGACGAGTTGTCCGGTGGTGTCGTGGGCCAACTCTGGGTTGAATGCCTCTTTCCCAGCGAGACGGGACGTAATACTCTACAGAGCCTTGTGGCACAGAATCTGTTCGATCCTCGCCTGCTCGCCCAGCTGAATCATCCGCACAGGTGCCCCGAATCGCGGCCGCTCTATCGGCACCAGGAAGAGGCGATCGTCACTGCGGTCAATGGAGATCGAGAGGGTGTTCGCGCAGGTCTGATCGTCACTGCAGGTACCGGTGCCGGCAAAACGGAGTCGTTTCTTTTACCGGTCTTGAACGACCTCTACAGAAACCCTAGAAAGCCGGGGGAGTCCGGCGTGCGGGCAATTCTCCTCTATCCAATGAACGCATTGGTCAACGATCAGGTTGACCGCCTGAATGCCTGGCTCGAAGATCAGCCGGAAACGGAAAGCAGGGTTACGTTCCTTCATTTCACGTCGGAGACGCCTGAGAATGCACGCGCGCTGAGCCGTTCGGCCCTTGCGCATTTGACACCGAATTCTTCACGGATTCTGACCCGCGAGCAGGGGCGTCTTACGCCACCCGACATCCTGATCACCAATTACTCCATGCTCGAATACATGTTGTGCAGGCCCCAGGATGCTTCTTTCTTCGGTCCTGCGCTTCGGTCGTTCGTGCTCGATGAAGTTCACCTCTACAACGGTACCCTGGCAGCCGAGATTTGCTTGCTGATGCGCCGGGTAGCGCTTCGTTGCGGCGTCAGCCCTGAACGCATCCTGCAGATCGCGACATCGGCGACTCTTGGGGGCAATACCGGGGAGCTTCGTCATTTCGGCGCCACTCTGTTCTCGAAAAGGCCGGATCTGATCCTCCCGATTTATGGACACGCACACCGCAGAGATTTGCCGGCCGCGGTAGGGCCTGCTCGATCTCCGGCGCCCGAAATGATCGACGCGAGGCCTCTTGAGGCGCTGCCCATGCTCGATGCGGGGAAGCGAGAGTTGATTGAAGACGCGGCCACGGCAGCCATCGCACGAGAGTGTATCGCTCCGCTCGTCTCTGAAAGCGTTGTCGAGAGATTGGCGGGCGAGCCGGTCCCGGCACGCGTTCTCCATTACGCACTTTCAAGAGCGCCGATCGTTCACAACCTTGATGAATACTTCTGGAACAGGTCGCGTGACGGACAATCCATGGTCCGCTTACGTGAGGTCGCCGAATACCTCTTTCCTGACACAGATCGGGAGGTGGGGGAAAAGTGCACCACGGCTCTTTTGCAACTTACAGCGCGTGCCCGCAATGAAGCCGACCAGCTGCCGGTGATTCCTCACAAGTTGCACATCCAGGTGCGCGCACCCGGGCACTTCTCGGTCTGCCTGAATACCGGTTGCACCGGAGATCGTTCACGCATCGTAGAGGGTGCCGGCCTTCTGATTCCGGAGATTGCCGAGTTTTGTCCCGCGTGCAATTCGGCGACCTTGACGCTGACGATTTGCCGGAACTGTAACCATTGGCTGCTAGCCGGAACTTCGGCAGGAGACCAAATGCGCACCCGGTCGGAGTGGAACGATTATCAACCCTTAGCTGAAGACGAGGATGATGATCCAGTTCAGTGGAACTACTTCTTGAAGCCGGCGGCCCTAACGAATCAAGAGCCCGACTGGTTTGTCGACCTCGAGAGCCGTTCCACAATAGAAATCCAAACCCGCGCAGCTCATTTCGTGCGCTATATGAGTTGCCCGAATTGCGATGCGGGTATTGGGCAGTTCGAGCCGATGGCACTGCCGGATGCCTTGACACTCCCCGCGGTGGCTGAAAGCGTGCTTGCCGCCATGCCTCCAAATGCGGATCGAGCCATGCGCCAGATTCTTCCCTCCGGCGGCAGGCAATTGCTTACTTTCAGCGACAGCCGACGCCAGGCGGCTCGACTCGGTCCTCATTTGACTTATCAGCACGAAATCCTTTTAAGCCGCATCGTCATCACGCGGCTTCTAGGCGCATCTGTCGACACGGCGAAGTTGAGACGGGAAATTGAGACCCTCGAAATCGGAATCGCAGCGAATGATAACCAAGATATTCGGGCTGCTCTTGAAGTGGCACTTCGAAAGAAGCAAGCTGACCTTCGAGTGGACGAGGATGGAAGGTCGATGGCGGAATGGGCCCGCGCAATGAAGGACCGTGCGGAATTAGAGCAGTTCTTTTCCCGCGAAGCCTCGGTCTCCCACACGACGCGGGTAACCGGCAACAAAACATGGCCTGAGGCATGGGAGCAATTCTGGGACGCGAACCGAAAGGCAATTGAAGGAGATACGCTTCGGTTACTGGGTATGGAGTTCCTGCTTCGGCGAAGCCATTCCCTCGAAACGCTGGGGTCGGCGGAGGTGGTTTATCCGTCGATTGAGAAGTGTGCTCTTCCGCGCCTGGATCATCTGTCGGCAACAGAACACTCTACCCTGCAGCCCATCTGGCCGGACTATCTTGCCGGGATTTTGGACACGCTGCGTTCGCGTAGCGCTATAACGTTCGATGACAACGACAATGAAGGCCGGGATGATGCTTCGATTATCTCGTTTCCAATAGGGCGTTGGGTTTCGCGCGAGGGAACAGGCATTCGCGTCGATCCGATGGTAGGCGCCGGCGGAATTCGGAGCGTCCGTGCAAAGTTTACGGCTGCCGTGCTCCGCTCGATCGCGGTGCCTGAGGCGCGTCTGCAGGTTCTGGTGCCGAGCGTACTTGGAGCCGCGTTTGACTCCCTGCTAAAGGCTCTTCGTGACGAGAAAATTGATTTCTTACAAACCAGGACGCGAATGATTGCGGTAGGCCAGGTCGACGTCCTACGGATCAACTTCCGGAAGCTGCGCTTGCGCCGGCCTCCTCAGTTGTTTCGCTCGCCCGTGACGGGCGCAGTGTGGCCGCGCTCGGTGCGGGGCTGTGCGCCAGGTGAAATCATCGGTAAACCGCCGCTGGTGCCCGTCAGCCACGAAGATCTCGATTCCGATCCGGCCCTGAGGCGTGAACGCGTCGATTTCGTGAACTTTCCCGGCAGCGATACGGCGTTGTGGGCGGAGGAGCATTCAGCTCAGCTGGCATCACACGAGACAGCCAGATTGCAGGAATTATTCAAGGCCGGCGCGAGGAATATTCTGAGCGCGACCACGACGCTTGAGATCGGTATCGATATCGGGGGCTTGTCAGGAGCACTGATGGCGAACGCGCCGCCTGGGCGCGCCAACTACCAGCAGCGCTCGGGTCGCGCGGGTCGAAGGAATGACGGTTCAACTCTCGTCGCCCTCTTTGCCCGGTCGCTCGGATATGAGCAGGCGATCTTCCGCGATTTTGGCGCATTGTTTTCAAAGGATCTACGGAAGCCATCGATCTTTCTTGAGCGGGAGAGGTTCGGGCTACTGCACCTGAATGCGTTCCTCCTCGGCGAGTTCTTCCGCAAGATCTTTCCCGCTCGCATCACGGGCGCGATGGATGCGTTTGGGCGGATGGGGTGGTTCTGCCATGTGGCGACTCTCACGGTGGGCGGGGGGGCACATACTTCGCTTCGAATCCCTGCCGAGCCCTATCAGTTCAACTCTTCGCGGCCGTCCTGGTGGGACCCTGCTCCTGATACGGGTCTCGACCAGCAATTCATTCGATTCATGGAGCGGCTGGTAGCGGACCCGTCAGAAATCGAGGAGCAGTACAGGCTCCTGCTCAAGGGCACACCTCTTTTTGGCAGGTCGTCTGGTGAAGCGATCGACCGGGCGAAGAAGTTCTTCGCAGAATCCATCAAGGAATGGGTGACCAGCTATAACCGGCTGCTGGCTGCGTGGCAGGAAGCGCGCCAACGAGAAAACAACCGTGCCGTGTTGAGCGCTATTGCATATCAGGCGCAGGAACTATCGACAACGACGGTGATTGAGGCGCTGGCGTCCGCCCGTTTCCTGCCGCGATACGGGTTCCCGATCGGTTTGCAGGCCTTGCGACTGCCGCACAACAGCTTTCGGGACGGAAACAGTACCGTCAAGCTTGAGCGCGATGGGATGCTTGCTCTCAATGAGTATGTGCCAGGCTCCCGCCTGCTCGCCGGCGGCAGAATCTATGCGTCGCACGGGGTGATCCGATCCTTCGACCCAGATGGCGGAGGCTTCGGCTTAACGCGATACCGCTTCGAATGCACGCGGGGTCATGTGTCCTACGAAGTGCACGCGGATGCCACCCAATGCAGGACGTGTGCGGCACAGCTGCGTTCTAACCGCGGCCGCCCAGTGATCGTACCGCGCTTTGGGTATTCGTGCGCAGCCTGGGACCCGCCAAGCTGGTCGGGAGATCCGGAGCGTATTGGAACGACCGAGCTCGTGTCGACGGTCGATTTCGTGAATCGAAGCGGACTCCAGGCTTTCGAGCCTTTCGGAGGTCATGCGCGCCTAAAGGCCACCTTCTGCGAGGGCGGAACTCTTTTTGGAGCGAACCCAGGGCCGCATAATTTTGGCTTTGCTATTTGCACAAACTGTGGATACACGGACGGAGAGAGAGTGCTTGGCGACGGCCGTCAGAACCTACCGCCCGGGTTCGAAGCGCATTCGCCGCTCTGGTCACATAGGGCAACTCATCGCTGCTGGAATGCCCAGAACACCGCTCCTGCCCTCCGCAACCGATCTTTGGGGGCAGAAACCAACACCGACGTCCTTCAGATCGAAGTCAACACCCTGTTCTCTCGTTACCAGCAGCCCGGTGATTCTGAGCGGATTGCGCGAACGTTTGGACATTCCATGCGCCTCGCTGGCGCAGCAATTCTCGAAGTGGATACGCGGGAGATCTCCGTCGTGGCTGCCAGGATGGCCGGTGATCCGTGGGGAGTGCATCTATTCGACACCGCTGCTGGTGGTTCTGGTCACATCGCTGCACTTCTCGAGGACCAGAATGCCTGGTTTGCCCGAGCGATGGATCTGATTCGCGGGAATGAGGACCATGACCGAAAGTGCCGAGAAGCCTGTTTGATGTGCCTACTAGATGCTCAAAGCCAGGGGGAATTTGAGCGGGGTAAGCTCGATCGTAGTCTCACTCTCGAATTCTTCACTGAAGCCTAGGATTGGCTTTTTTAGGGCGCGTTCTCGGGGGGGCAGGTATGTACTGGAGAGCCGCTTTTCGTCGGTGCTGGTTCCGTTCCCCTATAAACCGCACCTCGCTGGTTCGGATGCGATACTGAGAGGAGACTACTGTGGCGAATCCATCGACCGCCCAGAGCCCCAAGAGCCAATGCTGACAGGTGTGCAAGCCGAATACAACCTTAGCTTTACCGCGGCCTCTTTGCGGCCCGAACTCGCTCGCATTGTTGCAGAATGCTACTTGAAAACGGGCAGTTGGGATCTGACAAAGGACCATGTGCTAATAACCAACTCACTTCAATGCCGGAGCACAAGCAGCGCGATTCGGCTGGAGCGGGAACTGCGCCGGCGTCTGGAGAAGTTGACAGAGAATGAAATGGCAATCCTTGCCGGAGAAAATGCAGACGACCGTGCTGCAATGGCATGGCTTGCCACCCTGAAGCACACCCAGCTCGCATTTGACTTTGCGACCGAAGTCCTTCGGGAAAAGCTCGCTATGCGTGATCCGGTGTTGCGCCCCTCCGATTACGAAGCGTTCGTGGATAGTAAATCGTTGATTCACAGCAGCTTAAATCAATTGAAACCGTCCTCAAGGAGTAAAATAAGACAGGTTTTGCTTCTAATGCTTTCAGAGGCGGGCATGCTAGGCGTCGGAACTGCGCTGGGAATGATCCAGCGTCCGGTTTTATCCTCTGCAGTCCTACGCGCGATTACGGCCGACAGGCCTCGATGGCTAACTGGGTTCCTCTTTCCTGATGCTGAGATTGAGGGGCAATAATTTGGTGCACATGAACGACCTTTCCGAGCGATTGTTCCAAATCTTCCGCGACCCCAGTTTTCTCTCTATGCGTGGGCAAGCAAATGAAGTTCCCCTATTCATCCAAGCCTATGAACCGGCGCGGGAAGACGGAATCAGGCGCATGGTTCAGAGCCTCGCCGTGCGATTGCAGACCTTTGGGGTAACTCTGCAAAGGATAGATCTCTTCGACTTAGTACTTAAGGAATTGGAGGAGAGCCATATCCTGGAAGATCTTCTGCGAGCTGAAGCGACCTTTGAAAAAGCAGAAGTTCTTGAAACGCTGCACAATTATTCGGACCCGAAGGCCCACCTGATTCCCCGTCTGGCTCGTGCAATGGGGAATAATGACACTCAGTTGACTTTCATTACGGGCTCGGGACGCATATTTCCGTTTTTGCGAACTCACACAATCCTTGAGTCACTTCAGCCTGTCATGGTTCGGCATCCAGTTGTACTTTTTTTCCCTGGACAATACGAGCAAGATCAACATGGCGGTTCCCTTCTAAAGCTGTTTGGGTCGATCCCGAGCCCGACGATTGCCAATCCTTACTATCGTGCTACAAACCTGGACCATTACAGGACATAGGCCATCATGAAGATCCAAGAACTGTTCTTGAAAGCCGTGGACCGCCCTATTGACGGGGTTATCAAGGCGGATGATGATCGCAACCTCCAGAACGAGCTTGAGGAGTATGTCGTAACGCGGGACGTTGCCAAGGGGCTTAGTGTATTCACTGACAGGTACCTCACGGAGCCCACGACAAACGGCGTGTGGATCTCCGGTTTCTTTGGTTCAGGCAAGTCACACTTGCTAAAGATGCTCTCGCTTGCCTTGAATGGACTTCCGCTAGCGAATGGCGTCCTTCCTGCGGACATCCTTCTTCCAAAGGTCGAAGACGAGATCGTACAGGCCAATTTACGTAAGGCTGTTGCGATTCCATCTCGCAGTATCCTCTTTAACATTGATCAGAAGTTCGACGGAATTGGGGGTGACCATTCCGCTCCAATTCTGGAAGTATTCGTCAAAGCCCTGAATGAGCTGGAAGGCTATTTTGGGAAACAGGGCTACATCGCGCGTTTTGAGCGTGATTTGGATATTCGAGGCGAATTCGCTCCGTTCAAGGATACGTATTTTCGGGTCAATGGAACCAATTGGGATATTGATCGAGCGGCAATCTCAACGGCACGGGTTGCGGCTTTTGGAAAGGCTTACGCTGCCCATTTCGGTGTTGGCGAATCGGAAGCACTCACAGTTAGAGAGCAGCTCCGAGGAGACTACCGAGTCTCGCCCGAAAGCTTTGCTCACATGGTCAAGGATTACATCGCAAGACAACCAGCAGGCTTTAGGTTGAATTTCTTTGTCGATGAGGCTGGACAGTTCATCGGGCAAGACTCGAAACTCATGCTCAACCTGCAAACCATTGCAGAGGCGCTGGCCACCATCTGTGATGGAAGAGCGTGGGTTTTCGTGACCTCGCAAGCCAATCTTGAAGGTATCCTTGGAGCATTCAAGGGAAGAGAGGCCCAAGATATAAGCAAAATCATGGGCCGTTTCAAGACTCAGCTAACCCTCGCAAGTGCTGACGTGAGAGAAGTAATCCAAAAGCGACTCCTCGCTAAAAAAGAAGAGGAGCCTGAGATCCTCACGTCTATCTATGATCGTGAAAAGGACAACCTTCAAACCCTCTATCGATTCGGTGACCAGTCGATTAGTTTCAAAGGATGGCGTGGCAGCGATGAGTTCTGCGGATTCTATCCGTTCCATCCCTATCATTTTGACCTCTTCCAACTCGCCATCCAGCAGCTTTCAACGCATGGCGCTTTCACTGGAAAGTACCTATCTGTCGGTGAGCGATCAATGCTGGCGGTGTTTCAAGAAGTAGCAAAGGTGCTCAGAAACAGAGACGTTGGTTTCCTGGCCACTTTCGACCTCATGTACGACGGTATTGCACCTTCAATACGTGGCGATATGCAGACAACCATCAAAATGGCGGAGCGGCAATTGGGCGAAGGTGTTGAGATGCGCATCCTGAAGGCCTTATTCCTGTTGAAGTGGGTTCGTGAATTCAAGGCGACTCCACGCAATGTTGCCATTTTGCTGATCGACCGAGCGGATATTGATATTCGCGCTCATGAAAAGGCAGTGGCAGAAGCACTCGAACGGCTACACGGTCAGTCCTACCTTCAGCGCAATGGAGATCTGTTCGAGTTCTTGACGGACAAAGAGAAGGATATTGAAACCGAAATCAAGAGCACGGAGATTGATGAATCCCAGGTAACGGATCTGCTCTCTCAAGTTCTGTTCACAGATGTGCTCAGAGATCCAAAAATACGCTATGAAGGGAATGGTCAGGATTATCCGTACGCCCGCAAACTTGACGATCAGCTTATTGGGAAAGACGCCGATGTTGCCATCAACCTGATTACGACCGAACACTTTTACCATTCTGATCCCAGCACTCTAGCGACGCAGAATGTCGGTAAGTCCGAGTTGCTGGCAATTCTTCCCGCTAGTGCCCGTTTGATTGAAGAGGCTTGGCTGTACCTCAGAACAAAGAAGTATGTTCAGCAAAACAGCGGTGGTGCGGATGAGACTCGCAAGGCAATTTTGGATCAGCGCGCACAGCAGAACAGCGAGCGGCGCACAAAGATGCAGGGGCTCGCAGGCGATCTGCTCGGGAGCGCACCACTCTACCTGAATGGAGCACGGCTCGACAGTGTTGGCACCGGCGATGCACGCAATCGATTTGCCAAGGCTTGCCAAGAACTCATTTCATTCTCTTTCCCAAATCTAAAAATGTTAAAGGGGAGCTACGACGATAACAGCCTGTCAAAGGCCCTCCTCGATCAAGACGATCTCCTCTCCGGCGGCGTTCTCACACTCTCCGAGCCAGAACAGGAGATTTTGACCTATGTGACGCGGAATCAAAGCAACGGTGAACGGACTTCTGTGGAAGAGATCATCCGGAGTTTCAGCAAGCGCCCCTATGGGTGGCCGTCGCTTGCCGTGCTTTGGCTGATCAGCCGGCTGTTCCGCATGGGAAAAGTTGAACTGCGGACGACTGAGCTGCTTGATGCTCGAAGCGCTTTGGTTCTTTTCCGTAGCACTCGGCAGCACGGTAGCGTTCGTGTACGTCTCCAGGAGCAATTCGATGCGAGCAAGGTCAATGCGTTGAAGAGCTTCCACGACAAGTTTTTTGACCGCCAGAATGGCGGGCAAGATGCGCGATCGGTTGGCCAGGCTACTGCCGACGCGTTCGGTGCCGAAGCTCGAGATCTCAAGCCGCTGCTGAACCAAGCTAATCGATACCATTTCTTGGAAACGTTGCGACCAATTGTCGACCAGATCAGCGGACTCGCGGACAAGGACTACAGCTATTTACTCAGTCATCTTGCCGATTTTCGGGATGATCTGCTTGCCGCGAAGGAGAATCTTATCTCCCCTATCAAGGCATTCATGAATGGTCCTCAGCGAGCAATCTATGACGACGCGAATTCATTCCTCCGAGAGGAGGAGGCAAACTTCCCAGAGTTGCCGGCCGATCAAGTGCAACCCTTGCGCGACCTCGCTGCCTCGAAGAGCCCATATCGCGGAAGCGCGCTTCCGCTTGCCAAAGCCGCTGTCACAAAGCTGCGTACTCTTCTCGCCGATCTCTTAAAGGCCGAGCGGGATCAGGCCATCGCGCTCCTGGACACCCACGAAGCCAAACTGAAAACTCTCGATGGATTCGAATCCATGGACCAGCCGCGCCAGGAACAGGTTCTTGCCGCCACTCACTCGGCACGCAATGCAGTCGGGAATGCTCGCTTCGTCACTGGAATCCGCGATCGGGTTCAACGGTTCACCAACCAGGATTACCCCGCGCAGCTCGCTCTGGCCGCACGATTACTGGCTCCCAAGGTCGAGGCTCCTGCTGGTGAAACCGGGAAGCCGGCACAGCAAGAACCAAAAGTGGAGTACACGCCAGCAGCCAGCCTTCGTCCCGAATGCAGCCTCCTCTATATCACCAACAAAGTGGAATTGGATCAATGGCTCGCCGCCCTGCGTAAAGCGGCTGAGGCCGAACTCGATAAGGGCAACCGCATTACCCTCTAGGGGGATTAGATGGCACGGCTTTTCACAGTTGCTTCCGATGAAACGCTGATATCAATGATCGAATCAGCACGCGAGCGCCTTGTTATCGTCGCGCCGGGGCTGTCCCAGGCAGTCGCTACAGCTTTGGCAGGTCGCATCAAGGAGGATTGGCCGCGTGAGCTGTCTGTGACCCTGGATGTCGATCCAGAAGTTTGTCGCCTTGGATACGGAGACATGGAAGCCCTGGAGATTCTGACTCCGGCGCTCGCGCAGCGAGATTGTCTCCTCCAAACCCAGAAGGGTGTCAGAGTCGGACTCGTCGTCGCCGACTCAGAGATACTGGTCTATTCTCCTACGCCTCAACTCATCGAAGCTGGATCAAACTCCGACGAGAAGCCCAACGCAATTCGCATTTCCAGCGTGAGCCCCGAGGGCCTTGCCTTCGCTTGCGGTGCAAAAGAGACTTCTGTCTTGGGCCTCGTGCAGGAAGTGGGGCTCGACACCGCCAGCAAAACGCAGATGGAAGCGGCAAAGGTCAACCTCCAGGAGAACCCGCCGAGGAAATTCAATCTCGCCCGTCTGGAGCGGGTCTTCAACTACAAGCTCGAATTCGTCGAGTTCTCCCTGGAGGGATTTCAACTCGGACGTCGAACCGTCCCCCTGCCCGCGGACCTGCTTGGCCTGGTAGAGGAGGACTTGCAGGAACGCCTCCGAAATACTTTCCGTCTTTTCGAGGCTGCCGAGCCATTCGAGTTTGAGTTCGCAGATCCTGTCAACCCCGGAAAGAAGCTCAAGATCACTGAGAAGTGGCTTGGCGCGGAAGCAACCAGGATTCGAAACGACTACTTCATCCCCCTTGGATCAAGCTCATACGGAAATCTGATTCTGAAGCGCCGGAAAGCCGAGTTCGAGGCGAAGGTGGATCGGCTCAGATCTCTCGTTGACTCCTATGCCGCGATGGTGAAGAAGACAATTGCATCCAAGATCAAAACCACGCGCGACAACTTGATTGAGACGCTGATGCCCAGAGTGGCTGCAGTGCCGCCGCCAAGCTGGCTGGCACAGTCGGTAAACGGGGTTCTTCTACCGGACGACATTCGCGAGCGCCTGAGTGCCGAAGTGGACAAAGCCTTCAAAAACGCCACTGAGACGTTTTCTCCGGTTGTGACCTGCATCTTCAAAGGCGTTCGATACGAAACCATCACTGAAGACGCCCATTTCCGTGAACGGATAGAGAAGTTCTTCAAGAGAGATGCGGCGCAGCTTCTCTCCGAATTCGACGCATCCCGCGCAGAGGACCCTTCCGCAAAATGAACATTCCAGCACTCAAAGCGTTTGCGCCCACAGTTCGTCGCCAGATCATTGAAGCGGTTACGCTGAAGCTGAATCACGCACTCACAGCTCGGATCCCGGATTACCTGGATACGTATGCGCATCAAGTTGCCGCATTGCGGACGCTAGAACAGGAAGACCGGACCGGCCTGATCGAACGGGTTGCATACACTTGGTTCAATCGGTTCACAGCACTGCGGTTTCTCGACGCGCGTGGCTGGCACCCATTCAGCGCCCGCGTACTCACTCCAGCAACACCCGATGAGACGCAGCCTGAGCTGCTCAAGCTGGTGCGCGCAGGGAACTGCCCGGAAGAACTCCAGCGTCACACGTCCCTCGACAGGTTGAATGGGCTGCTCGATGGCCGCATTCCGTCAAATGACGCGCAGGGAGAAGTCTATCGTCATCTGGTTCTGGCCGCCTGCCGGTTTTATAACGCGCTGCTGCCGGACCTGTTTGAGCGACTGGACGACGAGACGGAACTGCTGCTGCCGGACGATCTGTTGACGGAGCACTCCGTGGCGCAAGGATTTCGGAGTGAGATTACGGATGAGGATTGCGCCGAGGTAGAGATGCTGGGCTGGCTCTACCAGTTCTACATCTCCGAGAAGAAAGATCAAGTCATGGCGCGGAAGGCTACGGTTCCAACGGCCGATATTCCGGCCGTCACGCAGCTCTTTACGCCGCACTGGATCGTCCGCTACCTGGTTGAAAACTCACTGGGCCGACTTTGGCTCCTCAACCGCCCCGATTCACTCCTGCGGTCATGGATGCCGTACTACATAGAGAGGGAACCGGAGACTGACTTTCTCCGCATCGCTCGGCCGGAAGACATTCGCATTTGCGATCCGGCTGTCGGTAGCGGGCACATGCTCACCTACGCCTTCGATCTTCTATTCGTTATCTACGAGGAAGAAGGTTACGCGCCCAACGAGATCCCCGCGCTCATCCTGCGGCACAACCTGCACGGACTGGATATTTGCCCGCGCGCGGCTCAGCTCGCCGAGATGGCGCTCATCTTCAAGGCACGGGAGAAATCGAGCCGATTCTTCCAGCCAAGCCACCTCATCCAGCCCCACATTCATGCCTTGCGCAATATAGATTTTGCTGAAAATGAACTGCGGGGTTACATAGAGGCGCTTCACCTTGGTGACCTCTTCAATGAACCCATGCTCAGGCTTCTCCATCAATTTGAAGAGGCAACTACTTTTGGATCGCTGATCCAGCCGTGCCTTGACGCACAGCAGATTGCCTTTGCACGAGGGTTCATCGAACAGAAAGACCTCGGCGGTCATCTTTTCCTGCACAAGACACACCAGAAGGTCCTTTGTGCGTTCGATCAAGCGGAATTGCTATCTCAGCGATATCAGGTGGTTGTTGCTAATCCGCCGTATATGGGTAGCGGCGCAATGAATTCATCGCTCAAGAGCTTTGTCGCGAAATCTACCCCAGAAGGGAAGACAGACACTTACGCTGCATTCATTCTTAGAAACTTATCTCTGACTATTGAAAATGGACTTGTCGCAATGATAACAATTCCGAATTGGATGTTCCTTGGCGGATTTGGAGACCTCCGACAATACCTGTTGCAATCTTCGAGCTTCGTTAGCCTGATTCATCCTGGACGTGGGGTGTGGGGATCTGATTTTGGAAGCTGCGCCTTTGTCCTCCGCGAAGGAAGGTCCAACAATGTGTCGGCTCGGTTTAAGCGTCTATTTTTGAAACAAGGGGAGGTTCAAAGCAACGAGGAATTGTCTTCCAACTTTTTCGATGAAGAGCATTACCCTACGTACACATCCCGTTCGTCAGACTTCGCGATGATTCCAGGGAGCCCTATTGCATATTGGCTCAGCCATAGAGCCAGACTCCCGTTTCTCAACTGGCCACTGCTAAAAACGGTAGCAACAACACGGGTTGGAATGGCGACGGGTGACAACGATCAATACGTCAGACTTTGGAGCGAAGTTTCGCAATCTAGAATTGGCTTTGGGTTGACCCGGGGCGAGGCGGAAAAATCGAGCGTGAGGTGGTTTCCATATTCGAACGGAGGAGAAGCAAAGAAGTGGTACGCCAACTACTTGCATGTCGTGAACTGGGAGCATGATGGCCATAGTCTACAGACTGGCCTTCACGAAACAGGACGAGTACGTGCGCACAATTTCAACCTGGACAAAATATTTAAGCCCGGATTAACTTGGTCGCTAATCAATGCCGCATACAATGCAATTCGAATCCTTCCACGAGGATTCCTATTTAGCTCGGGTGCGCCTTCGTTATTCCCAGAGAACGAAGGTGACACGTATGTCATATGTGGCTACTACAATTCTGCAGTTGCCGCACTCTTGCTGAACGCCCTTAACCCAACTGTCAATAACAACTCGGGTGACGCAGACAAGCTTCCATATGGATTTAGCGAAGCTCAAAAAGTCATGGCAAGAGCAATCGTCTCAGAGCTAGTATCAATCAGCCGTAATGTATGGGATTCAGCGGAGATCTCTTGGGAGTTTTGCGACCAACCATTGCTGCGGCCAGAGTTGAAGAGTGAGAATCTCGAAACGACCTGGCGAAAGTCGGAAAAACAAAGAACCTCCTTTATCAATCGGATGCAAGAGCTAGAAACGGAGAACAACCGGCTTTTTATCGATGCGTACGGAATCACGGGGGAGTTGCGCCCAGATGTCCCCGTGGAGCAAATTACACTTGCCCGAGCAGACGCTCGGAAGGATATAGCCTCCTTTCTTTCTTACGCCGTCGGGTGCATAATGGGCCGCTATTCGCTAGATAGTCCCGGACTTATCCTCGCCAATGCCCGTGAATCTGTTCCTGACTACCTGGCAAAGGTAGGAGTGAACCAAGACCAGCTAACCTTCGCGCCAGACGAAGACGGTATTGTCCCAGTGCTCGATGGCGAGTGGTTTGAGGACGACATCGTAGCCCGGACCCGTGAGTTCCTCCGCGCCACCTTCGGCGAAGCCACGCTGCGGGAGAACATCCGCTTCATCGAGGAGTCGCTCGGCCGGGAGCTACGCAACTACTTCCTGACTGACTTCTACAAAGATCACCTGCAAACCTATAAGAGGCGCCCCATCTATTGGATGATCCAGAGCCCCAGGAAGGGCTTCAGCGTGTTGATCTACCTGCACCGCTATACGCGGGACACGATGAATCTGGTGCTCAACAGTTATCTGCGGGAATACCAGATCAAACTGCGGAGCCGTATCGCTCACCTGGCAGAGGTGCAAACCAGCGGCGCGGTGAGCACTCGCGATAAGACTGCGGCCCGCAAGGAGTTCGACAAGCTTACCAAGACTCTCCACGAGTGCGAGGAGTGGGAGCGGCAGGTCGTCCTGCCCCTGGCGCAGGCCCGCATCGAACTCGACCTCGACGATGGCGTGAAGGTCAACTACCTTAAACTGGGAGAAGCGTTGGCCCCAATCCCAGGCCTCGCCGCGGCAGAGGACTGATGCAATGAACCGAATCCACGACAGCCTGCAGCGGGTATTTGAACGAAACCGTCTGGTCTTCTGGTATGACCCCGTGGGTGAGTGGTCACAGACATTCGACGAGTTTGCAGACCCGTCCGTGGCTAAGCTGCGGGTGGAACGTAACGAGTTTGGGACAAAGGTCCGGATCGTCCGAGACCCGAACCCCGATGCCAAGTTCCTGGTCTACCTTCCGTCTCCAAAGCCGGCAGATGCGAACAATTGGCTGCTCGATCTTCTGTTGCAGGGGCACGAGTACAAGGCCGATAAGGCATCGCTCGCCTTGCAAGCTGTCGGTCTGCCGCACGAGTTCATCCATCTGCCGATGGAACACGCCAGTTTTTTTGCCAGCGAGAAGCGAACGCAGCAGCTTAAAGACCGCATCGACAAGAACGACCAGGA
>Ga0302192_10000200_pt1 | contig 40453 bp, 42 predicted proteins | sample II_Bog_E3_2_FD_200230 | JGI IMG/M metagenome (GOLD analysis project Ga0302192, IMG submission 200230) | Peat permafrost microbial communities from Stordalen Mire near Abisko, Sweden - II_Bog_E3_2 | ecosystem: Environmental > Terrestrial > Soil > Wetlands > Peat | place: Sweden: Abisko...
CTCGGTCATCGAGGCGTTCAACTCCTTCGCCAGTTCGAGTAGCGCGGTTTTGGTGTCGGCACCTGGCGTCGCCAGGCTGATCACACTGGTCCCAGGATTCAGCAGACGGCTCGACACGTCGGGGTAGGCGAAGAAACCGACCGGTTCTATCGCGCCGATCAGCACGATTGCTTCGACGTCCTTCAGTTGTGCAATGGCGAACTCGCTCAAGTAGATGAGACGCTCAGGATCTGCGAGGCCCTCACCTCGCTCGACGATTGCGGGAAACGTCTCCATCAACAGACGCGCTCCCGTCGACTGGGTGACGCGATTGGCGAGCGCGAGTTGTTCGGCGTCCAGGGCCGAGCCCCCAAGCAAGATCGCGCTGCGTTTCGTGCGAAGTGCGCGCGTGGCCGCGGCGAGGTCCGCGTCTCGAATCTCGTGTAGCTTCGCCCGCGCCGCCTTCGGCCAGGTGGCGGGCGTGTCAGCCTCGCCCCAGGTCACGTCGGCGGGCACGATGAGGGTGGCGACCTGGCCGGGGGGACCATAGGCGGCGGTGATGGCGTCAGCGGTGTCGCGCGCGACGTCGTCGGGCGAAAGTGTGCGCCGTTGCCAACCCTCGAGCGCCGAGGCGATGGCCCCGATGTCACTTTGCAACGGCGCGTCGAACTGTGAGTGATACGTGGCGTGATCGCCCACGATGTTGAGCAATGGCACGTGCGCACGTCGGGCGTTGTGCAGATTGGCCCATCCGTTGGCGAGACCAGGTCCTAGGTGCAGCAACGTGCAGGCCGGTCGCCCCGTGACGCGGGCGTAGCCGTCGGCCGCACCGGTCGCGACACCTTCGAAGAGACAGAGGATGGCCTTCATCGTGGGGGCGTCGTCGAGGCCCGCGACGAAGTGCAACTCGGACGTCCCGGGGTTCGCGAAGCACGTGGTGACGTTGTTGGCGTCGAGTGTCGCGAGCAAGGCGTGGGCGCCGTTCACGGCAGCGGCCGATCGTCGAGCAGTCGGTGCGGGTTCAGGAGTTGTCGGGGATCGAAGACTTCCTTGATCTGGCGTTGGAGTGAGAGCAAGGTGGGATCGGTCAGCGCGAGAAATGGTGCCTGCTTATCGCGTCCGATGCCGTGTTCGCCCGAGATGAGTCCACCCAGGTCGATGCCGAACGAGAAGAGCTCGTGCAGGAACACCTTTCGTTTCTCGTCGTCGGGCAAGAAGACGGACAGGTGGACATTACCGTCGCCCACGTGACCACAGCCAGAAATGAAAGCACCATGACGTTCGGCGATCACGTCGGCCCCATTGAGGAAGGACGAAACGCTCGACCGAGGTACGACGACGTCGATGATCTCATTGGCGCCAGAGGCCTTGGCGACCCAAAAGACGCGTTCGCGAGCTTCGATCAATTGAAGACCGGCGCTTGGCGACAAGATGTACACGTCGAGCGCCTCGGCCTTCTCGACGAGTTCGGCGAGTGCCGCGATGTCGTGATCGAGCTGTTCGCTCGATCGGGTTTCGAGCATGATGATCAGGTAGGCGGCCGTCTGCTCGGCGACTTCTTTCGCGACACCGAGCTCGAGGGACGCCGCGTTGGTGATGGCCGACATCGTGAGCACGTTGAGGTATTCGAGTATCGAGGGTTCCAGACCCGAGGCCACGATGCTCGGCACGACTCGCGTGACGTTCTCGAGGTCGCGAAAGGGGACGAGGATCGTGGCCGCGTGGGCCAACTGCGGGGAAAGGCGCAGGGTGACCTCGGTCACGAGCGCCAGGGTGCCCTCGCTGCCGACCACCAATTGGGTGAGGTCGTAGCCCGACGAGGACTTCATGACCTTGGCCCCCGTGCGCACGATGGTGCCGTCGATCAACACCAGTTCGAGACCCAGCACGTGCTGGCGGGTCACACCGTGTCGCACCGCCCTCATCCCGCCAGCGTTGGTGTTGACGTTGCCCCCGATCGATCCGGAGATTTCGCCCGGGTACACCGGATAGCGAAGGCCGCTTGGCGCCAGCTCCTCATTCAGTTCGCGAAGCGTCAGGCCGGGTTGGACCACCGCGACGTGGTCGTTGACGTCGAGGTCGAGTAATTGATTCATCCTCGAAAAACTGAGCACAATACCGCCGCGAACAGGCGTCGCCGCTCCGGAGAGTCCGGTACCCGATCCACGGGGAGTGATGGGTACGCCGTGGCGACTGGCGAGTGCGGCGAGTTCGCTGACTTGGCGGGTGTTCGAAGGGCGCACGACCGCAAACGGCTCCACGTGGTCCGCGTGAAGACTCTCGTCATGCAGATCGTCAGGATGATGGTGACCGGCGAAGGTGACGGCGTTAGCGTCGAGGATGGCGAGGATCTCGCTACGGAGCTTTGGATTTTCCATTCGAGGGCAACGTTAGTTCCGGCTGCGCTTGCTCTAGTTCGCGTCGAATCGCCGCCAACCGGGCCTTGCGGGCCTCGCCGGTGAGCGGGGCGTTACGTTGTTCGATCTCACGAATGACCGTCTCGATCGGTGCGAGAAAACGCGACGGGGCACGGTCCGGAAAGCGAGGGTCGTTGCGGCCACGGCTCCACGTGATTAACAGGGCGTCTTCGGCCCGGCTGAGCGCGACGTAAGCCAGGCGTTGCTCCTCGGCGATCTCGTGGGGCGCGGTCGCGTTGTAATTGGGTAGTTGGCCTTCGGCCCAGCCAATTGCGGCGACGCACTGGAATTCGAGCCCCTTCGCTCGGTGAATCGTCGAGAGTGCGACCGCGTCACGTTGGTCGTCGTCGAGGCGCCTGGTCCAGGTCTCGGGTGTCGCGAGCAGGTCGGAGGCCGGCGAGTGTTCGAGACCACGTCGCTCGTAGGGAATGTCGTGCGCGTCAAGGTAGCCCGCAACGAGTTCGAGTTGGGCGTTGGTACGCGCAAGAACCGCCATCGAGCGCCACGGGCAACCGGGCTGGTGCTTGGCCCCGAGCCAGGCGGTCACGTGCTCGGCCTCCTGCTCGTCGGTGTTGTAGTCGCGCACCATCGGCACGTCGCCGTCTTCCTTGGCGGGCGTGATGCCCTGCGCACCTTGTTCTAGCAGCGTATTGGCGACGGCGATGATGTTGGCGGTCGAGCGATGGTTGCGGGTGAGGTCGAGTATGACCGTGTCGGGCCAAGTGCGAACGATCTCGACCATGAGCTGGGGGTTCGCGCCGTTGAAACCGTAGATGGACTGATTCGGGTCCCCGACGCAGAACAAGTCAGGATCGTCGCCCGCCATCGCGCGCAGCATCATGAACTGGAGTGGATTCATGTCCTGGGCTTCGTCGACGTAGATCGAGCGGTTCCGATGACGAAAAGACGCGAGGACGTTGGGTTCGTCGCGTAAGAGGGCGATGGCCTCGCTCAGCAGGAGGTCGAAGTCCAGAACACCACGGCTATGACAGAGGCCGACGTAACGATCCAGAACATCGGCGAACTGCGAGGGTGGCAGGGGGGCGTCGCGTCGCGACTTGCGCGCGTTCTTCGAGTACAGAGCGCCATTGAAGCCTTGACTCAAGGCCCAGCCAATCTCCTGCTCGAGTCGCGGTAACTGCCAGTCCTCTAGTCGCACGTCCCCGGTTTCTCGCAACTGAAGCGCCAGCGCGGCGACGAGTTTGCGACGGTTGGGTTCGATGACGAGCGCCTTGAGGTGGTGGTCCTCGCGGTACTGGTTCACGAGGGTCAGGGCGGCGCGGTGAAAGGTTCCGGCGCGAATGTCACGGATATCGGCGCGCAAGAGACGACGTCGCAGTTCGTCGCCCGCTTTTCTCGTGAAGGTCATAGCGAGCACCTGATCGGGTTCCACCTGCTTTTCACTGATCCTGCGTTGGATTCGCAGGGTGAGCACGTGAGTCTTTCCCGAACCCGCAGTGGCGCGCACCAACAGTCTTCGGGCGGGCGACATGACTGCCTCACGCTGTTCGGGCGTGAGGCCGACGAGCAGGGCGTCAGTGAAGTCCGTCTGGTCACTCATAGATATCCAGACGCTACCGGTACGGCGTGACGTGGCCCTGGTTGAGGTGGTCATGTCAGTAACCTGAAAGGCATGTTGAGTGCTTACGGGGACGGGAGAGTCTTCGGTGAACCTTACGGGCAGAGCCCCTACCGCGTGGTGTGGCTGCACGGCTGGGCCCGCCAGGGCCACGATTTCGCCTCCAGCGCCATTGGCCTCGCTGCGCTGGGCACCAGTTCGGTCGCCCTGGATCTGCCGGGATTCGGTTCCTCACCCGCTCCAACGGTCGCCGGGGGAGCGAGGAGTTACGCACAGATGATCGTGCCGGTCCTTCGAGAGATCGCCGATGAGCCTTTGGTCCTGGTGGGACACTCGCGCGGCGGTTGCATCGCGACCGTCATCGCCGCCACGAATCCCGAACTGGTGAAATCCCTCGTGATAACGGGTTCGCCGCTCGTGCGCCGCGAGGTGTCCAGCAAGTCGCCGCTTCGATACCGCTTAACCAGGTCCATGCACTCCAAGGGCCTCGTCAGCCCCCAAAAGATGGAATCGGCTCGACGCCGCCACGGCTCCTCGGACTATCGCAACGCCTCGGGCATCATGCGCGACGTCTTCGTCATGATGGTCAACGAGAGCTACGAGTCGGAACTCGCGCGAGTGCAAGCCCCTATATATATGGTGTGGGGCCAAGACGACCATGAGGTCCCCGTCGAGGTCGCCAAGAAGGCTGGTGTCTTCATCAAGAGCCCTCATTCACTTCGAGTCCTTGACGAGGTTGGTCACTTGGTGCCGCTGGAGGCGCCGAGCGACCTCGTTCAAACGGTGCTCGAGGCCCTGGCGTGAGCGGCGACACTGTCGCGCTGGACGCGCTGCTCGGCCTGGGGTTGGCGGCGGCGTACGTCTGTCAGGGGCTGCGTTGGCTGCGCGTACTCCAGCGCGAGCACTACGACGCTTCGTCGATGTTCCGGTTTCGCTTTCGGTGGTCGAACCCCGCGGTCGCTTCAACCAGGTGGGCGAGGTACTGGCGCTTTCGCCCGATCACGCTGACGCACGTCCTGCTCGTGGCGCTCGTCGTCACGTTGGCGCTCGACCTTGATCGTTGGGCCGCCGGCGTCACGATTGCCTTCGGGCTCTTCGCGCCCCGGGGGCTCTCGTTAAAGGGCCGAACGGGCGCCCTCGTCTGGACGCGGCGACTGAAGACCGTCGCCGTGATCTCGACCGTGCTCGCGGTACTCATCGTAGGAGCGGGCCTGGCGAGCGCGCGTCCGTGGATCCTCGGCGCCCTCGTGGTGTGGCTCGTGCCCGCACTGCTCAGTGCGACCGCGCTACTGCTCGCTCCCTACGAACGTCGGCTCGCCCAAAAATACGTCGATCTGGCGGTCGCGCGGCTCAATAGGGTCCGACCACTCATCGTGGGGATCACGGGATCCTATGGCAAGACCTCGACCAAACATCACCTGGCCGCCTTGCTCAGTGCTCTAGACGGCGTGGTGTCCTCACCGCGTAGCTTCAACAATCGAGCGGGGCTCAGCCGCGCCATCAACGAGACGCTCGCCGACGACACCAGGGTCTTCATCGCCGAGATGGGGACGTACGGTCCGGGCGAGATTGCCGAACTGTGCTCTTGGTGTCCTCCAACGATCGCGGTGGTGACCGCAATCGGTCCGGTGCACCTGGAGCGCATGAAGAATCTGGACGTTGTCGAGCAGGCCAAGTACGAGATCACCGAATCGGCGAGGTGCGTGGTTCTTAACGTCGACGACGAGCGACTGGCCGGTTGGGTGATTCGACTCGAGGAGCAAGGTAAGAAGGTACGCACGGCGGGCTCCTCGACGCCGACGGCGTCGGTGCGCGTGTTCGACCGCGACGGTCGATGGCAGGTCAGCGTCGAGGACCAGGACGTGGGTTCGCTCGAACAAGTGGGCGGTCTTCAACCAACGAATCTGGCCTGCGCGATCGCCGCGGCGCTCGAAGTCGGGGCGAGCTTCGAAAACATCGTCGCCGGATTGGCTCGCGTCGTTCCGGTCGCCAATCGGTCGAACGTGGCGACGGCGCCCTCGGGCGTGACGGTCATCGACGACACGTTCAACGCGAATCCGGCCAGCGCTCGAGCCGCGATCTCATTGTTGAGCGACCTTCGAGTACCCGGACGGCGCGTCGTCGTGACCCCGGGACTGATCGAACTCGGGGTCACCCAGTTCGACGAGAACGACTCGCTCGCTCGCGAGATCCGAGCCGCGGGCGCCGACTTGGCGGTGGTGGGCCGCACCAACGCGAAGGCGCTGACGCGTGGTTATGCCAGTATCGTTGAGCGCTTCGACACTCGAGAGCAAGCGGTGGCGTGGGTTCGTACGACCCTGGTTCGCGGGGACGGGGTGTTGTATTTGAACGACCTGCCCGACCACTACCCTTGAGTGCTTGATGATGGTCCAGCGAGGTGACGGTGACTAGCGGAGTACTTTTTGGGGGCCCCACGCCTGAGCACGACATCTCGATCCTCACTGGACTTCAGGCGCTGCGGGAATTGGCCCAACTCGGGCTCGACGTCCAGGGCATCTACTGGACCAAGACCGGCTCTTTTCACGCGGTCGCGAGCGACGTCGAGGCCTCGTCGTTCGTCGACGGAATTCCTCGGGGTTCGAGTGACTTGACGCTTCGCGTCGGTAACGACGGCGGTTTCTTTGCCCCGGGCTCGAAACTCGGCAAGGATCGGCGACTCGACTTGGACGCCGTCGTTCTCTGCACGCACGGCGGACCGGGCGAGGACGGGACCTTGCAGGCCGTCCTCGATCTCGCGGGCGTCAATTACAGCGGGCCCAGCGTGGCGGGCGCGGCTTTGGGGATGGACAAGTGGGCCTTTGGTGCTGTGGCCGCAGCGGCTGGCCTGCCGACGCTGCCGCGCGCCCTGCTGGAGCCCTCGACGACGTCATTGCCTTTTGAGGGACCCTATATCTTGAAGCCGCGCTTTGGCGGTTCGTCCATCGGCATCGACGTGGTACGCGACTTCGCCACCGCGCGCGCGAGGCTGACGACGAACTCGCACCTAGCGACGGGTTGCGTCGTCGAGCCGTTTCGGGCCGACCTCACCGACGTGCAGGTGGCGTTGCGCACCTACCCAGGGCTCAACGTGTCCTCCATTGAAAAACCCCTGCGACGATCAGAATCGGCGGAGATCCTCGACTACCGCGACAAGTACGTGGGCGGCGAAGGCATGGTCTCGGCGCCCCGAGAACTTCCTGCACAGCTGGCGCCTGGTCAGCGTGAGTTGGTCGAGCGCAGTGCACGAACGATCGCCGAGGTCGCCGCGGTCCGGGGCGTCGCTCGTCTGGACTTCCTCTGGAGTGCGAGCGAACTGTACGTGAACGAGATCAACACGATTCCGGGATCGCTCTCGAAGTACCTGTTCGTCGATCCGCCGGTGTCTTTCGCGACGTTATTGACTGACCTCATTGCCGAGGCGATTGAACGACCAGCCCACCGCTACAGCGTCGCCGGCGCCGACGGCCTGGTCCTTCGCTCGGCCGGTTCGATCGCCGCCAAACTGGCGTAACCGAGGTACTCGGCTGAGCGCATCGGTGAGAGCGTCGCTGTAAGGGTCCACAAGTAGCCCCTGGCGAAGGGCCCAGAAGGCCAACTCGTACTGTTCGTCGAGCATGGCCTCGTGATGCACCAAGAGCGCCGCCCATTCCCCGTCTCGTTGCAGTTGCGCGAACGAACCTTCGACGAGGAACCACTCAAATCCTCGAAGGGCACTGGCGAGGGGCTCGCCGTGGACCAACTGCAGGGCTTCGCGCGCGAGCGGCGCCGCTTCGCTCGAGGTGGCGCCTCGGGCAGCCTTGACGAGCGCGTGGAAGTGCTCGACGTCACTCGTGAGCCCGTGCGTCGTGTAGAGACCCAACGAGGTGACGGGGTGCAGCCGACTACCGGCCTCGTCGGCCCCCAAGCTCCGTCGAACCGCGCTGGCGGTGTTGGCGAGCGTCCTCGATGAGGCGTCTACGCTGGCGTGACTGAGCACCCGCGTGCGAAGGCGCTCGCCGGTGACTGGCTCGCCGCGGTGCAGCGCCAGGTACGCGACCATCTCGATGCACCGTCGGCGCAGGGTTGGCGTGAAGGCTTCGGCGAGACCGGTGATCTGGGGATCGACGCGTAGAAGTTGCACGAGCACGTCTCCGTGGGTGGTGATCGGCGCCGCTGGAGGATCCGCGGGTGTTGGCACGAATCGATAGGGAGTGTCCGCGAGTGGGTCTCCCGCTCGTTCGAGGGTCACGCAACATGCTCGCAGCTCGTCGTCAATCTCGTGGGCCGGTCCCAGGTAGACGACGGTGGCGTTGCGAAGATTCCGAGTGGCGAGCGACCGCAAGAGTTCGCTCACGGTTGATTCGAAGACCAAGCGTCCTCGGTGTAAGGCCACGCACGACGCCTCGATCTCATCGAAGCGCGCGCCAGCGTCGACGGCGAGGTGACCGCCTTCGCGAGCGAACGTGATAACGGTTCCCTGGTCGTCGTGACTCAGTACACGCACGACGATGGCGTCCGTACTCGATGACGGTGCCAGCGACTCCACGTCGGGCGGCACGAGTATGACCCCACTGTTCTGGTCGCCGATCAGCGAGCGCACCTGGGCGAGTAGGTCGGGATCGTGACCTCGCAGCAGGTCGACGTCATCGTCGATGTCCTCCTCGTCAGGTTCGTTCGCCTGTTGGTGTAGCTGGTCGAACCGTCGTTTGGCGACGAGCGCCAGGGGAAGACCCCCCGCGAGTGCGGCCGACTCACCCTTGGCCGGGCGAGGGTGGTCGACTCGGCGCGTGGGCGTGTCCTTTAGCCAACGTGACGTGGCCACGTTGGCGCTAACCGTGGGCGTCGTTCGAGGCGTGGCACTCGACGCGGCCGGGGAAATGAGGAAGGGCAGAGCTGCCACCATGAGACCCGCGAGCCAGGCGCTCCCATTCGCGTTGAGGCGAACGCCGCGGCGAAGGCGCACGATGTTCGTGACGAGCTGGATGAGGAAGGCTAGCCAGAAGACGCCGAGGGCCACGAGGAGTGTCCGCACGAGCGCACCGTGGGATTGGTGTCGGGTGAGGTCCCATCTACTGACCACCACGTAGGGCAGAAGGAAGAAGTAGATGATCAGCGCGATACCGTGCAGCGGACCGGAACTGAAGCGTTTTAGTGCGCTGGAGTTAGTAGCCACGTGAGCGACGCCCCTGTCGTGGCTGAGGCGATCTGAAGCTGGCATTGCTGGCTGGTGAGCAGCACGATCGAGCCGACTACTGCGCTCGTCGAGGTCGCGCAGTTGAGTTGATCGAGACTGGGTGATGTCGTCGAGAGTGCCCAGACGCCTGGACCCTGCAGTGGGATGTCGACCACGGGAAGCGCGGAGCTGACCAGACCTTCGAGTTCGCCGCTCGCGACGTTCGCGTTGGGCGTGGGCTCGATCGGCTTGACGGTCAAGCTTGTCGCGATGTCGGATGGCCTGTTCATCGTGTGGGTCGTCGTACTCGGTGGCGACGTGATCGTGCTTTGGGGCAACGTCGTCGAAGCGGCCGGCGAGGTCGTCGTCGTACTGGCCTGCGTCGAGGTCCCCGAGGCGCGCGCGACGTTCGCGTGGTGGTGCGCCGCGGGCGTCGTGTTCGAACTCGTGAGGGTGAAGACCAGCACGAGAAGAAGCAGGGGACTCGACCACATCAGCAGATGAGCCCCTCGAAGCGTGAATCGTGGTTTGGTCATGGTCCTCGAAGGATAGGGGTATTGGTGGATAATTGCTATTCAAGGATTTCATCGGTAGGCCCCGTACTCTTAGAGCAGGTGTCGAACTGCGAAGTGCTGCAGTTCGGCCTGGAGTGATCCCGGAGCACTGCGGTCCTCGCTCGCGAGTTCGCGCAGTGATCGACCCTCGAAGACGCGCGCGTAGGTGATATGGGCGATTCGCTCGTATTGACTGCCCCGGAAACTGACCAGTCGCGCCAGCAGGGGCGAGTCCTCGCGAGCGGGCTCATCGCCTTGCTCGAAGTACGACACCGCTCGTCGGGCGGCCTTCTCTTTGAGTAGCCAGCGGCGCAGTCGTCCGCGCAGGGCCGAAAGGATGTCCGGTGCGGCGTATTGACGCGACTCGCCCGACCAATCCACGAGGAGTTCACTCGCGAGCCCGAGGGCCATCGCCAGCGTCTCGCTCGGGTCGTCGACGATCCCCTCGCCAAAGCGCAGCTGTCGACACACCGAGACGATGCCCGGTAGCAACGTCTGTAGCAGCGCTCGGTGGATCGCGGCGTCACCGGACTCTTCGAGGAGGGCTCGCACGATCTGCGCTCGTTCGAGTACGCAGCGCCCTCCACCGCGCTCGAGGAGTTTCACCACGTCACAGAGGTCGTTCATCGATCCGAGGCCCAGGCTCGGGTGGCGTGTACTGAGTATTTCGAGGGCCTTTCGTGCCTCGCTCGTGCGTCCTACGCGCGCCCATTCTCGCCGTAGCTGTCCTAATACGTCTGCTTTAGTTGTCATGGCGCCCAGTACAGGGCGCGTCGCGCACCAAAGGACGACGAGCATGGCGCAGTGTCTGGTTCCATTCTTCATGACCGGCAGTGTGACTTGGCGGGCGCACTTTCGCGCGCACATAGTGGCGACGTAGGCTGTGGCCATGGACATTGAAGCCTTCTACGAGCAAAACGAAGCGCGTCGTGAGAGTGCCGAATTCGAATTCGGCTCGGAGTGGACTGACGCGTCGGACAACGAGTATGAGTTGTCGTGGGTGGAAGCAACCGGCGAGCTCTACCTGATGGTCGAACCCGAGGCGGACGTGAACGAGGACATGTTCGGTGACTTCTTGGTCTCCGATGAAGCAGTCAATGACCTGACGGTCGTCGTGATCGGTAAAGTGCCGTCACTCGCAGGCCTAGAGGATCAACTCCTCGGTTGGGAAGACGCGATGCTCGAGGAAAACTCGCTCGCCTGGCTCTACGAGCGCTTTCCTCGCGACAGTTAGTTCAAATAGGGCGACGTTGAGTCGGCCACTAGGCAAATACGGGTGAGCGACGCGACCACGTCACTGAGCGGCACGCGTTCGGCCTCGTTGATGGTAGTTTGCAAGGCGTTCCAACTTCCGTCCATCGACGTGGCGTTCGCGGCTGATTGGGTACCCTTCAAGAGTTCGGCGAGCGCGTTGGCCTGCAGGGTCGTCTTCTGCTCGGCGCTGAGGCCGGGCGAGGTGCTTTGTTTTTGGATCAGCAGCGCCTTGGCGACGTAACGACATGATTCGCGTGCCTCGGTCACGGCGCCCCCCACACCACATGAACTGAGCAAGACGCCCGCAATCAAGAATGGTGCGAGGATCGAAAGTGGACGTCTCAGCCGAGCCACGAGTCGGCGGCCTGCAACAAGAAGTCGCTGACGCTATGCCCGCGCTCGAAAATGTCACACAGCGGGTCTTCACCCTTGGCGACTTGGCTGAGCGAGATCGCCCGGCGGGCCACAATCGAGATTCGTCGCTCGCTGGCCTCGGTGGGCGACGCGAAGGTGTCGGTCGCCGTGACCTCGAGCGGCATCTCCAAACCACCGATCGGAGCCAAATCGATCGCCAATCGCAGCAGGTCCGGTCCGTGGGGCATGGGTGGAAGGCTCCACGTGAGGACCAGGGGAAAATGAAACTCGTCGGGCGGATCGACGTCGTCGGGCAGTCCCAGGACGGCGTCTTCGAATGCGAGGAGGGTGCGGGGGTCGACGTCGAGTTCGATGTGCAGATCGATTGGGCCGCCACAGCCATCTTCGGGGTGCAGATCGACTTCCCAGGCCTGGCGAAGTGAGTAGGTCTCGACGAAGTGACGTTCGTCATGCACGTGAAAGCCGTGCGTAACCGCGTGATCCTTGAGGTCAGCAACGAATCCTGCGACATCAATGGCGGCCATTGCTACTCAGGATAGTGGGTGCGCCCACTAGCGTGATTACGTGAGTGACGACATTTTGACGCCCCTTCGTGCGTGCGCGCTCGAAATTGGTGAAGCAGTCAAAAACCATCGCCGACGTGGATTTTCTGGTGTGCGCGCGACGCAGTATCACTTGGACCTCGTGGCCGACGAGGTCGCGCTACGCGTGTTGGGTGGAGCGGGATTTCGAATAGTCAGTGAAGAATCGGGCGTCACGGGAAGCGGCGAGTTCACGGTGGTCGTAGACCCGATCGACGGGTCAACCAACTGCGACCGCGGCGTGCCGTTCTACGCCACCAGTCTTGCGGTACTGCGCGGGGAGGAACTCGTCGCGGGCCTAGTGATGAACCAGGCGGACGGGACGGTCTTTGAGGCGCAAAAGACGAGTGGCGCTACCCGCGACGGCGTGCCGATCGGAGTGAGTGCTCAGACCATCGTCGAAGAATCAATCATGAGTTTCTCGGGTCTCCCATCTCGGCACCTCGGATGGGCCCAGAGCCGCTCGATGGGTGCGGCCAGTCTCGAGATCTGCCTCGTCGCCGACGGTTCGTTTGACGTGTACTGCGTAGCGAACCGGTCGTCGCTCAATCCCTGGGACTATTTGGCCGGGCTATTGATCCTGCGCGAGGCAGGGGGCGTCGCAGGCGACTACCTCGGCGAAGAACTTGAGACGTCCGCGTCGGTGGTTCGCCACCCGCTCTTTTGTTCAACGCGCGAATTGTTGGCGTTCATGATCGGGGCGGGACAGGTCTAGTCGGTCTCCGTGCAGCGCGCGAAGCACTCAGGGTGGACACAGGTTCGCGCCGTGGCGGCAGGCCTCGGCGAATGGTTGACGCCACTGCGAATCCAATCGACTGATTTCGCGGGCGAGCCGTCGTTCGATGCCGGCGCGGACACTTCCTAGATCGACCGAAGGTTGCGCGACGAGGACGTCATCGAACTCTTGATTCAAGTAGCTGAGAACGAGAACGCGGTCGTGAAGCTCCCCCAGATAGGTCTGTACTTCTTCGAGTGAACTCGCGATGTTCTGGGCGTGAAAGCCAAGCAAGGGTGCAGACAGAGCGGCACTGTAACGACCTCGCTTGGCGAGGATTCGAATCTCGTGCAGTTGCTCGAACGTTGGTCGCTGCCCACAGGCTTCGACTTTCGTGACCATCGCTGAGAGAGCGTCGCATAATCCTACGCCGAGCACGTCAGTGGCGGGAGCGGTGGCATGCGCGTTGAGGGGAGGTCGAACGACAGCTTCGGTCAGGTTGGCCAGTAAGTGGCGGTATCGATCGGAGTCGAGCAGTTGTCGGACTCGTTTGTCCTCGTCGCGCTTTTGTTGTTGAAGACTCTTGAGCAGCGTCTCGGCGAGCCATTTCGGCATCTCACCACGGACGTGCTCGAACAGCGCGACACGGACGTCAAAGTCTCGTCGTCGTCCGAGCCTCTTTCCCAACCAACGGAGTTCGACGAGTAGACGGTCAAGGGCCTCTTGGTGAAAGACCGAATACATGACCGTGAGTTCGGCCCGCAGACGACGCGCCGACACGCGCAGCTGGTGCACGCCCTCGGGGTCCTTGGCTTCTCGCGCGATCGGATCGAAGCGAAGAAGGTTTCCAACTTCGATGCCCATAATCTGGCGAACAAGGTCGTCGGAACTCAACACTGGAACACTCTCGTCAGGCGGTGTCTGGTTAGCCACAATCGTCACCTTACGCACGTTCGTCCGTGGGGCCTCTGGCGAGGGGAAACACCGCGCCAAACTTTGTCTGGTTTCTTTGGCTATTCGAATTCGCGATACGTTGATTACCCAACGGTTAGTTTTTCGACGCTTCGTGAAGTGCGTGAGCAGACGTCCGTCTTCACGCACCGCCATCGAATCGAGGTCAGAAACAAGGCCAACTAGACTGCGGTCTTGCGGGCGCTTAGCTCAGTTGGTTAGAGCAGCTGATTTACACTCAGCAGGTCGGGGGTTCGAGTCCCTCAGCGCCCACCAAGTTTTAGTACCGTCCCCGAAGGTTCTCCTCATAATCGCTACAAAAACAATTCAATCGGGCGTGGCCATAACAACAAGCGCCGTCAGCGCGAGCTCGGGTGTACAGACCTCTTTGAAACATGTGGCACAAACCGAGCCACCGTCGCCGGAGCCGTTCCCTGATCGCTCAAGCTTGTTTCTGCGTCAGGACTAAGGGGAGGAATACGGCGTCAACGATTTCGATTATGTCCAACTTAGAGGATGGCGTCCTCGCGAGGAGCAGCTCATGGCGGACTAAATCGACGGGAAGTGTGGCGATCCTCGTACTGATGTCTCCGCGAATTTCACCCCGATCCGCGGCCCGTTTGAGGATGATTTCCATGACGTCCGCGTTGTGATTCATAAAGTGATCCTCAACGGCGGCAGTCGCGCCAGTGTCCGCAAAGACACCGCTGAGTAATGCGCTCAGGTTCTGGGGACCAACTTCTGACACGCGGTCGGACACGAGACGCAATAAGGCGAGAACGTCTTCGCGCAGACTACCTGTGTTCGGTACGGTGCCAGTTCGCACAAGACCGCGATGGCGTAGGGCAGCAAGAACAAGCTCCAGTCGACTGGGCCAGCGTCTATACAGCACCGTCCGACTCGTCCCAGCTCGTTCGGCCACGCCCTCCATGGTCAGCGATTCATAACCCACTGCCTTGAGTTCCTCCCAGGCGGCTTCCAACAGCGCGCTTTCAAGTTCTGCGCCACGTCGACGAGATGCACGACCTTCGTCTTTCCCGCGCGCATTAGACGCGGTCTCCGAGCTTTGGATTTTTACCATGTACTGCTCCTTAGGGTACAACTTGCATCTTAACATATTCTGTGATTAGATACATAGCGTATCTAATATTTGAGAACTGGTGATCCGCACCGGAAAAGAGCCATCTGTCATGAGCGCAACCATCGATGTAGAGAAGATAAGCAAGCGGTTTGGCGCAACCGTGGCTCTCGACGAGGTGTCGCTCAGCGTCGAAACTGGAAAGGTACTGGCATTGCTGGGACCGAACGGGTCTGGAAAGACGACCTTGTTGCGAGTGCTCACCACACTTTTGCGCCCGGACAGTGGACACGCCAGCATTGGCGGTTTCGACGTGCAAAAAGACGCCAAGACGGTCAGGACTTTGATTGGACTTGCCGGCCAATACGCCACCGTCGATGAGCTGTTAACCGGGAGGGAGAACCTCGAACTCGTCGGACTTCTCTTTCACCTCGACAAGAAGGTCTATCGACAAAGAGCACAAGAGGTGCTCGAACGAATGTCTCTTACTGGCGCTGGTGACAAGCAGGTGAAGACCTATTCCGGTGGAATGAGACGTCGCCTAGACCTCGCAGCAAGCCTGATGGGCATGTCCCCAGTCCTCTTTCTGGACGAGCCCACCACGGGCCTCGACCCTCGCACGAGAAACGACCTCTGGCAGTTCGTCGAGGAACTCGCCGCCGACGGAACGACGGTGTTGTTGACGACGCAGTACATGGAGGAAGCCGAGCATCTGGCCAACAGCATCGTCGTTCTCGACTCTGGTCGAGTGGTGGCCAAAGGTACCGCAGACGAGCTCAAGGATCGTCTTGGCGGGAACGTGCTGGAAGTCCGAGTGAACAAACGGGCCGACCTTGATCGTGCGGCCTCGCTCATCGCGAATTTTGGTAACGGACCTTCTCGTACGAATCCGGATCTGAATCAGGTTCTGCTCCCGATAAGGGACGGGGCCAGCGTATTGATTGCAGCGGGTCGCGCCTTGCAGGACCATGGTGTCGCACTTGACGACCTCGGAATCCGGCGTCCATCACTCGACGACGTCTTCTTAGCGATCACTGGTCACACGACAGACACACACGCTGTAGAAGCAGGGAACACGGAGATATCCCGATGACTAACGTAACGATCAAGAACCTGCGCAGCGCTAGCGCTCCACTTACCCCGAAGCTCGCCCTTCGCGACGCCGAGGGAATTGCCAAGCGTAATCTTCTGCGGATCCTTCGAACTCCACGACAAGTCTTTGGCTCGATAATCCAGCCGTGCCTCATTCTCCTGGTCTTTCGCTACATGGTTGGTGGAGCTATCCACATTCCAGGAGTCGACTACGTCAACTACCTCGTGCCGGCGATCTTCCTAGAAGCAGTTCTCATGGGAGGAGCGAATACATCTTTAGCCTTGGCTCAAGACTTGCAAATGGGGATGATCGAACGTTTCCGCAGCCTCCCGATGGCACGATCCGCAGTCTTGATCGGACGAACCTTCGCGGATGCCTGCCGAAACGTCCTCGCGCTGATGTTCGTCATTGCGCTCGGCATCCTGGTCGGCTTCCGGTTCCACAACTCTCTCGGCGCATGCCTGGCTGGGATCGCGCTCATCATCTTGTTCGGCTACGCCTTCTCCTGGTTCTACGCCACAATCGGTCTGGCGGTGAAGGATCCCCAAACCGCACAGACCTTTTCGCTGTTGCCGATGTTCATCCTCTTCTTCCCCAGTTCCGCTCTGGTCCCGATCCCCACAATGCCCGGCTGGCTCCAACCTTTTGCCGCCCATCAGCCGGTCACCGTCACCATCGATGCATTGCGCGCTCTATTCGACGGCGGCCCTGTGTTTAACAATCTTTGGCAGGCAATCTCGTGGTGTGTTGGGATCTTCCTAGTCTTTCTTGTCGTCTCGCTGAACCTCTATCGGAAGGCGACGGCATGACCCTGGTCACATATTGCCCAATGGTTGAAGTTGCTCGGACGCTCGTGTCACCGGAAGTCACTTTCTTAGGGCGGGTCCCGATTCCTTAACGGTTCAACGGTCTCGACAATGCTTATCGCGGGCCCTGATCTGTCGTTCACGCAGGCAGTTTCTTACTGTGTTCGCGCAGAATCCAAGTTGCTTGCCTACCTCCTGGAGTGACAAGCCGTTGGTGTACAGACACACCATCGAGTCGACGTCTTTGGGAGTCGGAGAATGGCCTCGCATCACAGTTCCTGCCTTCTTGAGCCGTTCGGCGATCGTCGTGCGATGACAGCCGAATTCAGTGGCTAACTCGTGCACACCGTGGCTCCTTCTTGGTAACGTACGGCCATTTCGCTCACCTGAGCCTCAGTGAGCCGTCTCTGTCGTTGACGGATTGAGCCAAGTAGTCGATAATCAGAGGAGGTGATAACTTCCGGGGTTTGCCTCTCCAAATGGCCTTCTTTAAGAAGTAACCATTTGTTTGAGTCAGCAGTGGATAGGGCCACCAAGTTTTAGTCAGGTCCCCGAAGGTTCTCCTCAGCTCCGCTACGAAAACATTGGCAACTTTGAACATCAATTGGGGTGTGAGACAATTCAAAGATGAAAGCAGCCCAGTTCGAGCGCTTCGGGGGCCCAGAGGTCCTCGATATTGTAGATCTTCCCGATCCGCACCCAGGCTCAGTCGAGATACGTATTGCGGTACACGCGGCTGGTGTTAATGCAAGCGACTGGAAGAAGCGTGAGGGCCTGATGGACCAGCATCTCCCGCAGACTTTGGGCTATGAAGCCGCTGGGCTTGTCGACGAAATTGGTGTGGGCGTCACCGACGTTGCGATTGGTGACCGCGTGTTCGGATTCAACAGTGAAGGTGCCGCTCAAGCGGAACTTGCGGTGCTAACGGCCTGGGCACCTATTCCACGTTCGCTTGACTTTGCCGGTGCCGCGGCGTTGCCGTCGGCGGTCGAGACAGCGGCGCGCGCCCTCGATCAACTTGGAGTTTCGAGCGGCAAAACGATTCTCATAAACGGCGCCTCCGGAACCATCGGAAGTGCCGCAGTACAACTTGCAATTGCCCGTGGTGCACGCGTCATTGGAACAGGTAGCCCGGCAACGCATGAATACTTGCGAACACTGGGTGCTGAACCAGTTGCTTACGGCGAGGGTATGGCGGAGCGGGTACGTGCTCTAGCTCCCGAGGGTGTCGACTTGGCGCTCGACGCCGCGGGCAGTGGCCTACCTGAACTCATTGACCTTGCCGGTGACGAAGACCATGTCATCACGATCGCTGATTTCGCTGGTGCCAAGAAATACGGCGTGCGCTTCAGCAGTGGTGAATCAGGTCGCGCGATCTACGCGCTTGCTCAGGTCGCCAAGCTTGTCGATTCCGGCCAATTCTTTCTCCCTGTAGGACAAACGTTTCCTTTGGCCGACGTTGCTGAGGCTCAACGTTTAGGCGAAAGTGGAGGTGTACGCGGAAAAATCGTGCTGCTGGTTGACTGACAAAGTGGCGAGCGATTAACGACTTCGTCCATGTGCACCGCGAAGTTGGATTCCGTGTCCTAGCAGGCCATTCCGTACAGTGTTGGCGCAGAACCCGAGTCGTTCACTGATCTCCATTATTGACAATCCAGACGCATATAGATGGATCATTGAGTCGATGACGTGGGCCGTCGGAGACTGAAGTCGTAAGGAGACCCCTGCCTTCTTAAGTCGAGCGGACACTGTCGCGCGATGACAGGCGAATTCGGTAGCTAACTCGTATACCGTGGCTCCTTTTTCGTAACGGGCGACCATTTCGATCACCTGAGCCTTAGTGAGTCGCCTCTGACGTTGACGGATTGTGCCATTTAGTCGATAATCGGAGGAGGTGATAACTTCCGGGGCTTGCTTCTCTTGATGGCCTTCTTTAAGAAGTAACCATTTGTTTGAGTCGGCAGTGGATAGGGCCACAAAATTCTAAGGCGCGAACCGCTCGGCGACGGCCGAGACCGATCACTGTGATTCACGACCGATATGCGTCGGCCCGGTGTCTGATCGCGGTGACCTTGCCAGTATGCGTGGCTTCATCGATCAAATACAGCACCCGATAGTCACCGCGGCGCGCTGAGTACGCCGGTGCCAATGGTGGTCCGAGTGGTTTTCCGACGCGTCGGGGGTTGTCGACCAAAGGTCCGGAGATGAATTCGTACACGGCGTGGGCGACTTTCTCGGAGAGCGTGTCGGTGAGAGCCTTTGCTGCGGGACGGGCGACCAGGAGGCTATATCGGTCTCTACTTGGTGTCGACACTGCGCCCGGCGCTCTTCATGGCCACAGCGAGCTGATCACTGTCGAGGGCATCACCTTCTGAGAGTGCTTGTACTCCCTCCTGGTGAGCGAGCAGCAGCGCCGAGTCGGAAAGTACGGCAATCGTCTCACGCATGGCGTCGTAGTCGTCTGCCCCCATCAGCACAGCGGCCCGATGTCCGTTCTTCGTTATTTCGAAACGTTCGTGTGTTGAACTGGCTTCGTCGACCAATTTGGACAACTGAGCTCGAGCATCGGCGATGGGTAGTGTGGTCATGTACATAATTCTAGCGTGAATCGTGGAAGACCGACGCTCAAGAGGTTCGTATTGTGTGACTCAAGGTCCACAAAATCAGATTGTGCAAACACATCACTGAGCAAGACGCGGCCCTGTTATGAGAGTTTTTGAGACTCGTAATACGCTTTTTTCCATTCGTGGCCAGGTTGAGGACCCCAGTCCACGACCTTTGAAGGAAACCCTTCCTGAACCATTTCCCACATAGTGGCCACTTCGATACGACGGCCCCTTGTGAATTCAAGAATCTGTTGCCATGTCGCACGTTTTGGGATCTCGTAGCCATCTGATTCTTCAGGATCTTTCGAAGAAGTCGTCTGCCAGTTTGGCCCGCCGTCGAAACCCAATCCTAGATCGGTTCTCTCGTTCACTCTGACCGCGGCGTACTGATACATACCTGTACTGAACCGAACGATTGATCCCGGAGGTGGCTCTGAAAGTTTTTCTCCCGTCACTCCAGCAGCATGGAACTTCGGATTTCGTCACTGAAATGTGTGGCCGCTTCACAATGAGTCGAGTCCCGGTTCTTATTGTGTGACCCAAGGTCCACTAAATGCTGTCAAAATTGCAGCGTTATTGAAAACGAAGTTCGACCTCTTGCATCCATAAGCTCAGACGCGAATTACGGACAACTCCGCCAGCCTGATGTAGTCGTCATCTTGAGTGACGATCGGCACATCCAGCGCCATCGCGGTCGCGGCAATCCACGAGTCATTGACCGGCATGCGCTGACTTGAGTCGCGCAGCAATACCCGTAGTCGCGCCCACTGGGCGGCGACGTCGTCATCAATGGAAACGGGATCGAGCGTCATGGCCGCGGTCAAAGTGGCCAAACGCTGGTCGCGAATCTTGACGTCGTTCGTCGCGAGCACGCCCGCTCGCAGTTCGCCGATCGTGATGATCGAAACTGCCAGTTCGTCTGGGAGAAGTGACTCTTGAAGCGGTCGATCAGATTCGCGTGCAATGAACACTGACGTATCGGCAAGCCCTCGAGTCACAATGAGAGGTCGTCGGTCATGTCCGGCGCCAGAACACGTAGTTCCGCTCGCAATCCTGAATCAGCTTGGCGCCGAGTCAAGCGCCGAGCAAAGTCGGCTCCACTTATCCAGCGAGGGCGCAGATTCAAAGATCGCAACGCTGCGACCGGCTGACCATCCACCGTAATTACGATGTCCTCGCCGCCCGCAACCCTTCGCAGGAGTCCGCGAGTGTTGTTGCGTAGTTCGCGTGATGCAATTTCTGACATGCCACAATCGTAGCACACATGCGACAGATGAGTGACTCATAAGCACGCTCGGACAATGGTTCTCATCGGGCGGAGGCGATGGTCGACGATGTATCTGTCCTCGAGGGGTTTGGGTAAGCGCTGTTTCAGGTGTAGTTCGGGCGCGGAGGCTCAGCAATCCCAATCGGGCCAAGTGTCCTACCAAATGAAAAAGGGTGAACGGGGGTTCGAACATAGTCGGCGAGGTTGCTCCCATTAATTGTTTTCAGAACAATTGAAGTACCCCTACTCGGTACAGATCTTGTCGAGCATTTCCAGGCTGGCTGTCATGGACTCGAGCACCGGATTGTTCGCGTTGATCCACGCCGCGCCATCACGTAGGAGCTCCTCGGGTAATGGGCCGTAGTCAAAGACTTCGGTGACGACGGTGGCGTCGTCACCGTCCGGAGCGAGGATGTAGCCCCAGCGGTAGCCGGCAGGGATGCCGACTTTGGCTGGATCATTACCTTCGGTCCGGGAAGGGTCTCCGGGGGCCGGTTCCCAAAAGATACGCCGATCTGGCTCGAACTCCACCACATAGTTGAGCATGAGGTAGTCGTCGCCGAGCCGATGCATCTTCATGGTGAAGGTGTCGCCTACGCCCGAGATGGGTCGGTCCAAGACGACTCCCCGGAGCATGTCGGATCCATCGAAGTCTTGGTGGCGTTGCGGACTCGAAAGGATTGAAAAAATAACGGCCGCCGGCGCTTCGATTCGGCGTGACGCTTCGGCCCGCTTGTCTTCTGTTGTCATGTCGCCAACTGATCTTGCCGCTCTTGTGTCACTAGCCATTCATTCTGAGGGGGACGCAACGAATTGTCAAGTGCTCTATCCGTTTCTCGAATGGTTCATTTCTACGCCGTGGGTACTTCTTTAGAGCGCGATCAGTCACTTGACGACGATTTCTCCCATCATGTACTGGTGGATGTTGCAGATGTAGTCGTAGGTGCCGCGCTTCGTTGGCGCTTGGAACGTCTTGGTCGCGTTGTGACCGACGTTGCCGGTATTGAACTGGCCCCCGGTCGCCGTAAGCGTGTGAGTGACGGTGTCCTTGTTGACGACCTTGATCTTCTCGCCGGGCTCTACCGTGACCTTCATTGGACTGAACATGAAGTTCTTTATGGTGATGGTCACGCTTTTGGCGGCCGAGCCCGACGCCCCCGCCACCGACGAGACGCCAAAGGACGCACTGGTCGCGAGCAGGACGCCCATGAGCGTTCGAAGAAGCGCCCTGCTCGCGCTCGTGCGCACCTAGACCGCCTGGTTGATCGGACTGAAGGCCAGGGTGGCGCCGCCCGTGGTCTGCGCGCCGGGGTATTCGCCCAGGACGTAGTACAAGATGGCGATGTGTTGCATCTCAACTGGCTGAATCGAGGACGACAGTCCAATCGCCGCGGCGCTGGACAACATGGCGGTCTCGGCCTGGTACGTCTCAGCGGCGATGGTCTCCAAGGTCAGCGCGAGATTGGCGAGGCCGGTCACGTTGGTCACCTTGGCGAAGTCGGCGTTCACCGTCGGTGCCAGTGTCGGGTTGACCTCGGTGACTTTGGCCTTGCCGTTCGCCGCGAGCACCGCGTTCCATGCCTGAGCGTGTTGCGTGTGTTGGGCGAGGGCCGTGGTCGCGAAGGTCGCCACCGCGGGAGGCACCGTGCCGAGTTTGCCGGCAGTGGCGGCGCTGAGTCCGGCGCTGTACGCGTACACCGCCAGGTTCTCCAGACTGGCCGCCACCGCCGCCACCGCCAGGTCACCCTTCAAGCCGGCCGGGGGAAAGGCGGCTGAACGAAGGACTGACTTTGGCGAGGGCTTCTGAATGGTCGCTGCACCGGCGTGCAATGGGTTGAGCCCAACGCTGAGTAGCGCCGCACTGCCCGCCACCGCACCGCCCACGCCCATGAGGAACGTGCGCCGGTTGGTCGAACGGACCGCGGGAGCGTCACGCAGGTTGTCGATCATGCTGGACACGCCCTCCCACATTGCGGGCATCCCCACGTCGTGGTGAAGTTCGTCGAGGTCCCTGGTCATTGCGACCAGCTCGCTCTCGGTTCCGTTGAATCCGGTGTTTTTGTTCTTGTTCTTGTTCACTTGACGGCTCCTTGGGTGGCTGGTGCTGCACTATTGGTCTTGTAGAAGGCGTTGGGAAATCCGACGCTGCCCGCCGCCGCCGGTAACGACGCGGCGGTGCCAGGGGCGAGGGAGATGAGTTGTGGTGCGCCGGCATTGAGAAGCGCCTGTACCGCCAGCAGCACGGCGACGTGCTGGGCCTCGACGCCCATGATGCTGGCGAACAGCGCCTTGTTGGTCGAAGAGCGCACCAGCACCGTGTCCTTCACGTAGGTCTCAGCGGCGATGTTCTCAAGTTCGAGGGCGAGCCCGACCACGCCGAGCGTCCCCTGAGCGGCCGAGGCGCCCGACAAGCTCGCGACCGCCTTGTTGACCACGGGTACGAACGCGGGGTCGGGCTTGGTCTGAATCTTTCCACCTAGCGCGCGCGCCGCCGCGTTGAAGGCGTCGGCATGCTGCGCGTGCTGGTTCATCGTCACCCGGGCGAACTTGTTCACGACTGCGTTGGCCGAGGAGCTTCCGATGTAGGGCAAGGTGAGCGCAGTCTTGTAGGTCGCCACCGCCAGGTTCTCGATGGACGCGGCGGTCTGGAGAATCTGGATGTCCTGGGAACTCGCCGCCGCCGCCGATGAGGCGAGTGCGCCGACCAACGTGAGGCCTCCCGCGGCCGCGAGCAAGGGTGCGCTCGCCAGGCTCGTGAAGACCCCTCGGCGGTGGCCCTCGTGAAAAGCAAGGTTCTCGTGAGCGTCCGTTTCTGCGCCCGAGCAGTTCACGTCGACGAGTTCGTCGAGTGCGTCTCGCGTCGGCCGCAGGGCGTCGGCCTGCAGGTCCTGGGACTCTTCGAGCAACTCGTTGAGCGCTCTCGGATCAACATTCATGGTGTCCTCCTTGGGTAGGTTCCACCACTATTCGGAGTGCGTCCGATGTCGGATGACCGGCGGCCAAGAAACCTTCCAAATGGTCGCGAATCCGCCTCGCGACCAATACGCTCCATTCATCGAATTCTCTGCATCCGAGTCGTGGTGGGCGACGAATAACTGAGTATGGAAGACATCAGCGAGGCGAGCGACGCCCAACTCGTGACCTCCATTGGTCGTTATAGCGAAGTGGCGCTGGCCGAGGTCTACCGTCGTCACGGTGGGGCGGTGTACGGTCTCGCGCGTCGAGTGCTCAATAGTTCCGTCGAAGCCGAGGACGTCACCCAGGAGGTGTTCCTTCGGCTCTGGAACCAGCCCGACCGTTTCGATCCTTCGAGGGGTTCGCTGCGCTCGTTCCTGCTCGCCCAGTCGCACGCTCGCGCGGTCGACGCAATTCGCTCGCTCAACGCGAGGCGCGCGCGCGAGATCAAGGACGCGTCCAAGACCGCGCGAAGCGCCTACGACATGCAGCACGAGGCGTGGGACTTATCGATTGCCGACCAGGTGGTGCGCGCCCTTGAGGGACTACCCGAAGAAGAACGTCGGGTCATCCAGATGGCGTACTTCGAAGGTCACACCTACGTCGAAGTCGCCGCACTCTTGGATCAACCAGAGGGAACGGTGAAGAGTCGGATTCGAAGTGGCATGCGACGCATGCGTAATGTCCTCATCGAGGCGGGCGTGCAGGGGGTGGAGTCATGAAACACGACGAAGCGTATGAATTACTGGCCGCGCTCTCGCTGGATGCAGTAGAGGCCGATGAGCGCGAAGCGATCGAAGCCCACGTCTTAGGGTGTCCGAGGTGTCGCAGCGAACTCGACGCCCTCTTGGACGTGGCCGGAGCCCTCGGCAATTCGGTGGAGCCGCTGCCCGAGGGCCTCTGGACGAGTATCAGCTCGCGGATCTACGACGCCGACGACGACGTCCACCCCATGCCTTCTCTGGCGACGAACGTGATGTCACTCGACACCGCTTCGCCTCGGCGTCGTCGATCAACGATGACGTTCGTGACCGCGTGTGCCAGCGTGGCGGCCGCGGTGATTATCGTGCTCGCGGTTAGCCTTACGGTCGAATCCAATCACGTGGCCAAACTGCAGCGTCAACTCGCGAGCAATAGCTACGCCGCAGCGGCGGCTTTGTCGGCGCCCGGACACACGGTGGTCGACTTAACGAGCTCGACCCGCCAGAGCGAGGCCGAGTTCGTACTCCTGCCCGACGGGCGAGGGTACCTCGTCAACTCACAACTTCCGGCCTTGACGTCCGGGCGCACCTATCAGTTGTGGGGTCTCATAGACGGCAAGCCAATCTCGATCGGGCTCATGGGCGGCAAGCCAACGAGCGTGACCTTCACCGTGTCGGGTTCAAAGCCCACACTGCTCGGAATCACCGTTGAACCGTCGGGTGGTTCACCAACGCCCACCAACGCGATGATCGCTTCGGGCACAGTGACTGATTGAGTCAGTTCGCTCGTCGCACTTCGTTGGTCGCGCGAGCATCGAAGTAGATGAGCAGTGCTCCAGTGCCCAAAGTGATGAACGCCGCGATCTCGACCACGAACGCCGTGCGCGCGTAAGGCGCGAGCCACGAATCTTGGAATCCGAAGAGACCGTGACTTACCGAGAGAAGGAATCCCGCCAACGTCGATGCGACGAATCCCGTTCCGATGAGAACGATCCACAACTCGCGCACGAAGACGATCGCGAAGGCGAGGACGAGGCCCGAGATGGACTGGGCGAGGAAGAGCCATCCGATGGTCGGCACGTGGCGATAACCGAGGGAGTCCCAGAGGTGCCAGTGGATGTAGCTGGTCGCAAGGAGTAACAGTGCGCCCGCGCTGATGCTCACGAGTGCACGAGCGCGCCGCTTTCGTGACGCGCGTTGACGGAGGCGCGAGTAGAGGTTGGTCACAACATCTATTCGTTGCAATCGGCGCAAGAGATTGATTGTGATGCGCTTCACAAGCGCGGCGTGAACTTGTGAAACAAGAGAGCGAAGTACCGGGCTCGTGGGACCAAAGTCCTTAGGGCGCTGCTGCGGTGAGTCTGTAGCCTTGTGGCCACAGGGGTGTTCTCGACCGTAGGGTGCCGTCGCGTCAGTCCAGAGCAGGAATGGGTGGGAGTCGCGTGTCGAAGAGTTCGCTGGATGAAGAAGTACAGGTCGAGCGCGAAGGATCACTGAAGCCGGTCATTGACGTCATTCCTGACTCGGTGTACTTGAATCCGACGTGGAAGGGTCTTGGTTACTTCTTTCGCGACCTAGCCATCTACCTGGGCATGGTCGTGCTCCTCGTGTTCGTCTCGAATCCTCTGATTGACATTCCCATCGAGGTCCTGACGATCCTGGCGGTGACCGGGTTGTTCGTCGTCGCCCACGATTCCGCGCACGGCGCGCTGTTCAACACGAAGCGTAAGAATTCTGTCATCGGACGTTTGGCCATGCTGCCGTCGTGGCACGTCTTCGAGGCCTGGGTGCTCGGCCATAATCGAATCCACCACGCCTTCACTGTTCGCCAGGGGTACGACTTCGTGTGGCATCCGGTGACGGCCCAAGAGTACGCCGACAAGAGTCGCTTCGCCAAGATGATGCACCGTATTGAGTGGTCGTGGATGGGCACGGGCCTCTATTACTTTCTCGAGGTGTGGTGGCACAAGATGATCGCATTCAAGCCACCGGCGCGCTGGATTAAGTCGATTCGTCGCGATCGCATCTTCACCTTGTCATTCATCGTGCTCATGGCGCTCGGTTTTGGTGCGTTGGGTTACGCACGCACGCACTCGATACTGGGCGCCCTGTGGCTCGTGGGACGAGTGGAGGTGATCCCGTTCGTTGGCTTTTGCGTGATGATCGGCTCAGTCGTGCACGTGCACCACGTACAGCCCGATATCCGCTGGTGGAAGCGTGGCGAATGGACGAAGTTCAAGGGTCAGATGGAAGGGACGACGGTGAACCGCGTGCCCAAGGGTCTGAATTTCTTCTTTCACTGGATCATGATTCATACGCCCCATCACGTCGACATGCGCATTCCGATGTACAACTTGGAAAAGGCCGCCAAGGCAATCGAGAAGGCCTATCCCGACGTGGTGCACGACACGCCGTGGCGCTTCAAGGACTTTCGCCACAGCACGCACACGTGCAAGCTTTACGACTTCGAGCAGGGACGGTGGCTGTCCTACAAGGCCGCTCGTGCGTCATTGGCATCAACCGCAGCTTGACGCGCTGAGTTCAACGTGCACGAATTGCGGTGAGCGCCGACTGACGCCGAACACCTCGCGGGGACCGGTCGAGCCCTTCATTCGACGTTCGTCGTTGCGGGGGTGTCGAGAAATATTCCTGAAACACTGGAAAAGGTACCTTTAGGTATGGGGACGACGCACCTGGACATCGATCCCAAACTCGCGTGGGACGAGGTCTTCAGCGCACCGGGCAAGCCACGGGCAATCTACCGCAGCGTGGTAGACGAAATCGGACGCTACGGCGAGGGTGAACTGCAGACGCGCTTTGACCAATTGGGCCGAACTTTCCGCGAACGAGGGGTAACCTTCGCTCACGACGGCGAGGAACGTCCGTTCCCCCTGGACCTCATACCTAGGATTATCGGCGCGGTCGAGTGGGACGTGCTCGCCAGCGGCATCCGCCAGCGCGTGCTCGCGCTCGAAGCATTCCTGAGCGACGTCTACCAGCACGGTGTCTGTTTCGACGACGGGCTCATCCCGCGAAGCTTGATCACCTCGAGCCTGCACTTTTGTCGCGAGGCGGTCGGCATCGTGCCCTCGCATTCGGCGAGGATCACCGTCTCGGGGGTCGACCTCATTCGAGACGAGGAAGGTCACTTCCGGGTCCTCGAGGATAACCTGCGCATCCCCTCGGGTGTCTCCTACGTGATCGAGAACCGTCGGGCCATGACCCAGAGCTTCGGTTCGCTCTTTTCGAATCAGAGGATTCATCCGGTGGACGAGTACCCCCAGCGCCTGCTCGCCGCCCTTCGTCGCTCCGCGCCCGAGGAGGTGCGTGACCCCACGGTGGTCGTCCTGACGCCTGGGGTGCACAACGCCGCGTACTTCGAACATGTGCTGCTGGCACGTCTCATGGGTGTCGAACTCGTCGAAGGCAGTGACCTCGTGACCGTGGGAAACCGTGTACTGCTGCGTACTACCGAAGGCGAGCGACCGGTGCACGTTATTTACCGGCGAGTCGATGACGAGTGGCTGGACCCGGTGCATTTTCGGCCTGATTCGCTGATCGGTGTCGCGGGCGTGGTGAACGCGGCTCGGGCGAACACGGTCACGATCGCTAACGCACTGGGCAACGGTGTCGCCGACGACAAATTGATCTACACCTTCGTGCCCGACATCATCCGCTACTACCGCCACGAAGAACCGATCCTCAAGAACGTCGAGAGCTATCGGTTGGACGATCCCGAAGTCTTCGCCGACGTCATTGGTCGCCTGGGTGACTTCGTCGTCAAGCCGGTCGACGGCTCAGGGGGCAAGGGCATCGTCATCGGACCGCAGGCGGACGAGAAGACGCTAGTCAACTTGCGTAGAGAAGTGGTGGCGAACCCCCGGGGCTTCATCGCCCAGCGTCCCGTCGCCCTCTCGACGCTGCCCACCTACGTGGACGGCAAGCTGGCCCCGCGCCACGTCGACCTTCGACCATTCGCCATCAACGACGGGCGTGACGTGTGGGTGCTCCCGGGTGGATTGACCCGAGTCGCGTTGCCCGAAGGTGCGCTCGTCGTCAATTCCAGTCAGGGCGGGGGATCGAAGGACACCTGGGTGCTCGCGAGTCCCGAGACCTTCGAAGACGCTCCCAGCGCCCACGCCAACGGTCGCACGCTACGGCCGGTGGCGAACGCCGTTGCGCGCCAAGTGGATCCGCGCCATCCCAGCGAGGCCGAGCAGTGAGCGACCAGCGGCTGCTTTCGCGCGTGGCCGAGTCGCTGTACTGGATTGGCCGCTACGTCGAACGCGCAGACGGCACCGCTCGGATCATCAACGCCTACATCCACCGGATCGCCGAAGACCCCTTTAACGATGCTGAGAGCGCGTGCCGGTCGCTCTTCGCGATTCTGGGCATCGAACTCGACGACGACCGACCTGCGACGACCGACGTGGTCCTCGAGGACCTGGTGTTCTCCCACGAGAGCCCAAGTGCCATCACCGGTTCATTGCGCGCCGCTTACGAGAACGCCCGACGATCCCGTGAGGTGATCTCCTCGGAGATGTGGGTCTGCATCAACGGCACCTTCGATGAACTCACTGCTCGCCATCGTCAAGCTCGCAAGGTGGGTGCCGCGAGCTACTTCAAGTTCGTGTCAGACCGCGCCGCGCTCTTCGCGGGCCTGAGTGACGCGACCATCAGTCACGACGAAGGCTGGCACTTCCTCGTCCTAGGGCGTAGCATTGAACGCGTCGACATGACCTGTCGACTGCTCGACGCGCAACTGGTCGGGATTCACAACTCGCCGGACTGGCTGACGCTGCTGCGCGCCGCGGGGGCCATGGAGTCCTACCTGCGTGAATCGCGCGGCAGCGCCAGCGCGGAATCGCTCGCCTCGTTCCTCTTGCTCGACCGGCTGTTCCCGCGCTCGGTGTACCACACACTCAACGTCGCTGACGGCTCACTTGAACTGCTCACGACGACACACAGTCGCGTCGGCGACACGTCCAACGCTCGGCGCACGATTGGTCGCGCCCGCAATCGCCTGGAGTACCTAGACCCCGCGACGCTGGTGGCCGACTTACCGGAACTGCTGGATTTCATCGAGCAGACGTGCGCCTCGGCGAATGACGAGATCACCGCGCGCTACTTTCGTCAGGTCATCGCCGAACCGTGGGCGACTGAGGCGGGCGTATGACGGGGCCCTCGTCGCGTCTCGCCATACGCCACGTCACCGGCTTCGTCTACGACGGCTTCGCCGAGTCGTCCTATAACGAGACTCGCATGACCCCACTGAGCTCTCCTCGCCAGCAGGTCCTCGAGGCGACCCTGTGGACCGATCCCCACGCCTCGCAACTCACCTACGTGGATTACTTCGGCTCGGCGGTCACCGCCTTTGACCTGCACGACCGACACCGCCAACTCGAGGTGACCGCCGAAGCGCTCGTCGAGGTCGTCGCGACCCCTCACGAGCAGCCGTTCTTGAACCTGGTGGACCTCAAGCAGTCCAAGGTCCTGGACACCTACGCCGAATACCTGTCGAGCACCCCGCGCACGGCGTTGCCCGAACGACTCCATAGGGAACTTTCTTTGCGGATCGAGGGTGACGACGTCGAGGCTCTGGTCGGGGTCGTCTCGGCGACGGTCAGTGGGCACGTGGCCTACGTGCCGGGATCGACCCACGTCACCACGACGGCCCTCGAGTCCTGGGACCAGAAGACCGGGGTGTGCCAGGACCTCTCGCACCTCATGATCGGGTTCTTACGAGGTCAAGGCGTGCCCGCGCGCTACGTCTCGGGGTACCTGCACCCCCAGTCCGACGCGGCGATTGGCGAGACCGTCGTCGGTCAGAGTCACGCCTGGGTCGAGTACTTCTGCGGCGACTGGGTGGGCTTTGACCCCACCAACGGCAACGACATCGGTCTGAGTCACGTGGTGGTCGCCAAGGGCCGTGACTACGGCGACGTGCCACCGCTCAAGGGTCTCTACCACGGAGCCCCCTCGCGCGCGCTCGGCGTGAGCGTCGAGATCACGCGCCTGAGTTAATCACCCTTCGACCTTCGGACATTCGAGGTAGTAGCCAACGCCGGGTACCGTGCGCAGCACGAGTCCTTCGTCGTCGTCGAGCTTCTGGCGAAGTCGGTGTACGTAGGCATGGATGTACTGCGCTTCTTTGGTGTAGCCGACTCCCCAGACGGCACTGAGGATCATCCGGTGGGTGCAGGTCCGACCGGCATGGCGAGCGAGAAAAGAGAGGACTTCGAATTCCTTGGAGGTGAGGGCGACGTCCGCGCCCCGGTAGGTCACGTCATGGTGGATCAGGTCGAGGTCGAGGTCGCCGCAACGAATCTCGGTCTCGCCTTCGGCGGGCTCGACGCTCCGGTTACGCACCACGACGCGGATCCGCGCCTCGAGCTCGGCCATGCTGAAGGGCTTGGTGACGTAGTCATTGGCCCCGCCATCGAGGGCGGCGACCTTGCGGTTCTCCTCACCGGTAGCCGAGAGGATGATGATCGGGACATCGCTCCACTCGCGGATCCGCCGACAAACGGTAAGTCCGTCGATATCCGGTAGCCCGATGTCGAGCACGACCACCTCGGGCGCTAGCAGCGCCGTCTGGGCGAGACCCTGCTCGCCAGTCTCGGCGGTGGTCACCTCGTGACCCTCGGACTGCAGTCCGAGTCGCAGCGCACGTAACAACGAACGATCGTCGTCCACGACGAGCACCCGGGCCACGTCAGGCCGCCGTCAAGGCGTCAAGCACGGGCAGCGAGAACGAGAACCTGGCCCCGCCGCCGGGCGCATCCTCGTACCAGATCTTCTCGCCGTGGGCCTCGACGAAAGTCTTGGCGATTGTGAGACCGAGTCCCGCGCGTCCGCCCGTGTTGGATTGTTCGAAGCGGTTGAAGATCGATTCGCGGTCTTCGGGGGCGACGCCCGGTCCCTGGTCGGCAACCGAGACCACGAGGGATGAACCTCGACCTTGGGCGCTCACCGTGATCAAGCCCTGGTCGGGTGAGTGTCGTAGTGCGTTGTCGAGCAGATTGACGATCACCTGGATAATGAGCAGGCGGTCGATGTTCGCCAAAGGCAGTGAGTCCGAAACCTCAAGGCGAAGTTGGTGATCCTTGGCACTCGAGTTCATGACGTTGATCGCCTCTTTGACCATCTCGCTGACCGACGTGGGTGCCTGTTGGATCGTGAGGACCCCTGCCTCGATACGGGTCATGTCGAGCAGGTTCGTGACCAGGCGGGTCAATCGATCCGCTTCAATCTCGATCAGTTCGTGTAATTCGTGCGTGTCTTGGGCCGAGAGCACGTTGGCGCGATTGGCGAGGGTTGAAGAGGCGACCTTGATTGTGGCGAGCGGTGTGCGAAGGTCGTGTGACACCGCTCCCATGAGGGCCTGACGCAGTCGGTCCACTTCTTCTAGGAAATGAGAACGTAGGGCTTGTTCGCGCAGTTGGGTCCGCTCGAGGGCGAGGGCGGCGTCGTTGGCAAAGGTCACGAGTATGGCTTGGTCGGTGGGAGACATCGGCACGTCACGTAGGACCAGGATCCCGATAGGCCGACCTGAGGCCGATAGCGCCACCGTGCGAAGTCCCGAGGACGAGCCAACGGAGGATCGGATGCTCACGGGCAACCCGGACTGGGGATCGAGCTGGCGCAACTCCTCGTCGGAAAGAGGTTCACCCACTGAGGCCGCGATCTTTAAGCGTTGGTCCGCGAGGACGAGTAGCGAGACGCCGGGGATGCTGAAGACCGTTTGGACCGCTAGGACAATGGTGTGCAAGAGGTCTTCGACCGACTGGTCCTGGACGAGCAGTTCGGAAAGTTCGAACACCCGTCGCATTGCTTCGCCCCCACGGTTCGCCTCGAGTCGCGCTATTTTCAGATCTGACACCACGCGCGCGACGAGTAGTACCACCACGACGTAGACCAAAAGCGCGGTCCAATTCTGTGTGGTGCCGATACTGAGGGTGTAGTAAGGGCGTAAGAACCAGAAGTCGAACACGAGCGCGCTGGTGATGGTGCTCACGAAGCCCATGAAGAGGCCACCGAAGACCACGCCGGCCACGACGGGGATGACGAATACGAGCGCGACAGTGGTGGCACTCACGTGCGATCGCAAGGTCAGCATCAGTACACCAAAAATTAGTGAGTCACTGACTCCGATCAGGAAGGTGAGTAGGCGTCCGCGCACGGTGCCATTCTCGCACGAATTGTCCTTTTTGCGTCCGTCTCGGTTATTTAGAAATTATGAAGAACTTACGAAGGCTTTTAAGAACCATTGCAGAAACCCTTCGCCAGACTGTCTCCATGGCAGATATCTATTCACTAGTGGGCATCGTCGCCTTCGCGGCGGCGATGTTGGGTCTCATTTGGGTCTTGGAGCGCGTATGAGTTTCACTCAAATCATCCTTCTAATCGTTGCGGTGGCGATGTTCCTTTATTTGGGCTACGCCATGTTCAAACCGGAGAAGTTCTAAATGGGATTCTTTTTCACACTCTTGGCCCTCGTGGTATTGCTCGGTTTCACCTGGCGCTACCTGGGTTCGTACATGGAGGCGATCTTCAACGGACGCGTCCACTTTTTAGGCTTCGTCGAGCGCCCGATCTACCGGGCGTTGCGCACGAGTCCCGAGCAGGAACAGACCTGGAAGCGCTACGCCGGGGCGATGATCGTCTTTTCGGCGGTGTCGTTGCTCTTCACGTACGTCATCTTGCGTATCCAGGGATCCCTGCCCCTCAATCCCCAGCACCTTGGAGCCGTGGGACCGGCGTTGAGCTTCAACACGGCCTCGTCATTCATAACGAACACCAACTGGCAGAACTACGGCGGCGAGACGACGATGTCGTACTTCTCCCAGATGGGTGCGCTCACGGTACAACAGTTCGTGACGCCTGCGGTGGGTGTGGCGGTGGCCCTGGTCCTCGTGCGTGGATTCGCACGAAAGAACTCGCCAACCATCGGTAACTTCTGGGTCGACATTACTCGTTGCTTGTTGTACGTTCTTGTGCCGATCGCCTTCCTCTTTGGCATCATCTTCGTCGCTCAGGGCGCCGTCCAGACGCTGGCGGGCACGGTGAGCATCAAGGACACGCTGAACGGCGTCTCTCAAACTATTCCGCGCGGTCCCATCGGCTTCATGGAAGCCATCAAGCAGCTCGGTACCAATGGCGGCGGTTTCTTGAACGCTAACTCTGCGACGACTTTTGAGAACCCGACCGGACTCACGAACTTCCTCTCTATGTATCTGTTGTTGTCCATTCCGGTCGCATTGACCTATACCTTTGGCAAGATGGTCGGCAGCGTACGCCACGGCGTCGCATTGTTGTCGGTGATGGTGATCCTGTTTGGCGTGTGGGTGGGTTTCACGTCCGCCGCTGAACACCAAAACAACCCGGCCGTCGCCGCCGCCGGCATCCACTCGACCGTTGGTAACACCGAGGGCAAGGAGGTCCGCTTCGGTGACACGACGACGGCCTTGTTTGGCATTTCGTCCACGTCGACTTCAACCGGTTCGGCTGACGGGGCTTACGACTCGTTTACACCCATGGGTGGATTCGGTTTGCTCACGGGAATGATGTTGGGTGAGGTGACCCCCGGAGGCGTCGGTAGTGGCCTGTATACCTTGCTGATCTACGCCATCATCGCGGTGTTCATCGGTGGACTCATGATCGGACGAACACCCGAATATCTCGGCAAGAAGATCCAATCTCGAGAGGTCAAACTCGCGGGGCTGGCGGCCCTGGTGATGCCCATCACAGTGCTGGTAGTCACGGCACTCGCGGTATCGCTGGCGGCGGGCAAAGCCGGGCCACTCAACGCCGGCCCTCACGGCTTCACCGAGATTCTCTACGGACTCACCTCTCAGGGCAACAACAACGGCTCGGCGTTCGGTGGACTGACCGGCAACACGCCGTTCTACAACATCATCGGCGCGATCGACATGCTCATCGGCCGATTCGGGATCATGATTCCGGCCATTGCCCTTGGCGGAGCGCTCGCCGAAAAGAACGTCGTACCCGAGTCGCTGGGCACTTTCCGGACCGACAACGGCATGTTCGTGGGCCTCACCATCGGCGTCATCTTGATCATCGGTGGCCTCACGTTCTTCCCCGCAATATCTCTTGGCCCAATCGTCGAACAACTAAGTCACATGAGGTTCTTCTAATGACCACCGTCCTCACTCCACCTAGCGCCGACTCGAGCGGCCATGGCGTCGCACAAGCGCGCGGCCTCTTCGATCGCGAGATTCTCGGTCAAGCACTCAAGGATTCGATCAAGAAACTCGACCCTCGCGTCCAGGTTCGCAACCCGGTAATGTTCGTGGTTCTGATCGGTTCGATCATTACCTTTATCGAGTCGATTGCTCACCCCAGCACCTTCACGTGGTCTATTACGGCGTGGCTGTTTCTCACGGTGATTTTCGCCAACTTCGCTGAAGCCATGGCCGAGGGTCGGGGCAAGGCGCAAGCGGACACCCTTAGAAAGATGCGCTCCGAGACCGAAGCCCGTCGCCTTCGTGCTGACGGGACCGAGGAACTCGTACCCGCAGCATCACTGCAAAAAGGCGACCTGGTCGTCTGTGAGGCCAACGACCTGATTCCTTCCGATGGTGAGATCATCGAGGGCATCGCGTCGGTTGACGAGTCAGCCATCACGGGCGAATCGGCGCCGGTTATCCGTGAGTCGGGCGGCGACCGGTCGGCAGTGACCGGCGGCACCAAGGTGCTCTCGGACCGCATTGTGGTGCGCATCACCGCCGAGCGGGGTCACACGTTCATTGACCGAATGATCTCACTCGTCGAAGGCGCGAATCGACAGAAGACGCCCAACGAGATCGCTCTCACTATCCTGCTCGCGGTCTTGACGATTGTCTTCATTCCAGTCGTGGTCACTCTCCAGCCATTCGCTGGTTTCAGCGGCGCGACGGTGTCGATTGTCGTCCTCGTGGCGCTGCTCGTCTGTCTCATCCCGACGACCATCGGCGCCCTGTTGTCGGCAATCGGTATCGCGGGTATGGACCGGCTGGTGCAGCGCAATGTCCTCGCCATGAGCGGACGCGCGGTCGAAGCGGCGGGTGACGTGCAGGTCCTCCTGCTCGACAAGACCGGTACCATCACGCTTGGAAACCGCATGGCGGCGAATTTCTTTCCCGTCGCTGGCCACACCGAGCAAGAGGTTGCTGACGTCGCTCAGTTGGCGTCCCTCGCCGATGAGACGCCTGAAGGAAGGTCGGTGGTCGTACTCGCCAAGGAGAATTTCGGCATCCGCGAACGTGAGCTCGACCCGAGTCACGCGTTCGTGCCATTCACCGCGACTACTCGCATGTCGGGCCTGGACATGGGTACACGCCAGATTCGCAAAGGCGCCTCGGAGTCGGTCAAGAAGTGGGTCAGCGAGCAAGGCGGTGTCATCCCGAACGACCTCGACGCCATTGTCGAGCGCGTGTCGCGTGCCGGCTCGACGCCACTCACCGTCGCCGACGGCAAGGACATCCTGGGCGTCATCGAGCTCAAGGACGTAGTCAAGCAGGGCATCAAAGTGAAGTTTGACGAGATGCGCAAGATGGGCATCCGAACCGTCATGATCACGGGCGACAACCCACTCACGGCGGCCGCCATCGCCCAGGAAGCGGGAGTCGACGACTTCCTCGCCGAAGCGACTCCCGAGGCGAAGATGGCACTCATCAAGAAGGAGCAAGAGGGCGGCAAACTCGTCGCCATGACTGGCGACGGGACCAACGACGCGCCAGCGCTCGCTCAGGCCGACGTGGGGGTGGCGATGAACACTGGCACCACGGCCGCCAAAGAGGCGGGCAACATGGTCGACCTCGACTCGAACCCGACGAAACTGATTGACATCGTTGAGATTGGCAAGCAGTTGCTCATCACGCGTGGCTCCTTGACGACGTTCTCGATTGCAAACGACATCGCGAAGTACTTCGCGATAATTCCTGCGCTCTTCGCGGTCTCGTATCCCCAACTCAAGGCGCTCAACGTCATGCACCTGCACAATTCCCAGAGTGCAGTTCTTTCAGCGGTCATTTTCAACGCCCTGGTGATCATTGCGCTTATCCCGCTTGCCTTGCGTGGCGTGAGATTCCGCGCCGCCAACTCGTCGGCGATCCTACGGCGCAACGTCTGGATTTACGGCGTGGGTGGCGTCATCATTCCCTTCGTTTTCATCAAGCTCATCGACCTCGTGCTCGTCGCGTTGCACGCTTACTAAAGAAAGACTGACATGCTCGTACATCTACGACGTTCACTAGTAATGGCGGTAATCTGCCTCGTGCTCTTTGGCTTCGTGTATGCCTTGGCCGGCACCGGCGTCGCCCAGTTGTTCTTCAAGAACCAGGCTGATGGTTCCATCACGGCCCACGGTTCGACGTTGATCGGTCAGAACTGGTCCAGCCCCAAGTTCTTCCACGGGCGACCTGACGACACGGGACCTTACGCGGCGAACCCGAAGCAGAACGTTTCGGGTGGGGACAACCCACTCGTGGCCAACGGCGTCAGCGGCGAGTCCGCCGCGACGAACCTCGGACCCCGCTCGAAGACGCTCCTGGCTGACACCAAGGCCCTGGTGGCCTACTGGCACAAGCTCGGTGTCAATCCGACGCCGGACCTGGTGACCACCTCGGGCAGTGGCTACGACCCGGACATCTCGGCCCAGGACGCGATCGTGCAAATCCCCATGGTCGCTAAGGCGACCGGTCTGTCGCCCAAGGTGCTGCGCGCGCTCATCGCTAAGGAATCGAACTCCGCGGAGTTGGGATTCCTCGGGTCGAGTTACATCGACGTGCTCCAGTTGAATACCGCTCTCGCCAAGCTCGAATAGGCGAAGGGCAATGAGCACTTCGCCGCGACGTCGAGACACCGTGCGACGGGAACTTCACGAACGCCGTCTGGTAGTCGTGGGCGCCGCGGCGTTGGTGGTCCCTTACGGCTTCGCCCTGGTGCTGGTTCCCTTTCGTGGCACGTTCGCCAATGCCGCGGCGGCGTTAACCTTCGTCGCGGTGATCACGTCCATCGCCATACTCGGTAACCGCGTCAGCGGGGTGCTCGCCATTGCGTCCTCGGCGATCTGGTTCGATTTCTATCTGACCAGGCCCTACGACCTCTTGACGATCAGCCATCGACCGGACTTCGAGACGACCATCTGCATCGTCGTGGTGGGACTGTGCGTGAACGAACTGGCGGCGGCGAATCGGCGGTCGCATCAAAAGGCCAGCCAAGGGTCAGATTATGTCCGAATCATGCATGAAGCAGCAGTCATGGTGAGTCAGGATTTCGCCGTCGAGCAGGTCATGGAGTTCGCCCGCCGGGGCCTGCGCGAGGTCCTGCAGCTTCGCGATTGCACGTTCGAGCCGGTGCCCTCGGGTCTTCCCTACGCGCGCATCATCGCCAACGGGACGGTCGTGCACGTGGGTCTGCAATGGCCGACCAAAGAACTCGGCATCCCCGGTCCCCAGGCTGAAGTGCTCGCGCAGTGGCGAGGTGAGACCCTTGGGCGCTTCGTGCTCACCCCGACGCCCGGCCAGCCGGTTTCGATCGACCGTCGCGTGGTCGCGGTGTCGCTGGCGACTCTCGCGGCGGGCGCTTTAGCGAGTGAACAGCGAAGCGTGAATCACTCGGGCTCGAACGACGATACTTAGGTTATGTCTCGAGGCACCCTTCGCGTCTACTTAGGTCTGGCCCCGGGCGTCGGCAAGACATTTCGAATGCTCGACGAGGGTTGGCGGCGTAGGGAACGTGGCGCTGACGTCGTCGTGGGTTTCGTCGAGACCCACGACCGACCTCTCACTGCGGCCCAGATCCGCGACATGGAGGTCGTTCCGCGCAAGATCTACGACTATCGCGGCACCCAGATCCAAGAGATGGACCTTGACGCAGTCCTGGCTCGACGTCCCCAAGTAGCGCTCGTCGACGAGTTGGCGCACACCAACGCACCAGGTGCGAAGAACGAAAAGCGTTGGCAGGACGTAGAGGTGCTGCTCGAGGCGGGTATCGACGTCATCACGACGGTTAATATTCAGCACCTCGAGTCGGTAAACGACGTGGTGGAAAAGATTACGGGTATCGTCCAGCGCGAGACGGTGCCTGACGCCATCGTGCGAAAGGCCGAACAGATCGAGCTCGTCGACATCACGCCCGAGGCCCTGCGTCGTCGCATGGCCCACGGCAACATCTATCCGGCCGAGAAGGTTGACGCTTCATTGTCCAACTTCTTTCGATCGGGCAACCTTACGGCGCTGCGCGAACTCTCGTTGTTGTGGCTCGCGGATCGTGTCGAAGACTCGCTGAAGAAATACCTTGATGATCACGACATCAAGGAGAGTTGGGAGACCCGAGAGCGCCTGATTGTCGCGGTCACGGGGTCAGAGACCGACGAGGCGTTGTTGCGTCGCGCCGCGAGGATTGCGTCGCGCACGGGCGCCGAGCTCTTTGCCGTGCACGTCATCGATTCGGGGGCACTCCAGGAGCGAAGTGCGGACACGACGTTGGCCCGCGAGCTCACGGTCGAGTTCGAGGGGACGTTCCAAGAGATTATGGACGAGGACGTCGCGTCGGCTCTAGTGGCGTTCGCCCGATCCGAGCGAGGCACCCAGATCGTCATGGGTTCGAGTCGTAACCGTAAGGCGGTCCAACGCACCGGCGTGATCGAGAAGGTATTACGTCAGGCGCGAGACCTGGACGTGCACATCATTGCGGTCGGCGGCGAGAAGCCGAGACGAACGTGGCGACGACGAAAAATCGGCACGTATTCGTGGCAGCGTCAGGTCGGGGGACTGGTTGGTGCAGCCGTTCTCCTGCCGCTTCTGACGTTGGCATTGACACAGGTTCGCTCGAACGTGTCGGTGTCCACGGTGTTTCTGGTGTACCTGGTGGTCGTGTTGGGCGTGGCGAGTTGGGGCGGCGTTGCGGTGGGTCTCGTTGCGGCGATCGCTGCCTCGGGGCTCGAGAACTACTTCTTCGTCAAGCCACTGCACACGCTCGAGGTGGCGCGACCCGACGACGTCGTCGCGATTATCGCGTTCCTGGTCTTTGCCGTCGGGGCCAGCATCGTCGTCAACCTTTTCGCCCAACGCTCTTCTGAAGCAGAGCGATCCAAGGCGGAGGCGGAGATTCTCGCTCGCGCGGCCGCCACGGTCGCCACGACTCGTGATGACCTGGTGCCGTTGCTTGATTCGCTCCGGGCGATCTTCGCGGTGCCTACGGTGGCCTTGCTCGAACGCCGCGAAGGCGACTGGGCTACCGAGTTGCTAAGTGGCGAAGAGGTCGATCTGGCGTCATTGAACGCCCGTTTTGCGATTGACGACAATCACGTGCTGGTGATGGCGGGTTCGAGTCTGGACTCGCAGGATCGCCAACTGATTGGCGCCTTCGCGGGTCGAGTGGCGGCCAGCATCGAGTCCCAGCGACTCGCTCACGAAGCCGCCGCACGACAAGCGATCGCCGAGACGGACGCGCTGCGCACGGGGTTGCTAAAAGCGGTGTCGCACGACCTACGCACGCCGCTCGCCACCATCGAGGCGAACGTCTCGTCGCTCTTGCAGTCTGACGTGGCCTGGACGTCGAATGAGCAGCACGGCTTCCTGGTTGCCGTGGACCGCGAAGTACGCCGACTTACGCGCTTGGTGACGAACCTGCTCGATGCCGGAAGGCTCGAGGCGAACATCATCACACCGCGTTACCTGCACGTGGCCCTCGACGACCTGGTCGCGAGCGCGCTCGAGACAATCGACACGTACGGCCGCGTCCTCGCCATCGATCTGCCCGACGACCTTCCGCTCATCGAGACCGACCCCGACCTGGCCGAAAGGGTTATCGCGAACGTCGTGAGCAACGCCTGCCGATTCGGTCCACCCGACCAACCGATTCGTATCAACGGGGGCACCACCGGACACGGCCTTGAGCTGCTCGTCATTGACCGAGGGCCGGGTATTCCCGAGAAGAAACGCGCCGCCATCATGGCATCCTTCCAGGACCTCAACGACGAGCGCTCAGGCGCGGGACTCGGGCTCAGCGTGGCATCGGGCTTCATGGCCCTGCTCGGAGGAGAATTGCGTTTTGACGACACCCCCGGCGGCGGTCTCACGGTCGCGGTTGAACTCGCGCGCAAGGAGCTGCCATGACCCAGCGCGTTCTCATCGTTGACGACGAAGTACAGATCCTGCGCGCCCTGCGCATGAATCTCGAGGCGCGTGGCTACTTGGTCACGACGTCCCAGAACGGCGAGGAGGCCCTTCGCTTCGTGCGCAACGAACCACCGGACTTGGTGATCTTGGACTTGGAACTGGCAGGAATGAGTGGTCTCGAGGTCCTCGAGTCCCTGCGGGCGTCGAGCGACCTGCCGGTGATCATTCTCTCAGCGAGGAGCGGGGATCCCGAGAAGCTGCTG
>Ga0302192_10000219_pt1 | contig 38885 bp, 43 predicted proteins | sample II_Bog_E3_2_FD_200230 | JGI IMG/M metagenome (GOLD analysis project Ga0302192, IMG submission 200230) | Peat permafrost microbial communities from Stordalen Mire near Abisko, Sweden - II_Bog_E3_2 | ecosystem: Environmental > Terrestrial > Soil > Wetlands > Peat | place: Sweden: Abisko...
AGGAGGTGGCCTTTTCTTCAAAGAGAGTTCGTTTTTCGGGGTGGATCTTCACCTTTCCAATAATCCCCTCAAAATGTTCAATCTTCCTACCAGGAACATGCCAACCTGCTGACTCGTCAACTTCACCCGGCTCTGCCCGTTCGTATTTAAGTCCTTTGATCATTAACTCTGTTGAAATATACCAAATGCATCTTGATTTTACAACGCACATCTTCCTCTTTATCTCTTTCAATTGGCTGTTTCGCATCCCTTCTTGGTGTTCACCCGCAGACTGCTCGCCGTTGGTGCAGAAATGGCACCATGCAGGAACCAGCAAGAACATTTGGCATTCATCGTAGATTTGCTCTCCCCGATAAAAAGAAAGGGATTGTAGTTGGCTGTGTTAGAGTCTCATCTCATGATCAAAAGGGAGATCTCGCCACACAAAGAACTTCTCTTTTAGAGAAGGCGGATATGAAAAATATCCCGATTGACTCAGTCATCGAAGACATCAGTAGTGGGATGAACTATAAAAAGAAAGGTTATCTCAAACTGATGAATCTTCTCCTAACCGGCCAAGTCTCCCACCTTGTTATCATGCACAGAGATAGGCTTCTCAGATTCGGTAGTGAACTCGTTTTCCTTATTTGCCGTGCTTTCGGAGTGAAAATATCCATTCTTGAAGAAAGCCCTGCCACATCACCTGTTGAACAACTCGCACTCGATCTCGTTGAAATCGTCACTGTCTTCTCATCAAAACTTTATGGCAGGCGTTCAGGACTCAATAAACGTAATCGTGCTCAACTTTGCGCAAGTTTAGGTGGTTCTGCTTGAAACCCCCTTCATGCCAAATTCCGATGTCGCATCACGGCGGGCACCTCCAGGAGAACAGCAATAATCCTTGATTCACTCATCTTCTGGTGGTCTTAATCGCGTCCAAGAAGAAGCATACCTATTCTCCCAATCAATCCAGGTTGCCTTTCACGATACTCCTGACGCATTCTCGCCTTAATGTTCTGGTAGTTCTCTTCAAGAGCGGCAAGGCAATTAGGGTTTCTGTCTTCTTGTGGCGGTGTATTCTTACAGGGTTCGTTTTGCGAGTTCTTGGTAATCATTCCTCTAAGATACTTCTATTTTTATTCGGCGTGAAGGGAGTAACTTTCGTTGTATCTTGGCGTATGAAACTTGTGTCTCTGGCGACCGTCACCCGTAACGCCCTTAGTCTCGATATCGATACTCTTACGCTTACCTTATGGCGAGGCGAGGCACTTCAATCAAAACCTTCCGCTTTTGTTTCCATTTCCCGATTGGCTGTCCCTCCTGAGGCTATCACCTTGAAGGCGGGTGATGTTGTTTATGCCAATGCTGACTTTTCCGGTGAAACCCCTTTTATTCGTGTCGTTGCTGGAGATTTTGATGTTGAGGCGAAGGGCGCCTCTGTCGGTTTTGTCTTGCGGGCTGGTGATATTACAACCCGCCCGTTTCACCGCGTCGGTAAGAGGGCGATCTATGCGACGGCTCACCGGGCGATCGTTTACATCACTAATGATGCGTTTCTTTGGGCGCTGGATGTTTTCTGTAAATCTTCTGAAACTGCCCCGCCTATAGATGTTGTGGAGATGGAGGTCGTCCCTGATCCTATAGAAGAATTGTCCGCAACCGTCCCTACTCGTTCAATCAGCAGGGTGACTCCATATGTTCTTCATGGCAATGCTATAGGCGCGGATTTCTGGGGAGCAGATCAGCAACTTATCGAAGCAGTTGCTCCCTCCTCTCCTGAGGCCAAGGATATCGCCTCTTTGGGATTCGAGCTTCCTGACTCCGGAGCTCCTAGGTGGGGTGGTGGATTGCTTGATTTCCTTAATACCGTCAATGATCGCGGCTTCGAAACTTCGATCGATGGCAGTTTTCGTCCGAAGTTCAGCGTTCAGGTCGAAAAGGCAAAAGGTGGGTACTCTCTCCGCATTACTGGAGTTATTGACGATTTGGACATCACTCCAATATCCTTATTCGGTCCATCAAACTCTTGCAGGCGCAGGACTCGTAGTTTTAATATGGGAGATGTTCGTTGCAGTTTTGATATCCCTTCCGCTCTTGCCGCCTTCCTTGTGGCTGTTTCCCCTTATGTCGGCGATCAAATCGATGGTGTTAATCACGTTTATGTCCGGGCGGGAGCACGACGCGTTTTTGCGATCTATGCACGGGCTCAGTGGTCAGAGTTCGATTTTATTTCTGACACCAGCTCCATTCTGCCTGAAGACTGTCCTGATGTCCCACTCACTCCTTCCTTTAGGGGAGACTTCATGGAACATCAGTTCCTACCTTATCGATGGATGGCTGACTTGGCCGACAATAAACTTGGCGGCATTTTGGCTGATGATATGCGCATGGGTAAGAGTGTTGTCAGTATCGCCATTATGGCTCGATCCGTAGACCTGTCTGGCGGCAAGTGTGTGGTAGTTTGCCCTCCTGATGTTATCGAGGGGTGGGTAAGGAAGCTTGCGGAGTTTGCACCAGGCTTAAGGCCTGCTGTTATGGTTGGCGATATCAAGGATAAGGGTCCAATACTCAACCAGTTGGATCGGGGTGATTTCGATGTTCTTTTCGTTAGTCTTTTTTCCCTGGACTCCAAGAATACCAAGAAGGCGCTGAAGCGGAAGTTTGCATGTTCATTCTTGGATGAAGCGCATCTACGCAAGAATCCCGATAGCAATTCCTATGCAGTCATGGTTGGCATTAATGCGGATGCGCGATTTGTGCTCAGTGGAACGCCCATTGAAAACAGGCCACTGGACGCGTGGTCCCTTCTACACCTCTGTCTGCCGAATTCCATCATAAGTTCCGAGGATTTCTGTAGTCTTTTTGATAATCCAATCAGCGCAGGATGTGTCGAAACCGCAAAGGCATTGGCTGAATTTCTTGCCCCATTTGTCCTTCGCCGTACTCGATCATCCATTGACGGAGTGTATGTCCCTCCCGTTGTTTCAATAAAGTACACGGCGCTACTTAAGTCTCAGGCATCTCAATACGCGTCCGTCCTAAACGATTTCCGCAAGGAGCACGCAGATCTTCTTTCTAGAAACGACGCTGATGGCAAAATGAATTTCTTTGAACATGGTGACGTATTGCGCACCATTAATACCCTCCGAGCCCTGTGCTCCTTCCATAGCACGAATTCTGGACGCACCGTCTCTTCCGGCAAGTTCCCCAATCTCATGGATATGATTCGTGCTCTCAAGGGAGAATCGTTCCTTGTCTTTTCCTCGTGGGTAGATCCACTTATCGGAATGGAAAGAATCTTCAAGGAGAATCAGATTACTTCTGCGTGTCTTACCGGCAGATTCAAGCGGCCAGAGCGGGCTGAGATTTTGGGAAAATTCCGTGACCGAAAGATTCAGGGCGTTCTTGCAACAACCAAGCTTGGTTCTGTCGGCGTCGACCTCCCAGAGGCTGATCATGTTTTTATTCTTGATCCATGGTGGAATCCTTTCGTTGAATCACAAGCTGCCGCCAGGGCCGAAATGCTCTCTAAAAAACGCGGAATCTCTGTTACCCGCCTTATTGCCAAGGGCACTATTGAGGAGCGGGTCCTCCGGATACAAGACCACAAGAGGGATGTATTCGAGGCGATTTTTGGCAATGGTGCCACCATCAAACCCAAGCTCACTATTTCTCTCGTTCAAGACCTGCTCGGCGAGGATTAATTTTTGCCTAGAACAAAATATTGTATCTTCTCTATCTATGGCACCTAAAACGAAGGCTCTCAATATCCCCATTGTTGGAGCTAATGGATACAAGCCGGACTTGGAAATAAGCAACGCTTATGCAGGAATGTTTCCAGGTAATTGTGCTGTTATCGAGCGTACTGCTGATGGGTTTTCTTTGGGCGCATGCACTCATTACCTTACGGACGGGGTTACTTGCCCTCGTCATGGCGCTGTCAAGGTTTTGCCTGTCGAAACTGCCGGCGAGTGATATCCTTTTAGATATGAGCGCCTTTTCATACCGTGAGAAACCGGATTCTGTACCTACCGCAATCCTGCTACCCAGTACCCCTCATCGGCTCCCTCGAATACCAAAGTATGCGTATTTTGCCGATGAGTTGACTCACCACTCTGTCGATGCCTCGGCTTTTCTTGTCGATGAGGAGATACTTGCTGAGCCCTCTGTGAAAAACATTCGGTCCGTAGCCCTGGCGGATATCAAGAAACAGCTTGATAATCTCGATTCTTCTCTTTGGGGTAGCCTTTTCTCAAGAGGAAAAACCCGCGCCGTGTTACCCAAGGAGCCTCCTGCAGGACTCATCGCCAGTATGGTTGTTCGCTTTGATCACGGTCTCGGTCTTGATGGCTATTACGACCAACCTATCTTTGCCTCTTCTGGATTGACCCACAAGCAACGCAGGGATGGTGCAATTGTTACTATGCAGCAACTCTATGAAGAGGTTTCAGGTTACGGTTTTTTTGCCTGGCCTGAGTGCGAGAGACTCCCCGCCGGAATCGGACCATCTCAATTGCTTGTCGAAGGACTGAATCAAATTGCCAACGGTGGAGCCATTGCGATTACTGATCTAAAGGAGCAGATTGATGCTGCCAATATCGAAACGGATAATCTCCTTTCTTTTGTGACGAAGGTTCTTAATGGATGGAGTGTTAGTGATAGTTTCGATAAGGATTTTGTCCTCGAAAAGCGCCTAGCTTATTGGCGTGAATTTAACGCCCTCTCCGATGCCTCTAAAATTAGGCGAGGTATTCCCTTAACGTCCGATAGCCAGGTCTGATGACCCTTCACTCCGTATCTTTTTTCAATGCCCGCGTCCCCTGATTCTCTCAACGTTCCTCTTTCTAAAGATGATATCGATGCCTTGGTTGGCGAACTTGTCGCTGCCCATGAGGTTGTAGAAGGAGTGCTGCGTGGTTATCTTGCAGATTCTCGCTATAACCAAGCGGGGCCTATGTCCGATGTGCGTTCGGCAATCCGTAAGGCGCGCGACACCTTGCGCCGCTCTCAGCCGCTCTCTTCATGTACTTGTGGTCCCTGTTCCGCCCTACCTGTCGCTGATGTCTTAGATATCATCAGGAACCTACTCTCCATGAGGATGGACTCTGTCTGCCGACACTTTGTTTGTCTGCGGATTCTTAGCGAAATGGAGGAACGTGGTATCCCCTATCCCCCTGAACTTGCCAAGACCATCTCTGATAACAGCGAGGGGGACGAACGATCCCTTCAGATCGTGGATTCACTTATTTCCCAGTCTGACAAGAAGGAGCCACTCACTCTTCAAGCCTGGCTTGGCTTGGTTTATGACATTCTTGTTGCCATCGGAGGAACACAGGAAATGTATCGAGACTCTTTCATTCAGTCCCATGTCGATAAAGATCACCCATGTACTGAATGGCGTATTCTCGATGGCGTTCTGGGGTTTGGTGGAAAATATCGCTTCAAAAACAATTCTGTTGACTATTATCCCGAGGATGACACCCGTGAGCGTGCCATTCTACAGAGCGTTATCAATCAGTCTCTCTCCGCTCTTCCTGCGCGGCCGCCTCTATGAAATGTTTTGTTTTGCTTGCAAAGCACCCATGCACTGATTGCCGTAAAACCATGAATGCTCCCTTTGCCTGATGACCATCATCTCCATTGTAATAGTCTAAGGTGAAGCGTCGTCCGTCCGCATGCCGGAGTTCACCCGTTTAATTCTCCTCGATAGACTGCGATATTGGATCAATTCGCCCGACCCTTTTCCAGTTTCGCTTTTGTCTCCAAGTCCTTTAGCTCCCTCCTGAAACCTCCATTGAGAATCGGAAAACGACACCATGTGCGAGGGTCAAGATTCATGTCGTCAACATGGAACCCAGGCGCCAAGCGTTCCCTTTTCCACTGATTCCTACTCCAAAGAGTAAAAAACTTTCGCACCCACTCGATTTTTCCAAAACCGAGCCTTTCAAGGATCTGGAACGGACTCCTCTTCTCACCTATCGCCTCGTGTTCAATACTATCGAGCACCGGGTATGGCATGATGTCCTCCTCGTCGCTTTGTGTGACCTTACCGTCTTCAAGTGGACGGAGTTCGGCTGTAGGTGCCTGTGTGTTGATGACGCTTGCTTCGGGTATATTCCCCAACCCTATTGGCCCCACCTTTTCAACCCATGCCATCCACTCTCTCAGGAATGTTTTACCAACACCCGATATGACGCTGATTCCACCGCATGTATCTCCGTCCATCGTGCAGTAACCGACTGCCGCCTCACTCCTGTTGCTTGTCGTCAGCAGTATCCTGTTCTCGATGTTCGCGATGAACCATGGCAATGGTCCACGTACGCGGGGTTGGATGTTCTGCAACGCTATGTCGTCGGTTTCCCAGGAGAGAGATCGATCTGCAATTTCACTCGCAAGCCTTGTGTATGCCTCCACAATTGGCTCTATATCTACGCCGTAGTGACGCGACCCACAGGCTGCAGCAATCGTTTCTGCAGCCTTTTTTGTCACTTCTGAGCTGTTTTTCGTCCCCTGATAAATTGTTGTGGTCGGGTTTTTGCCGGGTCCTCCCCCCAACCGGTGCATGTAGTGCGTCAGGATCAGCACCGCAGCAGAGTCCGTTCCACCAGAAAGTGAGATTACAAACCCACTGGATCCGCTCTTGCGCTTGTAGTCATAGAGCGCCAGCGATATCGCGCGCGTAAATTCTTCGTATTTTCTGATGCCTGATGCCACTTGTTCCCATGGTGCCTCGATTTCGTTACCCGGCAACCAGGGGTTGACTGGAAGCGGGAATTCCCCTTTTACTACCATCGGACTATCTTCCACTGAGATTGACCGGCTAGCACTCCCGACTTGTGCTGCTATTATCGTCGTCATGTCGATTTCACCCACCGTGAGTTGATACGGTTTGTAATGCAGGCGAGGCCCTGATGCTATGAGTTTTCCGCCCGTAGCGATCATGGCGCCGCCATCATAGATTACCCTGCCTGCCTCATTCCCTACCAGGTTCGAGTAAATATAGGCACATCCGAAGGCGCGTGATCCCTCAAGGACAAATCGTTTGCGAGTGTCAATCTTGTCGAAGGCAAAGTGTGAAGCTGATGGGTTGAGGATGACATGTACTCCCTGTTCCGAGAGCTTAGCCCCCGGACGACCGGCCACCCAGGCGTCCTCACAGATCTCAAACCCAATCCGAACCCCATCAAGGTCGAGGAAAATGTCACCGATCGGCACCTCCCGACCGCAAATGCTTACAACCGAACGTTCCCCTTCCGGCCACGCCTTAAACTGACGGTTCTCATAATGAATCCCGTCTCCCGCCAAATGCTTTTTGGCCACAAGTGCAATGATGGCTTTGTTGTCTATCACTGCAGCACAGTTGTACACTCCACCCCTGTGATGTACCGGTATCCCTGCCACCACAATGATGTTTTGACAGTGTTGCGCCAGTTGCCCAAGGATTGACTCAGACATACCCCATGTATTTGGTGAAAGGAACATATCCTCACACCCATACCCGCTTACGCAAAGTTCCGGCAGGCAGAGGATCGAGCACCCCTTGCTCTTGGCTTCCTCAATGGCCGCCAGACACTTTTCGTAATTTCCATCCCAGTCTAATGGGGTTGTGTTTATCGTGGAGGCGGCGGCGGTGAATTTAGTGATCATGGGTAATTACTCGATGTTGAGGAGGAGGTTGTGAACTTCGGGCATGATGTCATGGATCTCGACGAAACCAGGGGCCATTTCCTGGGCCATCAATGCATTCGGGTGGGAGTTTGTAATAATAACCTTCTTGAACAGTCCGCTCTTTTCTATCCTGTGAATGCTTTCTCCCGGCAGGACACCATGGCTGGCACAGAAGTAAATATCCGAAGCTCCCTTAGCCTTGTAGGCTTTCGCTGCATCAATTCCGCTACCTCCGGTGCGGATCATGTCGTCATAAAGGAAAACGATTTTATCTTCAACATCTCCCTGGCAGTCATAAACCTGCGTCTCGCTTCCACTAATACGGATTTTGTAGGCAAAAGCCGGCGCAACTCCCGCCTCCTTTGATAATGATATGACCCATTTCGACCTGCCTGCGTCCGTACTTGCAAAGCAATATGGTGTGCCGCTTGAAATCTTTTTAGCGCACCCCAGAAAGATGTTTTTTCCATAGAGATGAAACGGAGCGATATTTCCCTCAAAATAATGTGGTAACCCTTCCGCGTGCAGATCAAATAAAATTATCCTGTTTCCCTCAGAAGCGATGGGGATGGAAGACAGTATCCTCGCTCTGCATTTTGCTGTTACTACCTCAAATGATGGCTCTACATTGCCTTTGCGCGTGAGGCAATCGACCCCCTTAACTGATCTTTCCTGTGTCGAATACCCAAAATATGGGACTACCAATGTCAGACGTCTGGCCCCGTATTTCACAAATGCGCAGGCTGTGTCGTATAGTTCCAGCGTCGCTGAGTCATTGTGCGTCCCACCCACCAGAACAACATCACTTCCCTGAATCTTTTCCTTAATTGCAATTCCCCTCTCTCCATCAGGATATTGAGTCACTGCGATTACCCCTAAATTCGTACAGCGGCGCGCCAGGTACTCGTACTGGCTGGTGTGAAAGAATCTGTAGCTCATGATTTGAGTTTGTTGGCAATTACCGTGTTCACCAGGTAATCATGGAAGAAACGATCATCACAGATTCCCTTCCCCGGAGAATCACTCTCCTTGGCCGTCGGGTGACCATTGCAATTGACCATCTTCATTACTATTTGGAGCGGGGTAACTCCTGGGATATCACAAGTGAGGTTCGTACCGATCCCGTAACTGGTTCTGATTTGTGGTTCATATTTCAACCAAAGGTCGAGTGCTTTCGGAACATCCAGTCCGTCAGAGTATACTGCTGCCTTTGTCCGGGCGTCGATGTTGAGTTTGCGATAGTGCGCAAGAAACTTTTCTGTCCATTGGTAAGGGCATCCTGAATCATGGCGTCCACCATCAAAGAGTTTCGCAAAATAGAGGTCGAAGTCTTTCAGGAATACATCCATCCCAAAGATGTCGGTCAACGCGATTCCAAGATCCCCCCGGTATTCGCGTGCCCAGAGCTCAAGCGCATAGCGCTGACTCTCAGAGAGGCGTACATGGCTGCCTTGTGCCGCCTGCAGCCACTCATGAGCCATTGTGCCCATCGCCTTGATGCCAAACTCCTGCGATAGCATCATGTTGCTAGTCCCAAAAAGTTGATCAGGTATCTCGTTTTTGAGAATTTCAACTACGCGCCGTTGCCATGCTCCAGAAAACCGGCGACGGGTGCCGAATTCCATCAGCCTGAAGGTCATGCCTGGATTCTCGCCGGAGGCCTTTCTGATCATTGCACACTTGTCGAGGAGTCGCTTTTCGGCACCGTTGAAGTCCGGATTTGGTGTCGTGTTCCTATGATAGACTTCCGCCACGATCTCCAGGACAGGGATCTCAAACCAGGTCTGGTCTATAAACGCCCCCGATGCCTCAATGCAGAGGTTGTCGTCCCGCTCAGAGTATTCCAAACATGCTGTATCAAGACGGAAATTCCTCAGAAAACTCAGGAAATCCGGTTTCATGAATCTGATTTCTTTCAGCCCTTGGAGTTCTTTGGGCTGAAATGACAGATTTTTCAACTGGTCCAGTTCCACGCGTATCTCGTCTGCATAGGGCCTCAAATCAATTTTGGATCTGCACACGAACCGGCTGCGGGCCATCGTTCCCGGCATTTGGTGCAGCGCAGCCATCGCCATTGTCGCCTTGTATAAATCGGTGTCTATAAGGCTTGTTATGATCGGTGTTTTCATGATTTGTAAATTTTGTTCTCGGTTATGTAATCAATGACTATCTGGGGTGTCAGGAAGTCTATTGGGAGTCCGTCTTTAACGCGCCCCCTGATTTCCGTAGAACTTATGTGGAGTTTTCTGCCGTGTTCTTCGGTTTGAGCAAACCTCTCTGCAACGACAAATGTCACTTCCTCCTTCAACTCTTCATATCTCTCCCATGTTGGAAGTGCTGCGGCATTGTCGTCACCTATGATGTAGTAGAATGATGCCGAAGGGTTTTCCTTCTTCAATTCCAATACAGTCTCAATTGCATATGATGGTCCTTCCCTGCGCCCCTCCCTCATATCTACGGACCATTTGTATCCCAGTGACCTCATCGACAGAATCAACATACTGGCGCGAAACATAAACGCTGTCGGCTCTTTTCCCAGTTTGTGGGGGGATACCTTTGCCGGAACAAAAATTATCTCATCCAGGGCGTGTCTTTCCATCACATCTCGCGCAGCTATCAAGTGCCCGTGATGGACCGGATCAAACGAACCGCCAAAAATGCCGATTTTTCTATTCATGCGTCCTTCCCGTTCCGGTTGTTTTCTCCGTCTCTGAGGCGGGTGGTTTTGGGAGATCGTCCTCGACCTTCGTTACGCTTCTGGATTTCCCGGTTGAACATTCCGGCGCAGTACCCGTAAAGTCACCCTCATGCACTTGAATACCTGCGGCATTCATCTCCAGAATTGCTTCCTTGATTCCCTCGGGATTCACTCCCCTGGAATAGTCAGCCAAGAAGTGGGTCGAAAACCCAGCTTTTGCGGCATCAATAGCCGTAGCCTTCACGCAATAGTCGGTGGCTAGTCCACAGACATAAACGTCTGTTGCGTTTGCCGAGAGAAGCCATCCTTTCAAGATTGTGGGGTTGTTACCTCCATTGTCACTAAAGGCACTGTAGCTATCAACGCTTGGATCGAGCCCCTTGAATACCGTTTTGTCGATTTCTGACTGGTCCAACTCTTCAACATACCGAGCCCCGTGCGTATCCTGTACGCAGTGGGTGGGCCATAGAACTTGTGTAACCCCTCCCAGATTGACTGTCTCGAAGACAGTCCTTCCTGGGTGATTCATCGCAAAGCTCCCGTGGTTTTTCGGGTGCCAATCCCTTGTCCCAACAACCAAGTCGAAGTGATGCATGATCTCATTGATTTTCGGGGCCAGTTTTTCACCTCCCGGAACGGCGAGGCTTCCGCCAAGGGAAAAATCATTTTGGAGATCGACAATAATTAGAGCAGTTTTCATGGTGTTTGTGCTTGAAAGCAGAGTAAGAGGCGGATTATTAAAAGAAGAATCACTCCGAGTACCAGAAGGACCATGCTCCCCCCTAGGGCAGCCGTAGCAATCGGACCCGAAAGGTGATCCCTTACGGCCCCAATTTCCCTCCGGACTCTCGAAATTATTTCTGTTGGTCTGAACATGAATTAAAACTCCACGTGAAAATTCTTGGGCGCCTCGTATTTCTTCTTATCGAAGCGATACAGTCGTGCCGGCCTCGATGAACCGACCTTGGTCTCCTTTTCGTTCAAAGGGACGATAAAGTTCAAACTCGTCATCTTCCGACGAAAGTTTCGCTTATCAATCGATATCCCAAGCAACGTCTCATAGAGAGCTTGCAGATCTGTCATGGTGAACTTTTCTGTAAGAAGCTCGAAACCAACCGGCGCATACGTCACCTTTGCGCGCAATCTCTGAATCGCATCACGCAGAATGATTGCGTGATCAAATGCGAGCGCCGACGGGAGCTTGTTGATCGAAAACCATTTCGCCTCCTTGGCGTCGTCCGCCCCTTTTGGGTTATAATGCGTGAGGTTCACCAGAGCAAAATATGCAACCGTGGCCGTCCATCCGCGCGGATCTCTCCCAGGTGTATCGTATGTTCCCAGTTGCTCCATGTAGCCGTGGACCACGCCGGTCTCTTCCATCAACTCTCGCTTGGCTGCCTGCCTTGATGTTTCACCCTCATTGCAGAAACCACCCGGGATTGCCCATCTGTCTTTGAATGGATTATCGCCCCTCTTAATGAGGAGAACCTTAAGCTCGGTTCCGTCGTATCCAAAAATGATACTGTCGGCCGTGTATCCGGGTCTTGGGTATTCGTAGGTAGGCATTTTGAATGATTGTTCGTGTTTCTTATACACCTTATAGTGTCCGAATGACACCATGTCAAATAAAAACTTCTTCTTTTATTCGTTTTCCTTGATTTACTGATTGCACCCCGCTTGTCTATTTTCCCTCAAAAGATCTTCCTTAGCCAAAGTAATCCATACGACAGGATCCTTTATTCCCCTGCGTCACATCAGTATTCCTTCCCTCACCGCATCCCTTAATATCGGCGAAATCGACGTTCCTATTGTTCTTTCTGTCGCCGCTAAAATGTCAGTCGAGACGCCCGTATTTGCTCTTGTTACCGCTTATGTAGCCTCATATCGCGGGTTCTTTATCCCGTGGTCGTTTTTTAGTACCGCCAAGATATCATTGTCCCGTCACCCCGAGCCGACGATCCAAAAAGAATTATCTTAACTACAGGCAGCTTCGCGCGTATCGCGTCTGCACATGGTTTGATCTCTTCTTTTGAGAATGGAGCGGTTGCCATCATTCTGTCAGAATTCAACCAAGACTATTGTGCCACTGGCGGTTTTTTCTTTAGCGGTGTATCCTTTTTCCGTGAGTTACAAAATCCACAACGGCTACAGACTCCCGTTCACCACACTCAGGGCTCTCTTCGCATGGAGAGAGCGACTATGCCGGAAGTTCGAAGAGACGTGCCCTGCTCGCCTCAACATGGTCCTCGCCGAACGCGCCGTTCGTGTAATCGATCAACAGATAGCGATGGATGTCTTCCCTTCCCTTGCCGGACCAAGGAGAGCTTTTCAAACATCGTCCCCCAACAGTCGCAACATTCTATCGGCTCTTTTCTTTGACCTGCATGATGAACTAAAGTGGGATCCGGTGAAGCGCAATCTAAACGATGATTTCGAGCTTTCAGTGACCGTTCATTTCAGTAAGACCCGTCACGGCGAACATATTCTTTGCCTCCTTCATTCGAACTCCACCTTCATCAGTGAGTGGTTTCACAAGCACTCCGGCGCTAAACATTTCCCTTATTGGACCAGTCACGATAAACCTGACTCGCTTACAGATGCCGCGTGGCGTGCAAGGGGGTGCATCTGGAAGGCCGCCATTCTACACACACCCAAGGAATCGGGGTTTTCAATTTCCAGTAAAGATCCCGCGCTCTATCTCTATAATAAAGGCCCCAATCCTCCACCCTTGCCGTCCAAGTCCAAGAGAGCAGAGGAAACCGTCAAGAACATCCTTCTTCATCACAAGCTTCTCCAGTTACCCAAAGACTGCGAATCCTGGAAATATTTTGAGACCATCCAACGGTTTTCCACCCCAAAAACCATGAAACGTGTCCATGCTCTCGCTGCTCTTCTGGAAAAATACCTTCCCGATTTCCCTACATGGAATTCCATCCAAAATCACCCCGTCCGTCTTCAGTCAAAAACGGCAAACAAGTAGTCTCTTTTTTTGATTCGACATTCGCATCGTATCTTGTATTTTTGACTTATGATCCTCGAAGATAAGCAATGGTAACCCTCATGAATCCTTCTTTCGATTTTGATGCGCATTAGGTGCGCCGTGACTCTTGCCGGCAATCACGCCGGTAAAACAATCCACGGCGTCTCAATGCGCCATGAACATAATTGAAAGCTATGACCGTATCCTTTCAGGTACTGTCCTGATTAATGCATACTGGAACACTCTTCCTTATCGGTATCGACGCGGACCTGTACCACTTGTTGGCCTCGGGAGATTCAAATTTGGCGGATATCGACACCCTAAAACGCTAGGCCTTCTAAAGGCTGCCACCGAGGTGCGCGATTCCCTCACTCCTCCCCTTCGCCAAAAGGTAAAAACCATCCCCACCTGCTATGACGATATTTCCCGTCAACATACCCGTTCGTGGAAGTCTTACCGGAAGACACAATGGCGCCCTGTTACTCTATGACGTCTCATGGCATATCGCCACTGCATCATCTTTGAAAGGGTTCTAGTGTCTTTTCTTGCAGTGCTGCCTATAACAAGAGCCTGCAAGGACCGCCACTAAAAGACCGCATGTGACAACTACTGCAGGCTCAGGGACCGGCACGATCTGATGCCCATTAAATGCACCGGTTCCCAGAAAACCGCTATTGGTCGTGCTCCCACTGTAGAAGCTGATATGTGCCAGTTCTGATTGCGTCAGGCTGCCCACCAGGTCGTTGAGTTGCGTGGTGGTGCCGGAACCAATCACCACCCCGTTGAGCATGGTGCCACTCCAATTCAAAACAGTCAGTGTGTAGCTATCGAGCCCCGTCGAGGTAATCGTGTTGAAATTCATGACCGAGTTACCCGATAGTGAGGAATAGTCGATCGTACTATTCCCCGTCAGTGTTAATGCGCTAAAGCTATTGGTTTGCGACCGTGTTGTACTTCCGCCGCCTGCCGATAGCGTTCCGCCTGCCAATGTCAGTGTTGTATTGGTAGTTGTCTGATTGTTCCCGCCAAGAAGAAGCGTCCCTCCACTGTTTACGATAATGTTTGTCGAGGCCAGTTTCCCCGTTGTTCCCAGACTCAAGGAACCCCCGTTTGTGGATATTGTTGTGGTTCCTGAGTAGGTGTTTGTACCGGAGAGGGTGAGTGTCCCAGAGTCTATCTTCGTCAGTGATCCTGCGCCTGATATCACACCTGATGCAGTGAGCGTGTTGTTGGTTGCCATATCAATCGTCGCGGTCGCATTGCTGGCGATACTGAAGGCGTTCGTGACCGTTAAGCTAGCGAGCGAGGCAATGGTCGCATTGGATGCAAATGTCACAGTTCCAGTTCCCATCGCATTATTGTTACTGAGCGCAAGAGTTCCGGCGTTAATGGTCGTTCCTCCCGAGTAGTTGTTGCTTGAGAGAAATGACTGTGTTCCACTACCCTGCATGACCACGGACATAACTCCATTGGTCTGGAGTATCTCGCCCGACCAACTGCTTGCGTTGCTAGGCGCAAGCGTCAGTGTGGTTGCTGCTTGCGAGTTTACGATCAGTGCGTTTGTCCCGCCACTGATCCCACCAACCGATGCGCTATAACCATTGAGGTTGAGTTCTGCGGTGTATGCGTCAGAAGCATTTACATTGGTAGGGGTGGCGCTGAAGATAAGTTGACTTCCTGTTGGTAGCGCATTGGCGTTACTGAGTACCAGATAGGTCGTGTAGGCGCTTCCTGAGTCGTACCAATATGGAGAGTTCGTGGATCCAATGGTGGTTGGTCCTGTGTAGTTGTTGGATCCCGCCAATACGACCCCACCCCAGTCCCATGAGACACTCAGGCCATTGGTTCCTCCATTTCCAGTGATGCTCCCTAGCACGGTAATGCCGTTATTGGCAGCGGGGTACTGCCCCCAACCACCATCCAGATTCCCTCCGTTGGTCGTGAGTGTTATGGTTCGTCCTGCATTCAGGGTCAGCATTGCCCCATTATTGAAAAGTTCTCCTCCGTTTAGTGTTATTCCATTAGTGCTATTGCCGAGTTGACCATCCGACGTTGCCTGCAGGACTCCGTTGGCAACGGTGATGGTTCCAGAAAATGTGTTTGGGGCGGTTAGTATTGTCCACCCGGTACCATTCACCCAGTTCGTTGAACCATATGTTCCTGTTACTGTCAGATTTCCATTCCCAGAAATTGTGTTCCCTATTGTGAGAGTGTCGCTTTCGTAAAATCCAAGTGTGGCGTTATTGGATAAGACAACGCCTCCACTTCCAAGAGACTCCCCCGAAGTCCCGTTCCCTACTTGAAGCACCCCTCCTGCTATTGTGGTTGTACCCGAGTATGTGTTGGAGGCTGTCAGAATAGATGTTCCGCTTCCCTGCTTGGTCAATGATGCCACTCCAATTACTCCGCTGATTATCGTGGTGCCTGCGCCATCCAGCGTCAGACCAAATGAGTTGGTTGAATTTGCAATAATACTCAGTGTGTTGGTTGAATTGTTAGTCCATCCCTGGGCTGCGTTCAAGGCAATCACCAAATTGGAACTTGTATTTCCAAGGGTTACGCTTCCTGCCCCTGAAGCAACTGTAATTCCACTACCATAGAGATTCAACGTCCTTGTTGCCGTCGCGCTTGAGTAGAGTAGTGTCGATCTGGCATTGCTGAACACCAATCCTCCTGCATTTCCTGTGCCACTCAGTGTTATTGTTTGGGCACCTGTCGTATTTGTAAATACTGCCAGCGTTGTGCTTGACGGGACATTAACAGACCAGTTCCCTTTCGTATTCCACGATCCTCCTGTCGGGGTAGTCCAAAAATTCGTTGTCTGGGCGCGAGCTATTGCAGGGGATAGTATCATTACTGCAGCGAGCAGGGATATTCCAGATTTGATGAGGGGTTTGATCAATCTCTTACGACAAGGCATTATTTTTTGATGGAGGAGTTTTTCTAAAGCGGGTTTGGGCAGCCTCATAAAGTACACCGAATGCGCCACGGGTGTCAATTTCATGTTGTCTTTTCTCTTTTTCACACTGTTTTTATTGTTTTGTTTTATGGGTAGATTGCCGGAAACCGTATCTTTTTTCATGCCCAAAACTATTCTTCAATCCGGTGATCGCGTAAAAATCATCTCCAGTGGTATCGTTGCTACTGTGGATGTCCACAATGAGCAGTTCACCCCACCTGTCTTCTTGCGTGGTGATGATCGCATCTATTTTCCCAATGAACTCCATGTTCTCTTTCCTGGCGACTTAGGTTTTTCTGAGGGTGCTCCTATCAAATCAGAAACTCATGACGATAATTTTGTCTTCGAGGTTCCTTTTGATTCGCAGGATTGGTTTTTACAGGCTAGTGACAAGGAGATTATCGATCTCGTGCTATCGGATGGCGGGGTGACTATGCGAGTGATGCTGTGGCCGAATTCTTTGATGGCCAGAATCCACGCGTCTCTGAGATGTTTTCCCGCAAAAGTGGCGGCTTTGAGTGCAGCGTCGACGCCGATGACGCTCTCGCTTGGGTTGCAATTAATCGCCCCGGTATTCTCGCTCTTGTCAAAAGTGCCTCTTTTGACACCTGATTGTGGTATTATTGGATGTCATGAAATTCTTCCAATGCTCGATTGTTTCCATATTTGTCCTGCTTTCTGGTGTTACCCTCGGAGTATGTGCCTTTGTTCATTCACACGAGGATGATGTATCGTCCGATGATATAACGGCGCTTACCGCCCTTGCTTCTCACGAGTTTGAGTTCACGCCATGCCTTCCAGCATATTGGTCGGCTCATGGTTCTCGCGAAACAAAGTCTATCGCCCGGGGAGTTCTGGCGGCCAATCAGATTGACTCCATTCTTAAATCACCAACGACTTCCCCTTTTGCAAAGGCTATCATCCTTCCCTCGCCTCGATACACAGCAGTGAACTGACTCACCACCTATCGCAAGATAGGTGGGAGCTTCTCATTAAAGCGGGGGGCCTTGCAGAGCATTTATTGTCTCCCCGATTCCTTGGGCGACAGGATTGTAGATAACGGAAGGTACGAGAGCGAGCCACCAAACTGGCATTGTAGTCAGCATGAACCCGAATCCCGCAAGCCTGGCAGTAAAACTCGGCTTGTGAGGGGCGATTGCCCGGGTCGGTGTGGCCACATTCGTGGCATTCCTGTGATGAGTGGTGAGAGGGGACTTTTACAAATATGCTTATGCACAAAGAACCCCTTGAATATGAGCTAAGTCCTTCATGGACAGAGGGAGAGCGTGAAGTCTCTCTGCTTTCCGCGCGCTCTGGAAACCTTCTTGACTATCAACCTCTTGCGACAGGATCGGGGGTTCTTTGTGCATAAGCATTTATTTCGTTCTTAGGGAACCCGGCTTCTTGGATAGCTAATTGATGTAGTGGTCGCCTCGATATTGACTAAATATCTATCTCTTTTTTGATCTGCATTAACAATGAGTCGTACAGTGGTATAGATTTTTTCCGCAGTTCTATCAACCCCAAAATCAATGGGAGCTTTCCACCCTGAACTCTGATGGTTTCCTTGGTCAGAAGCACAACGTTAACTGACCAACCGTCTTCGATGCTGCGCCGCCACAAATTGATTAGTCCATCAACCACTCGTGGATGCCATGGATCAATTTTTAGCAAGGCCCGGTATCCATAGGCGCAGAGCATGCGACGTTCGATTATCTCTAACCAAAACACAGCATCCTTTTCCCTCATCCGATACCGAATACTCGCCCTCACTACTGCAGACAGGCTACCTTGTGGTATTTCATCGAACTCCAGTGCGAATTTCAGCATCTTAAGTGTTGGCTTCTTTAGCGCTGACGGAGCCGTGACATCCAGCACGTTGCAGATCCGCTCTACTTTAGCACTCTGATCAAACCCCTCGCACCCTTGTTTGATGTTTGTCCACTCATGGATAATGTGGCGAATAACCTCCTTGCAACACTTGATCGCCTCTTTCTTTTCTCTCTCTTTGCCTCCAAGTATCAAATCAATAACAGTATTCTCTGGTCGTAATTCAGACCTACCTCCGCCGCCATGACCGTTCATGGCCCGGAATACCAGTTCTCTTACTTTGGCGTCTTTGTTCTTGGCTTTCATAGACCAGCATTCGGACAGAGCCTTAGCGTGCTCTCTCGAAGACTGCGATTGGGCGCTGGTGACATGTTTTCCTTCGACTCCGTTTGTATCCCACTGAAGTCCAGTCCCCTGTATTGAAAACTGCGCCCATGACGCGAGGGTCTATATTATCCGGCGGAGGACAGATATCTCGGATGTCGTCGATCGTAAGTCGCTTTTTTGTTAGCGACAGTTGGTCGGCAACAGATCTGGCTCGCGCTAGAAAATCTGCCCTTGTTGCCTCCAGGAGCGTCAGTGCATTTTGTCTCTCATTCATATCTCCATCATATCACATGTGCTTGCATTGGCCAAGTATCGAAATATTACACTTTTTCACTGGCTCATCTCCCCTTTTGTTGTATTTTTACCTTATGTCGTATGAGTTTTCATTAGCCGGAAGGAGGGTAGTCGCCAAAGAAACTGTTTTTGGTAATTACTGCCTCCTTCAGCGCGGGCATGTTTCCAGGCTTCGCAAGGAGACATCTTACCTGGCGGCAGAGGGAATTGCGGCTTGCGTGACCAGAGGCGTACAATTTGCCCACAAGGACGCCTTCAAAATTCTTACAGGTGAAGAACTGCCGGCCGGTGTGTCCCCTATCACAGACCTTGCTAGGGGCTTTTATCACATTACGTTTTCCGACGGAAAGACACTTTCTTACCCCAGAAAAACAACACGCATACTTTCGAGGGGTGACGGGAGTGTTACCATCCTCACCGGTGGCGAGAAACACTCTTTTACTCAAGTGGTTCGGGTTGTTGGTTCTTAAACTCAATTATGAAAGCTCTCATTCTAACCGTTCTCTTGTTTACTGCCGCCCACCTTGGAGCGCAGACTACACGAATTGATCCCTTTTTTAGCCCTAATGGAGGGTGTACTCAGGCGATCGTCGATACCGTCGGTGCAGCAAGGTCAACGGTTCTCGTTGAGGCCTACAGTTTTACTTCGCACAAGATTACCAGTGCCCTCATTGAGGCAAAACGTCGTGGCGTAGATGTCCGTGTCATTTTGGATGGCAGTAACCTGACTGACAAATACTCCAACCTTCCCGATCTTATAGCAGCAGGTGTACCCACGTGGATTGATTCCAGGTTTAAGATTGCCCATGACAAAGTCATGATTATTGACAATGTCATCGTCATCACTGGCTCATTTAACGACTCGTGGGGAGCTGAGACGCAAAACGCAGAAAATCTTCTTCGCATTACTGACCCCAATCTTGCTGCGATCTACTCTAGTCGCTGGAGTCAATTACAGGGACTGTCCTCCCCTTATACTCGATAGTGATGCGTTATCGCTCTCACCACAATAATACCGGCAGGAGGCAGATACAAAACGGTAAAACCGTTGACCGCGCCCGTCGTCTCGCTGAGTCTCTTGGGGTCAACTTTCTCGAAGGCCAAGACCACCAAAAGCGTCAAATGATCGACAAGAGGCCACCTCAGCGTGTTCATGGTGTCGCCATTTGTATCTTGTGATTTATGGACCGTAAGACTCTTTCTGTCTCAATCTCGAATGCTCTTCGCAGAGAATCGTCACCAAGGCTTGTCACAGCTCTGATACTCTTACTCTCTACCCTTTTCGGTTTTCTTTCTTCTGTGTTTCTTCTTCATAACGGCCTGTCCAGTATGGCCGTACGTTATCCTATTGCTTTCATTTCCGGATATGCTGCATTCCTGTGTCTCTTCTTCGCTTATGCCAAAATTCTTTCTTCGGGTTTTCGTGATGGACCTCATGAATCGAGAGGTGCGGTTTCTTCCGGTTCTTCTGTCCACCATGAGAGCGGACTTGATTTTATCAACCCGTTTGACCTTCCAGTCGACACTCCTGGTGATGGTCCTGAAATATTGTTAGTTCTCGCACTTGTTGCCATGGTTTTATTCCTCCTGTTTTTTGTTTTTTCAATCGTCTCCGCCGCACCCGAGATGCTTGGCGAAATTGTGCTCGATATTATGATTGCCGGAGGGGCGTATCGCTACCTATCTGTTCACAATGAAGGCGATTGGTTCTCCACTGCCATCAAGCATACCGGAATACCGGCACTTGCTCTTCTCTCATTGATATCAATCACTGGCTATGCCTTCCAGTATTTCGCTCCTGATGTGCATAGCGCCAAACCTGCAACAAAAGAACTCCTTTCCAAACTCATTAATCCCGGGATTAGCTTTCTATCAGACCCTAATAAAAACCACCCATCTAACCCATGAAAAAATACCTCGCCATCCTAGTTGCTGTCCTTGGACTTGCCTCCCAGTATTCATTCGCCGCCGATGCACCTGATAATGTAGCATGGATCACAGGCATGCCCTTTATTGAGAATGGCGTCCTTCTCTACAAGGCGGATAGCCCCATTCCTGGCAATTCATTTGGGAATGTCCTGCTAGTTGGTGGTCAAAAGCCTTTTTCGAACGTCGCCGCCATTCTCGCCAAGGCAGCCGACAAACACATCAAACTCCGTCTGTACGGCGAGATCCAACCGTACGCCGGTGGGCTTCCGCTCCCCAATGAAAAGTTGCCAAGTCTTCAATTCGTAGTTACCAAAATTCATCTCCCTAGCGATCCGGATGAGTTACCACCTGCCCAGAAAATCATGCTCAAACACACGGATACCGTGCCCGGGTACACGGTTTACCCTAAAAGCCAGTAGTTTGTGGTGATGGTATTCTCCGCAAGGCCCATAGTAATGTGGTATCCTTTACCATGGTAAAAACTTCCATCATTCTGGCGGTCATTATCCTTGTCCTCGCATGTGCCACCACTCAAGCCGTAAAACAATATCGCCTCTATGTTGTTCATCGTGACCTCGCAAGCATCGACTATGCGAGGAATTATCTCCAAGAATACGCTTTTCGTGAGATTAACGTCAAAGAACCTGTTACTCTCCGTATGCTTAATAGGGCTCTTGGGATTGGCGTGCTCAATGACCGTCAACTGCATGAGGATTTTTCTCGCGCCGGCCTCACTCTTGTCTCGTATGGAAAATTCTTTTCCGACAAACCTCTCGTCTTGGATGCCAAAACCGGCGCTATTGCCCATCCTGAGACTGGGCTTAATTTGCCTGGCTATCATGACCCCGTGCAGTCCGTCGGGATTGGTGCTTTTGTGGGGGGGCACGTAAGGGCCGGTTTCTACTAGGCTCATCAATGGCATCATCCTCACTTTTTAGAATTTCACGCCCATGAAAACCCGCACTTTCCCTCTTGTCTCGGTCATCATATTCCTTTCTTTTTTGTTTGCCGTGTCTTCAGAGCAGATTGCTCAGGGACGGCGCATGCGTGTCGTTTATTCAGATCTTAGCAAGATGGCCTTAGCTAGGTCGTATATCGAGCGATCCAGTTATCAATCAGGTTTTGTTGCCGGAAAGGATCCCGTAACGATTGATCTTCTCAATACGGCTCTTGGAAACTCTGGACTCAATGATCGCCAAGTACACGAGGATTTTTCTCGCGCCGGCCTCACTCTTGTCTCGTACGGAAAATTCTTTTCTGATCTCCCCGTCGTCAAAGATTCAAAGACAGGCGAAATTGTACATCCCGAGGTTGGCCTTTATCTGCCCGGGTATCCGACTGCTGTTGGTGGAGGCGGGTACTACGCCGGTGGACACCTGCGGTAGTACTCACTACTTTCATTTCGCAAGGTGCTGCCCGATTGCCTGTACGTTTAACCCCGTGGGAGATGGTAGATCGTCCGTCGATTTCAAAACACTCGTGTCCAAAACGATAACTTCCATCCCCCTCCTGATTGCCTTTATCCCGCGCGACAAGAGCATAGCCACCTCCGGTGCTCCTGTTCCCTGACTTACGCGGTGACCCATTGCAGATGCTGTTTTCTTCAGTTCATCACCGTCTTTAGGTCCCAGCGTCACGAGTTCAATACTCTCGACTTCAAATTCCGTGACATTCTTACCGTAACTATGGGCCAGTTCTCTCGATGCCGATGTGTAGAACCCCGGGTAATATCCTGACACCTGCGCGCCTTCCCTAAAACCCTTAAATGGCTCGTCGCTGCCATGAAATAGCCTCATATTCTTCACGCTCTTTGTTTCCATCTCGTACTTATACGTCAGTAATGAGGCGTGCGGCAATTAATAATTCTCTCCCCATTGCCACATCATCCGGGCGTGCTATTCTTTTGGCGCACCATGACCCATAAAGCTAACTCTGTATTGCTCGCTTATCTGTTCTGTTGTCTCGTTGGTGCAATGATTCCAGTTCGGGGTTTTATCTTTTTCTTTGACCATCACAACGCCGTTTCTCTTGTGTGTGCCTGTGCATTCTTTTGTGGCGCGTGCATCATGCTCCCTTTGGCGTTTTATTTTCTCCCATCAATTCTTGCCGCCGCTCTCGATGTTAAAAGCTTCCGCGCTATTTTCCTCCTGAATATACTTGCCGGATGGACCGGGGCCATGTGGCTTGCCTGTGTGTTTTGGGCGGTCATTGACGACGCGGATATCAAAACGACAATTTTATGACTACACCTGCCAAAGAACGCAAGATCAACCACTCACTTATTAATAGTTCCGCTGTCCGGAAATACACTCTTGCTATTATGAAAAGTAAAGGCCGCTTCCAGTTCGAGAGAGTAGGCAATGAGTTCCTGGAGAGGGCCGACGCACACCTTCAAGGTTGGATTCGTAGCCAGTGTCACTCTCTCCCGGCTATAGGTAAAACTATCAAATAGTTTCCGAGCGCAGTAATCCGCCACACAGACTTTTGGTTCAACCCAATGTCGTGACTGATTGCTGTATCTTGGTGAATTATGATTCTGGCTGTCATTATTCTTTGTGGGCTTGTTGATCTTCAGCGCGCTATTCCTTCCCTTGTCGTCGATTTGCAGTACAAGACTTCCCACAATATTACAGGGCTTCCATTGTACCCTTCAAGGGCTAGAGCTTATGCCCTACCCCAGATGTCCGAACGTCTCGCTGCTGTGGAGTCTATTCTCGAACATCAGGGCTATGGTTTGACTATTCTGGACGCATGGCGCCCTCCGGAGGCGACTAGACGCATGTGGAATTGTGCGGTCTTCTACGGGGTTACTGAGTTCTATGCTCCACCTCGTATAGGAAGCGCCCATAATCGGGGGGCTGCCGTTGATGTCGGATTGCATACCCTGCGCGACCCTCTTAAACTTCTTCCGATGCCCATGGCTTTCGATACTACAGATTTTTCTAACGCCGATTGCTCGCGAGAAGCCATTCTCAATGAATCCATACTCAGAAACGCCATGACTGCTTCCGGGCTTGTCCGCAATCGCCTTGAGTGTTGGCATTATTCTCTGGTGAATGAGGAGGGTTACCCTGTCGTACAGGGGCCCTTTGACGCCATTCCCGAAAAGACCAACCGTTCCCTTTTTGCAAAAATAAAGTAGCTTTGGCTATGAATCATTCATCCCGAGATCTTTCACCTACTCCATCTGTCAGTGTTGAGGAGTTTCATGCCTTATTGCGCGGTCAAGGTGTTCCGATGGAGCATATTGCCTTCAAATGCCCCATGTGTGACACAATTCAGAGTCCCTTTGATTTGATTAAGGCTGGTGCCGGTAGTGATTTTTCTGGAGTCGAGTATGCTCTCGGCTACTGCTGTGTTGGCAGGTGGACTCATCGAAAGGGTCCTCCTTCCGTTCCTGGCTCCCAGGTTGGTTGTGACTGGACGCTGGGCGGCCTTTTGCGTACCCATAAACTCAACGTCGTTGATGCCGATGGGCTTTCTCACCCGAGATTCGAGGTGTGTACGCCCGAGGAAGCAGTGACCCACATGAATCAAAACCTCGCTACGTAGTTATTTTATCCCTTCCATCTTTCCCTCCCGTATTGTATCTTTCGTTTTAACCACTACACCACATATCCAACCAATAACATATTATGGCCAATCTTAACAAAGTAATGCTCATCGGCAACGTGACCCGTGACCCTGAGATCAAGTACACCCCAAAGGGTTCCGCTGTCTGTGATCTTGGTATTGCTGTGAATCGTGTCTTTACTCCTGAAGGTGGTGAGCGCCGCGAGGAAACCACTTTTGTTGACATTACGCTTTGGGGTCGACAGGCCGAGATTGCTGGTGAGTATTGCAAGAAGGGGCGGTCAATTTACATCGAAGGGCGCCTTCAGCTTGACACCTGGGAAGATAAAACTTCCGGTCAAAAGCGTAGCAAACTTCGTGTTGTCGGTGAGAACTTTCAACTTCTTGGGCCTCGTCCTGGTGGTTCCGGTGGCGGGGAACAGTCGCAAGGTCGCCCATCCAATCAATCACCTCGCGACTCCAGAGGTTCCTCCGCTCCCGCTTCTGGTCAGACAAGGCAAGAGGCTCCTCTCGAAGACGACGATATTCCGTTCTAAAGCCGGATATTTTTCACTAAGGGATTGACGGAAGCCCCCGACCCGATTAATCCCTTATCATGAAACTTACCGCCAGAACCCCCGAACCTCCAAGTCTTTTTGATTCTCCCCTGACTGGCGCACCCTTCGACCCTGTTTCCAGCGACAACCTTCAGAAGCGGATCGATAGTTCTGTCGATTCCTCTCACTGGATGCGGTGGAATGTAAAGGTTGCTTCCGCAAGTGTCGGTAGGGCTCTTTATGCGCGCGCAAGTGATATCACGACTGACTATAGCCGCACCGTCAAGGTTATGGGTAAGTTCTATGCCTCCCCCGAGCGGTTTGATTCTCTCCGCTCCGAGATGCTTCTCATGCTGCATGATTTTGCCAGTGATGGCGACAGGCGTGATATTGAGAAGATCATGGGCGGCGTTGATTCCCCCGACGAGCCCCTTAAGATGGACCCTCAAGGAAGGCCGATTAAAGCCGAGAATAAAGGGGCCTTGGCTGCCTCAAAGAGGGCTATGGCTCAACTTGGTTCAATCCCTGCAGATGAAAAGGCACTACGCGCAAAGGGTTTGATCGACATTTACAATGAAGCCATTGTCAACCGTCGTAAGTTTGCCAAAAAGCATGGACTCACAAAAGAGTTCGGTTTCGGAGAGGACCTCAAGGCGGCCAAGGATTATCAGATTACTTACCCATCCGGGCTCGAATCGAGCCTTAAGGATCATGAGGAGTCGTACAAAAATCATCTCTATGATGTCAGTATTGACGATGATGGAAAACAGCGCATGGTTCTCAAACCCCGCCCGGGGCTTAAGGAGGTTTTTTCGCATATTTTCTCTAGCCTGACTGACGATAAGGCCGGCAGTGTCGAGGCTCGTGTCGGATTGGGGCTGGGCAGACTCTTCAGGCACCTAACAATGGGAAGCGCCATTGCCATGGGCCTCACCCATCGCGCCTCTGAAAAGGCATCTCACGCCAAGGTTCAAGATGTGGACTCGATTCGCGTTCTTCGTGAATCCATTGCAGCCCCTGCCCTTGGCAAGAGTATCCCTAAACCTCTCGACCAGAATCAACAGCTTATTCAGCAACTCCTTCATGCCCAAGGTAAAACTCCAAACGATCCCGATGGCGGTGGGGGCGGAGGAGGCGGGGGCGGGAGGAAGCCTCGCCCACAATCACCAAAACAAGGCTCAGATGGCGACGAGAATGTCCCCATTTTTGAGCCTGATCAAACCGAGGAACCTCAGGGTGGTACATATCACCCCTCACAAGAAGAAATGGATGCCTACCATAGTAGCGGCAGTAGCGAGGATCTCCCGGGCAAGGAACCGTCCGTCGCCCCGCCCAAGGGTCGTTCGTATATCCTTCACGACTAAATCTTTCATGCAACTAAAAACCAGAGTTCTTACTCCACAAGATTCATGGGAGCTACGAAAGGAAGGGTCTCATGAAAATGGTCGTACCGGTAGCGCTTTTTCTGCACCTCGTTACAGCCAGAGGCTAAATTTCGCCAAAGCCCTTGCAACTCGCTGTACTGAAGAGAATGTTCCTCCTGCCAGAATGGCTGGTATTTTCCGAGACGAATCCGAGGCTTACCCTCACCTTGTCCACATCGAGTCCCTTACCAAGTTTGAGGATTTTCCGAACTTTAATCCTCGTGGTCTCGCTGAGCACCTTGATCAGATGAGATCCTTTGCAAAGCATCATTTCTCCAACCCCAAACATCTTCCCCATCTTCTCGGATTGGTTCAGGTCGCCATGGAGCCTTTTGACGGAAAGAGCCTCGGTATTACAACACCCAAAACTATTCTTTCAAGAAAGCATGCGGATGCTATCCGTTCTGTACCTCCCCCTTATAACGCATTCCTAGCTGACGAGCTGCGCCATATTTACAATGAAAGCTGGCACGGTTTAGCCGGTGAGTTGGCCAAGGCAGACATCAATATTTACGAGTTCGAGAAACATTCTCGCCTTACTCCACCTTCCGCGCCTAAAACTCCTCCTGGTACTTTTAAGAAAATTGCCGCCTTCTTTTCACTCTCCAAACCTGGCGACGAAGAGCCGCCTTATGTTCCCTTTACCGACCTCGCACGCACTGAATCACTCTCCAAGGCACTTGATTCCGGAAAGAGGGAGCTTGCAGGCTTGAGTTTCGTTGTTGATAGCAAGCACGATGATAAGAAAAGCCCTCTCTATGGCCTCGGTGCAAGGGGCCCCATTACCACCGATGAGGTTAAAGGCATGGTGGAGGCCCTTAATCAAGACGACTCTCTCACCCCTATTCAGAGACGTCTCACGGCCATGGGGCATATCTATCACTCGTTTGGAACTGAATTTGGAGGAACTCGATCCTCTGTTCCTCGCGAGGTAGCTGTTATTCATACGACTCTCAATATGGCACTCTCCCCTTACTTTGACCCTAAGGCTCGCGCTCAGGCGTACAAGACTGGCAATATCCCTACTGTCGAGCAGGCTTTGGCCGCCGACAGAAAGATTGCTGCCAAGGCAAAGGAGACAGCTCAGATGCTCAAGAAACTTGCAGGATCACCTTCGAAGCCCGGCGTTCGGACTGAAACCCATACTCAAGATTCTAACCATGATCACGTTTCAACTGACGTGGGCCACCATGAGGATTCTCCTTCTGTACACGCAGTTCCTCATGGCAAGGTGCCGACTGAAACGCTCGTTTTAGAACAAAAACTTCACGACAATCCGACTAGCAGCAGTGCTTCTAGTCAGGCCATATCCTCTCAGCCGTCGGCACCGCGTCCAGTTAGTCAGGCCGAAATAGAGGGGGATGCTTTTTTCGACCAGTTTAATAATACAAACCCTATTACAGAGAATACTTCCCCTTCTCAACCTGGCGCCACCCCTAATGTTGCCATTGTAGAGAAGGAGCCCGACGTTCTGCCTAATCCAAATCAATTTGCGTCGCCCGACTCACATGGCCATGGCGACGATTACCAACTCTAGTAAGTAAACTCGCGATTATTTTCGCTTACCAAAATTCTCTCTTTCGGGCGCACCTTTGATGATATTAAACCATGGGTTTCCAGTCACAAAATAGATTTTACCATAGAGCGATCCGACTCCCTTTTCCGGTACAGACTCCAGATCCCTCTCGCTTGGCATTGCGCTCATACCGATGGCAGGGCACTTGAGTGTATTGGTCGTACGACCAATAAGGAACTGAGACGCATAGAGCGTGGTTCCTTCAGCTATGGTTGATCTCGTGTCTCCGTTCTGGCAAGCAGCACGATTAAGATCGATTACAACTGTTTTCAAGATTCCGACCCAACACATTGTTGCTTGTAGTGCTTTGGCCAATGCATATTTAGTAGGAAATTTCAGTTTTATAAATCCAGGGCTTTGTACTTCCATCATTTCGTAGTACTCAGCAAGGATTTCACTAATCTCTTGTTTTGTAGTTGCCGCCATAAGTCGCGCGCTCAGTGTCATTAGAAAAATCGCGATGTTGCCACCTACCCTTTCAAATAGTTCCTTACCTTTTATTCCCTTCGCAATAAGACTCTTAATTAAAATGGCTTGTTCTTCCTTGTACACCAGTGCTCCCACATTTAGGGCGGACAAGGTTGGCCCATAATTCATCTCAGCAACATGCGCAGGCAGCATGCCGTACTGGTTGAATCTGGCGGTCAAAGTTTTCATCTCTACTTACTATTGTCAATTCCTCCACGGAACTCCCCGTATATTTCACAAACTAATCTATCACCTACTCTTTTACCTTGCTATCAATTTCTTGTCAAAACTGATCACAACCCTCTTCTTGTACCGATTTGCACGCCCATATTCCGCCACTTAAAATACTTGGCCCTAAAACCGAACATAGTTGTCCTCACCTCATGGTCATGATGACAATTACAAGCTCTGTCGAATAAATTTGAACTTATTTCGTTTTACCAAAATTCTCTCTTTCGGACGAACCTCTGATGATATTGAACCATGGGTTTCCTGTCACAAAATAGATTTTACCATAGAGAGATCCGACTCCCTTTTCCGGTACAGACTCAAGATCCTTCTCTGCTGGCATTGCGCTCATCCCGATGGCGGGAGCCTTGAGTGTGTTGGTTGTACGACCGATAAGGAACTGTGCAGCAGCGAGTGCTGAATGACTTTCGATGATGTATTTCGTGTCTCCGTTCTGGCAAGCAGCACGGTTCAGATCAATTACCACTGTTTTCAAGATTCCGGTCCAAGACATTGTTGCCTGTAGCGCCTTGGCCAATGCATATTTCGTAGGAAATTTCAGTTTTATAAATCCAGGGCTTTGTACTTCCATCATTTCGTAGTACTCGGCAAGGATTTCACTGGTCTCCTCCTTCGTGGTTGACGCCATAAGTCGCAATCTCAGCGTTTTCAGAAAAATAACGAGGTCCCCACCTACTCTTTCAAGTAGCTCCTTACCTTTTACACCTTTCGCAATAAGACCCTTAATCAAAATGGTTTGTTCTTCCTTGTATGCCTGTGCTCCCACATTTAGGGCGCACATGTTTGGCCCATAATTCATCTCAGCAACATGCGCAGGCAGCATGCCGTACTGGTTGAATCTGGCGGTCAAAGTTTTCATCTCTACTTACTATTGTCAATTCCTCCACGGAATTCCCCGATTTTTTATAAAATAATTTATCGGCCACTCTTTTACCTAACCAGCAATTTCTCGTCAAACCGATCAACCCCCCTCTTCTTCTTAGTACGAAACGCGCGCCCCAATACCCTTACGCCTGTCATTTTATCCAGCATTGTGACCCTAAACCACGGTATCATGAGCAGCAATCCGAATGGAATAATCATCACCATGCCGACTAGAACAAACCTCAAGATGTTTCGTTGGATTACTTTTGCGCCGGTCAACGGCCCCCTGATGCTGACCATGTCCAAACCTAAAAGCATTTTCCCTAATGTAATACCCATGGTCATTTCGCACCCCAGGTAGTAGGCCGCCACAAAAAATGGAAGGTATTGGTTTGTTCCCGCCCCAAACCATCTTTCTGTTTGTGAAATGATTATGACAGGAATTCCGATATCCAGCGCAGTTGCCTGCAATCTTGTGAATATTCCGGCGAGCAATGGCCTTAATGCTCCCTTCCCTTCCGGCGGCACGTAGGCGTCATGTGGCAACGATTTTATTTTCACACCAACATTCTACCACATGCAAGGAAATCGCATATACCAAGAATGCAGCTACTTGTCAGCATCTCTTTGCAGGTGTATTCTTCCTTCATTATGCGAATCTTCTTATGCGCTTTAACTTTTCTTGCGATGCTTGATTGTGCATTTTGCGACGAGTCCAGATTTCCTCCTTTGATCGCCCAGGTGGCTCAATCTAAAATCACTGACGATCACCAGTATGTGTCTATTCTAAATTCACTTTCTGATGCCTCGCGTCACGACGCAGCGGCCGGGCTTCCCTCGACTCCTCTCTCTCCCGAGCAAACTGATTTTATATTTACCCTTATTTCCAGGGCCGATCACAACCAGAACCCGTCACTTTCTGCCGCGCTTACAAAGTTCCTCTATTTACAATCAACCATTGGTACCGCCAACCCTGTCCTTCCATGAGTAATTCCCGCCTTCTCAATATCCACCCCTCTATTGAGGAGTTTTCCAAAACTGTCGATGTTGATATGCTTTTCGACGAGCCTTGCGATATCGAACTTGCTGATAAATCCCATGCTCTTGTCCAAAAAGAGCATCTCCTCTCCGGAGCGAGCCATTTTCATGTATTCCTGCCCGACGGGCGCGTTGTTTCCTTCGCTGATGAAAGGCCAAATACTGCAACTCTCCTCGCTGCCCTTTCAAACGGCGAGCCACGGGCTCTCCCTGTTGCCGAGGCGCCTATTGTCGCTGATGCCAAGGTAGAGTCATCCTCAAGATCAAAGCCTGGTTTTCGACTCCCCAGCGCCTCGCGCGCCAAGCCGCCATCGAGCGTGCCCCTTACGCAGACCGACCTCATCCCACAGGTGAGCGAAGGGACTGTAGTCACAACTCATCCTGTTGTACCCCCCGAGGTTCCCTCGGCATCTGGTGAGGCGGCACAGATCCCCGAAATACAGACGCCGGTTGTTTTGCCCGTCCAGACCGCCCCCGAGATACCAACTGAAGAAACTTCCCTTCTTACTCCCCCTGTGGTTCCGATTACTTCACCTGACGTCGCACCTCCCTTGGAGCGATCTGTTCCTCCCGAGCCCACCACGGTCACTCACCCTGTCCAGGATATACCTCCCCCTGTGCCCGTGCAGAGTGCGGCGCCCAAAGCCAATCAACAAAAAGCACTCCTTCTGTCATGTTCACGCTGGCATGATGCGCATGCGGATTGGTACCTCTTGCTCGCCCAAAAAACGACTCATGTACAGACCAAGGAACGCTACCTTAAGGATTGTGCGATTCATCAGAGATATGCAGCGACATTGCGGATAGCCGCAGAAAATGCGTGATTTGTGACACGGTTTGCCAATACCGTTGTATCTTGGCTTCATGCGACTAGCACTCCCTGCAGCACTAACCGATCTCGTTTCTGAATTTAAGCGCCTTCCCGGCATTGGCCCCAAGGCTGCCGAACGGATCGCAATATGGATGGTCAGTAATCCCTCTGCGTCCCCCCTGCGCTTGTTGGCGGCCGTTGATCGTGTTGCCTCTTCTGTGACCAAGTGTCCTGTTTGTGGTTTTTATGCAGAGGATTCCAAGTGTGTTCTCTGTGATGCAGAAGTTTTGCCGGGTATCCCCCTCTGTGTAGTTGCTTATCCTACCGACGTTCTTCCGTTGGCTCAGTGCGGAAGTTTTGATTGCGGTTATCACGTTCTTGGGGGGCGTCTTTCCCCTTTGGATGGTGTTTCACCGGACGACCTTGCAATCGACGCTCTCGTTCAGCGCGTCAAGGATTGCTCCGTTGGCGAGGTTATTCTTGCCCTCGGTTCTGATATTGAGGCCGACGCTACCGCCTCCTATATTGCCGACCTCCTTCTTCCTCTTGGGGTCGTTGTGTCAAAAATCGCTCAGGGGCTACCTTCTGGCTCCAGTGTTGCGTCGGCGGATCCAAATACCCTGAAGGCGGCGCTCCTTTATCGCCGGCCTACCAGTTCTCTTAGCTGATGCTGATTAATTCTTTATGAGAAAAATATCTCTTCTTTCTGCCCTGTTCGCTTTTGGGTGCTACTTTTTTCTTGCTCATCACTCTGGGGTTCTGGGTTCCGGTGTGGGCAGTGTTGCCTCCCTTGGCGCCAGCAATACTCAAGAAACGCAACGCAATACCCATTCTTCCGGTGCCCCTTTCCGTGTTGAGAACTCCCCTTCCACTTACCCTCCATCTCTCGATGTTTCCGGCAATCATCCCGCCCCGCTCGATCTGCAGTTTATTCAGAAGCCCCATTTTTCCATTCAATACGATAATCGTCGCAGGGGGCCTGCCGAGGTTGATTATGATTTGTCACAGAATACCCGGTCAGGTGAGCATCTAAGAAGGCCCCAGATTCCTTTTGCTACAGACATGGAAACATCGGCCCGTGTTACTACCCGTGACTTTAGTGGATGCGGCTATGACCGTGGACATATGTGCCCTTCCTTTGCCATGGGCGCCTTTTATGGAAAGGACGCCATGGCATCAACTTTTGTTTGTTCTAATATTCTTCCACAGACCCACCTCAATAATGACGGGGTCTGGAATTCTATCGAACGAATGGAGGCTGATGATTTTGCAAAACGCTTCGGTTCGATCCATGTCGTCGATGGCCCCGTGTATAATGAGACTCCCACCCGCACAAAATCCGGCATTTCCATTCCGGCTGCGTTTTATAAGGTGATCCGGCGCCCCGATGGCGCTGTTATCTGCTTCCTTGTACCTCAAATTACATCCAGCCCCAAGCCTGAGAACTATCTCACTTCTCTGGATCTTCTCAGAAAACTCACTGGTTTGAATATATTACCCGACGTCTCTCCCGTGGAATCTTCACGGGTGCGAACAAAAATCTGGTAATATTTCTCACCTCTTGTCAAACATAACACTAATGCTGTATCTTATCCTATCATGAAATTCTCTATCCCTACCTCCGTCCTCGTATCTGCCCTTGAACTTGTCATCCGCGCTGCCGCTCAAAGACTCACGGTGCCTTCCCTTTCCTGCGTTCTGATTGAAACGGTTGGCGGGAAGCTTCGTTTCTCTGCAAATGATGGCGAGGCCGGGCTCCGGGTTGAAACCGATGCTACCATTGAGAGCGATGGGTCAATTTTGGTTCCCGCTAAACGTCTTTATGAGATCGCTCGTAATCTACCTGGTGCCGATGTTGCTGTCGAAGAGGCCTCTTCCAAGATTGCCACCATCACCTCCGGACCGAGTCGGTTTAAGATTTATGGCCTAGACCCTGATGATTTCCAGGCCCTTAACCTCCCCGTCGCCGGTAGTTCTCTTTCTTTCAAGGTGGGCGTTTCCAGTTTGCGCACTGCCCTTCGTGAGGTTCTCTCTTCTGTGAGTTCCGACACGACCCGTCATATTCTCAACGGGGTCCTTTTCAATATTGAGACCGATGGTGTCAGTTTGGTAGCAACCGATGGTCGTCGCCTTGCTGTCAGTAAGCTCGTCGGTGTGTCGGTGGATGGAGGTCCAACCAAATCGTTTGTTCTTCCCACCAAAGGGGCTGGCGAACTTCTCTCTGTCTTGGAAGGCGAGGGAGACGTGTTTGTCCTTGTGAATGACAATCATGCATCCTTCCAGGTTTCCAATGTCCTGCTCAGTAGCAAGCTGCTTGATGGCACGTTCCCGAATTACAGGCAGGTTATTCCATCGCAGTATCACAATATTGCTACCTTCGACCGTAATGCACTCCTTTCGGTAGTCCGTCGCATTTCTCTAATCGGTGACAAGTCCACTTCTATCCGGTTTAACTTCAAGGAGGGGGCACTCTCCATCGAATCCAACCTTGCTGAGGTTGGAGAAGGGAGTGAAACACTCGCTGTCGAATATACCGGAAAGCCAATCTCGATCGGCTTTAACCCCTCCTTCATCACCGATACTCTTAAAGCCCTATCAGATCAGTCTCTCGTTTTCCGTCTCGGAGTGGATGGTACCGCCCCTGGTGTTATTGCACCAAAGGATGGGGACCGCTTCCTCTCTGTAATTATGCCAATGCGAGTGCTCGCATAACACCTCCGCCCCCTGTGAATCTTATTGAAAGCGATGCCGTCTTGTTAAGGCGGCGTCGCTTTAGTGATCATAGTTTTGTTGTTACCTGGATCACTCGTGACTACGGGAAGCTAGTCTCGGTCGCCAGAAGCGCGGAGCGCCCTAAATCACCGCTCTTTGGTAGAGTCGATATTTTTTCTGAGTCCCGTGTCACTCTCGCACCTCCCAAAAAGGGCGATCTTTTTACTGTCACTGAAGTCACCCCTCTGTTGTCTCTTCCTGCACTTTACCCGACTATCCTTACGGCCGGTTATTTTGCCGAGCTCATCGATCTATTTGTTGAGCCAGCTTTTCCTGATGAGGATGCTTTTCTCCTGGTACAGCGGGCGTGGAAGTTTCTGCGGGAATCATCACCCTCCCTTAAGGCGGTGTTACACTTTGAAAGGGAACTCGCATCGTGCCTCGGGGTTTATGATCCCAGTCAGACCGGCCTTGTCTGTCTTTCCAATATAGGACCAAGAATACCTCGTTCGCGTCCTGCACTTGTTGAATTTTTAAATACACATCCTGTAGTCTCTAAAGATATTTGTTCCACCATATCTTGATACATGGTGTATTATCTTGCATGAGCAAAATTTCCCTCTCCAACCCTTCCGTTCAACGTCACGGCCAGAAAGCCTTTCGTGATGCCCTGCGTATAATTGGAGGGCATATCGCATCTACTGAGATCGACGGGGCTATCCTTGATCTTGCCACTGACTCGCTCTACGATGTCACGGTACCCCTTTCCCGATGGTTTACCGGCGGCTCTCAACAGTTTCTTGTTACTGCAAAGGAGAGAGCTGCTCTTCCTATCTTGCTTTACACTGGTGTTTGTCTTTCAGGCGGAGCCATCAATGATCGGTTTATTGCCGCTACTGCTTTGCTACATTCTCTCGTCTCCCTTAATGCCATGCCTTATCGCGAGGCATGTCTTCCGCGTCTTGTTGATAACGAGGATGCTCCCGCACGTCTTGTTCGCATCGCCACCCTAAATGCGCTTGACCTCTCTTGCGATGACTCCTCTTCCGTTTTGCGGCGGCTTAAGGAAGCGACCAAAATATTATCTTCCGGGCACGTTCAGTCCGCCGATGTTTTCAGTTGTCTTTTCTCCCTACAGGAATGCTGCGCCCGGAAAACCGAGTGGCCCGCTAAAAATATCAGAGCGGCGCAGGAGCTTGTTGAAACCTCCCACGATTCTGGCATTTCAGGGCAAGCTTGGCGGTTGTGCGTTTATCAGTGTGCTGTTATAATGGCAAGAAACGCATAATCATTATCGTGAAGCTCTTAGCCACTAGCGGATCTGACATCGTCCATATTGATTCTATCCCTTTTGTCGGGAAACCCAAGGCACCCTACAGGAGCCTTAACGATCGATCTGCCGTTGTCGCCCACCGGAAGCCATTCGCCCCTAAGGGGTTTGATTTCATGCCCGATGATCCTCGCTCCGGCTCTACCGGTTTTGGCCTTGGCCCCTGGTCTCCGCAGCAGGAAATTGCGGTTGCCTACTTGATCTCACGTCAAGATTGGTCTTTCACTGTTAACAATGAGATCTTCACTGTCGAAATCGAGCGGGCCCTGCCCGACGAGCGGTTGCGCGCAGGCGCCAGGTACATTCATAGCGATGCCCTTTTTCTCATCAAGGGAAGCAGTGCGATGTTTTCGCAATTGAGAGGACGTCTCTATATTATCATTAATAGTCACTGCTCTGAGAAAAAAGCTGAATTTACCGAACGCATCGTTGCGCTACAGAATCATCCTTATTTCATTTTGCAAATCGATCTCCCTTTTGCTGTTTGCAAAAAGCGGTCTGGTAGTTTTTCTCCCGAAAAACTCGCGTCGATCCAATCCATCATTAACACCTACCTAGACTCCATTCCGAATTGTTCCTTCGTTTCTAGGCCTGGATGGTGTGAAGGGGTGCCCTCTGGTAGCTCTTCCGGGAGTGCCGGGTCTACCGCCTCCAGTTCAGGAATGCTTGATTTTTCTCAGATACCATCGTCTTCCATTGCTCAAAGAATTGCGAATCTCTTTTCAGGAAAGCATAAAAAAAGTGGATTCCTGCGATCACTGTTTCCTTAGCAGTTGTTTTTACTTCACTTACCCTCCTTGACGCAATGTAGGGATCGGCTTATTCATCACTATCATGACATCTGATTTCGATCCGCTTGACGACTCTCCTCATTATAAAGACTTCCCAGAATTCTTTTTCCCTAGACCTGGTGTCGATATTCATAGCTTCCGTCCATTCGATGAAGGGGAGCGCGATGCTTCGCTCCAAAATCTATCTCTTCTAGCTGAGGATCTTTTCTACCAGAGGCTTGTCCCTTTTCGCCAATATGACGTTGGCAAAGTATGGTCTGAGGCTCTCATCACCGAGGACTCAGACCTCGTTTTTACGAAGACTCCTACTGCAGAAACCGTGGATAGTGGCGACTCTTGGATGGTTGAACGTGTAGACAAAAGCACTCCCCTCCATGACTGTGAACTCAGCCTTACAGATTTTGCTGGTCCGTTTCCATCCCTTAAAGAGGCAATTATACACACTGGGGTCCTTCTTCTTGAGAAAAAGGCAGAAGATGACCTTGCTTGGCAATATCGTTTTTATCCAGGCTCACCAGAGTCCAATGTTCCCGACAGTTGGATTGACGAGAGCGGTATCGTGTTTTCCAGGGACCCCCATCCAGATAATTCACCTGACCAAAATCGACAGAGGTTTGAGGCGTCCATTAGCGATTTCGGGGCTGAGGCTCTCCTTTCCCCAGTCGTACCCATGCTTCGCGATGATGGTTCTTTCTCGGGCTCTTATGAGACCGCAAATCATCGGATCCAGTTTCATCCCTGCTTTGATGAACCAACGGCTTCTACCGCTATCGAGGCGATTCCCCTGCAATCTCACCACGATGTCCCAAGATGGAAGACTGTCCATATTCCTACCCGTGATGAGGATCTTCATGTAGTGCTCGACTACGAAAACGCAGTGGAATCCCCCGATCGGAACTCATCCATTACCTGCGCTATTCTGGATGCAGGTTCACAACGCATCAGGCATGATGCAGCCACCTTTATTCAGAAGCGTGAGTTGGCATCCACTAAGTTCCTTGAGAAGTACTATCCTGAAGAACATGGCCTCGCCTATCGATCCCTACCCGGTGGCCATTCAGTTCTCCGGGACGTCAATCGAGATGTTGGAAGTCGCTAGTTTTCCGTAACCGTACAGGAATAGGGCTGCTTGGTTTCGTGCTGGTTATGGTGTGGCCATCGTCCAATACCAATTTCGTCCATCCCTAAATCCTGCAGGGTAATTTGATTGCTCTGGTAAAAAAATAGCTACCGACCCTTTCCATAAAGATCCAAGACCGTGAATATCATCCACTGATACTTCAAAATCACGAGCGCCTCGTTCAACAATAAATTCCCATTCCCCTTCAGCCCCCCGCACAATGCCAATACCCCTTGTGCTCATAAAAAAGACTGGCCCACTTGTTGGCCCGCCGGCTTTCATCCTGATAACGGCCTTCTTTTTGTAGCCTTCGCACAGTGAGACTAATGGTGTCGCTCCCATGCTCACAATATCCGCCTTCCCAATTGAGGCATAAGCACCATATCCTTCCAGCCATAATCTTTTGTCGTCCATCGAGAAGCGTTCCGAGACTCCAGCGTTCAATATTCTCTCAAGTGGATCGGACAGCAAATTCATTGCTCGGTAACTCTCTTCCCGCAAGTGACCGATGTCTCTAAATGTTGCCGCTGTTGCGTAGGTTGAGTGGGTTGATATATTCCCGGCTATATCCCACCAACAGCTTTCCGTTCGGGACATCAGTCCACGGATGTGACTTATGTCTCCGATCCTGCGCCACTTGTCACTATTCGGGCGCTCCGGGATTTCATCCAACCATTGGGTTGTTTCGACATCCAGTGCAAACTTCTTGTCCCTAAATCGCATCGTGGTACCGTCCATCTCGCCCTCAAGTCCCGCAAGTTTCCACAATATCCTGGCAGGTACCCCCAGTATTGTCATTTCTTCTGCGCCACCTTCGAAATAGAGAGTCATTGTTTTCCCGCAAACACCCACTCGATCCTTTCGTATATCTATAGAAACTTCCTCATTACTCCCCTTAAACGCCCTTCCCAGGATGTCTCGTGCCGTGTGCGGCAGGATTACTTTTCCGAATAGATCGTTCACTCTAGAAATCTACTCCATTCACGCCGGTTTTAAAATAGCCAATTTACTTCCGATGACTCGCTACTCGAACGGCAGATTCTTTTCTTGTTCATCAACACTCTCTGTTGATTCCATCCACCCAAGGTTTTTCCCTATCATGAGTACGCGACGCTTTCCTCCCCATCTGGTGATCAATTTAACCTCCAGGCGCCCCCGTGTGGCAAGTTCTCTGATTTCCGGCTTATCGGGGTATGTCAATAATACATCCCCCGTACACCTTGACGCCGCTTCAAATATTTTTTGATGGTTAACCTCTGGGCGGCCCCTCCATGGCTTCGTCCCATACGGAGGGTCAACAAATATGGCACTCTTATTATCGAGCGCATACTTGTTTATCAGGTCTATACCGTCTCCGTCCTCAAAAGTGATTTTCCCGGCGTGCGCTATTTCACGTATTCTTCTCGCCAATACCCCCGGGTACCACCTGGCAGAAAGTGAGTCTCCCCCTTTCTTCCCCATCCCGTGGCGAACTGCCAGTCCTTGACTTCCCACCCGGTTGAGCACCAACGCCCTGAATGCCTTCTCTCTCTTGTCTTCGGGTGAGGATATCGATATCCCCCTTACGCTCGCTGCCGAAAATTGAAACCCAGTTACCCGTTTTGCCAACCACTCGGCGTCCCCTGAAGTGATTATTCCCCATAATGCTGCTATTCCTGGGTCACCGTCACCTAGGACAACCTGCTCCGATAACCCCTCAAATGCCGCCGTCAGACCTGATGAGGCTCCA
>Ga0302192_10000229_pt1 | contig 37843 bp, 34 predicted proteins | sample II_Bog_E3_2_FD_200230 | JGI IMG/M metagenome (GOLD analysis project Ga0302192, IMG submission 200230) | Peat permafrost microbial communities from Stordalen Mire near Abisko, Sweden - II_Bog_E3_2 | ecosystem: Environmental > Terrestrial > Soil > Wetlands > Peat | place: Sweden: Abisko...
AACACCGGCTTCACGCTCCTCGCCATCGTCGTCAAGCGCGTCAGCGGCATGTCCCTCCGTGAATTCACCACGAAAAATATCTTCGACCCGCTCGGCATGACCCACACTCACTTCCGCGACGACCACGAAGAAGTCATCAAGCACGACGCCCTCGGTTACGAGCACGACGACAAGACCGGCGCCTTTCGCATGAGCCTTACCAACTTTGACACCGCCGGCGCCACAAGCCTGCACACCACCGTCGAAGACCTTCAGCTCTGGGATGAAAACTTCTACCACCCCAAGGTCGGCGGTCCCGGCTTCATTGACCTCATGCTGCATCGCGACAAGCTCAACAATGGTGAACTGCAGACCTACGCGTCAGGCCTCGCCATCGGCACCTACAAGGGGCTGCCTACCGTCGGCCACGGCGGCGCTGACGCCGGCTATCGCTCCAGCATTACGCGCTTTCCCGATCAGCACGTCGGTTTCTCCGTGCTCTGCAACGCCGCGGAGGCAAATCCCGGCGGCCTCATCAACCAGGTTGCCGATATTCTGCTCGCCAAAGACCTCAAGTCTCCAGCAGCCGCGCCCGCCAAAGAATCCGCGAAAGCCGCGCCGATCCCGCTCACCCCGGATCAACTCACCGCCATTGCCGGCCTCTACTGGAACCGCGAAGACGACGACTTCACCCACGTCACGGTGAAAGACGGCAAGCTCCTGGTCGATCTCGGCGGAAACGATCTGCACGAATTGCAGCAGTTCGCTCCCTCCCGTTTCCACATCGCCGGCGTTCCCTGGAGCGACAGTGTTGAATTGCACTTCGTCCCCGCGCAAGGGGTCAAGCCGAGTGCCTTTGAGCAGATCGCCGAGGGCGGCAAGCCCGACGTCTCCGAATCCGTTCCGCTCTTCGATCCCACCGCGGCCCAGCTTGCCGACTATCCCGGCGCCTTTGTGAGCGACGAGATCGATCCCATCTATCGCATCTCGATTCAGGATGGAAAGCTGACCCTCAACCGGCTCAAGCACAAACCCGACACGCTCTCGCCCGCCACAAAAGACGTATTCACCGGCGACATCGGCACCGTGCGCTTTACGCGGGACGCCAACCAGCAAATCTCCGGCTTCATCCTCAACGCCGGCCGCATCCAGAACTTCAAATTCACGAAAACGACAAATTAGGTCCGGATGAAAACCCTCTGCGGCCTTCACCTGAAGTTAAGGTCGCGGCGTGTATGCTCGATTGCAGGAAGGATCGAGAATCGATCCGGGCCGTCAAAGTTACCTAAAGCCCCCCCAGGAGAATCCGTCATGCGTTCGAAGTCCCTCGTTGTTGCAGCCGCGGTTCTGTTTGCCCTTTCGCCTCTGGCCCATGCGCAGGATGGCCCCTTCAAGGTCGTCAAGATTCAACTCGTAGGCGGCGATGGCGGCATGGACTATGTGACCGCCGACCCGGACGGCCGCAATCTCTACGTCGCACGCTCCGGACCGGCCGGCCACATCGGCGTGTTCAATCTCGACACGCTGGCCCAGGTGGGCGATATTCCCGGCGTGAGCGCGCACGGCGGAGCAGTGGACACGGCGACCGGCCACGGCTTCGCCACCTCAAAGCCCGTGACCATGTTCGACGCAAAAACCTTTGCCATTCTAAAAAAGATTGATGTGCAGGGCAATCCCGACGGCTACCTCAACGACGCCTACAACCATCGCTTCTACATCCTCAGCCACGCCGAGCCGAACATCACCGTCCTCGATGACAAGGACGGCGCAATTCTCGGCACCATCGACATTGGCGGCGCACCTGAGCAGGCGGTCACCGATGGCAACGGCAAGATCTATGTCGACATTGAAGACAAGGACGCCATCGCCGTGATCGACGCGAACACCATGAAGATGACCGGCAAGTACGACGTCTCCAGCAAAGGCGGCGGTTGCGCGGGCCTGGCGCTCGATGCGAAGAACAACATTCTCTTCGCAGCCTGCCGCGACAAGAAGAACATGGTCATCCTCTCCGCCACCGACGGCCACATCATCACCGATCTGCCCACCGGCAACGGTTGCGACGGCGCAACCTTCAACCCGGCCACCATGGAGGCCTTCAGCTCTCAGGGCGACGGCACGCTTACGGTGATCAAAGAAGACTCGCCCACCAGCTTCAGCGTGGAACAGACGGTTCCTACACCGGCCCGCGCCAAGGTGCTCACGCTGGACACAAAGACCAACCAGATCTACACCATCACGGCCGAGTACGGCCCCGTGCCGGCTGTGCCCGCGAACGCGCCCGCTCCGCCGCCCGGCGCTCCCGCCTGGGCACGCACCCCGCGTCCGCCCATGATTCCGGGCTCGTTCCAGATCGTCGTCATCGGCAAGCCGTAAACAGCAACCTTAGACCGGCATGAAGTGAAACTGGGTGCCCCATCCATCGAGCGCCTTTTGCTCGATGGGTGGGACAGCACAAATGCAGGTGCCACAGAGCCTGCCCTGAGCCTGTCGAAGGGTCCGGATTTTCGGGACCTGGGAAGGCATCGTCACCCAAATTGGTTTCAAAGCACCTGGGGTAAAACTTCCTCATCTCCGCCGCCTGGAAACCAGTTCCTCTTCAGCCAAAGCGAGACCTGCACCAGCAGGATCAGCGCCGGCACTTCCACCAGCGGCCCAATCACTGCCGCAAAGGCCGCACCGGAGTTGAGCCCAAACACCGCGACTGCCACCGCGATGGCGAGTTCAAAGTTGTTGCTTGCCGCGGTGAAACTGAGCGTAGCGGTCTTCGAGTAATCGGCCCCCGCCTTGTGTCCCATCCAGAAACTCACAAAGAACATCACCACAAAATAGATCAGCAGCGGCACGGCAATCCGCACTACATCCAGCGGCAGCTCGACAATCAGGTTGCCCTTCAAGCTGAACATCACCACGATGGTGAACAGCAGCGCCACCAGCGTCAGCGGGCTGATGGCCGGCACAAAGCGTGTCTGGTACCACGCGCGACCCCTGGCTCTCACAAGGACAAACCTGGTCAGCATCCCGGCCAGAAACGGAACGCCGAGGTAGATGAAGACGCTCTCCGCAATCTGGCTCATGTGAATGTCCACCACGACACTCTTCAATCCCACCAGCGGCGGCAGCACGGCCAGAAAGAACCACGCGTACACGCTATAGAACAGCACCTGGAAGACGCTGTTGAACGCCACCAGGCCCGCTGCGTAGTCCGTATCGCCGCGCGCCAACTCGTTCCACACAATCACCATTGCAATGCAGCGCGCCAGCCCGATCAGAATCAGCCCGGTGCGGTATTCCGGATACCCGCGCAGAAAGATCACCGCCAGCGCGAACATCAGCAGCGGCCCAATCACCCAGTTCTGCAGCAGTGAAAGGCCTAGAACCCTGCGATTGCGAAATACTTCGCCCAGGCGCTCGTACTGCACCTTGGCCAGCGGCGGATACATCATCAGAATCAGGCCTGCCGCGATGGGAATGTTGGTGGTGCCCGCCTGAAAGCGCTGCAGCAACGCAGGCACCGAAGGAACAAAGCGTCCCAGGCAGACTCCAATCGCCATCGCAAGAAAAATCCAAAGCGTCAGGAAGCGATCGATGAACGAAAGTTTCCGGGCGCCCGGCACGGGCACGGGACAACAAATCTCTGTGTCTGTTTGCATTCCATCTCTCCTCGGCGCTAGCCCGCGCAATTCCAGCCGCGCAAATCGGGTGCCCCAGGTTTCGATTTTGAGACCTGGGAGTCAGACTCACAGCGGCTCCCGCCCAATCGCCTTCATGCGGCTCTCGATCGCCATCCGATCCAGCGTCTCCAGCGGCAGGCTCAAGAAGAGTTGCACACGGTTGCGAATCTGTCGCAGGGTGAGCGCAAACGCCGCGCGCTTTTCTTCGTCGGAGCCTGCGACCGCGGCCGGGTCGGGAAAGCCCCAATGCGCCGTCACCGGCTGCCCAGGCCACAGCGGACACACCTCGCCCGCCGCGTTGTCGCAGACCGTCACAATGAAATCCATCCGCGGCGAATCGGCCTGCGCAAACTCATCCCAGCTCTTGCTGCGCAGCCCCTCCACCGGGTAGCCCAGCGCCTTCACCTGCTCAACAGCAAATGGATTCACGCGACCCGTGGGATGGCTGCCCGCGCTGTAGGCCATGAACCGCCCCGCGCCCAGCGTGTTGAACAGCGCCTCGGCCAGAATGCTGCGCGCGGAGTTACCCGTGCACAGCACAAGGATGTTGTACTGTCTTGGCATCTTAGTCGCCTCTCGCCTTTGCTAGCTGCAGCATCCCGGCGCGCAGCATCCGCCAGCCGGTTTGGTAGCCCTGATAAACGCGCTCATGAACTTGCCTTCCACATGCGGCGCAATCGCATCCACATCGATCCCCGCCTCGACCAGAAAATGCCGCGCGTCTTCGATTGAATAGACCCGCGTGGGCTCAATCGAGATCTTGCTGAACCCTGCCTGCGCCAGCTTGGCGCCGTATTCGCGCTCTTCGAGAGCTCCGGCAATGCAGCCGACCCACAGCAGCATGCTCTGGCGCACCTGCTCATGCACCTCGCCGCGCACCACTACATCGGAAACCGCAAACCGCCCGCCCGGCTTCAGTACGCGGAATGCCTCGCGGAGCACGCGGCCTTTATCGGCGGAAAGATTGATCACACAGTTTGAAATCACCACGTCCACCGACGCATCGGGCAGCGGAATATTCTCGATCTCGCCCTTCAGAAACTCCACATTTTCCACGCCCGCCTCGCGCTGATTGGCACGCGCCAGCGCCAGCATGTCGTCGGTCATGTCAAGGCCAAAGGCCTTGCCCGTGGGCCCCACGCGCCTGGCCGAGAGCAGCACGTCGATCCCGCCGCCCGAACCCAGATCCAGCACCGTTTCGCCCGGCTTGAGCTCAATCAGCGCGGTCGGATTGCCGCAGCCCAGCGACGCCAGCACCGCGCTTGCAGGCAGCCCGCTCTTCTGCGCTTCGTCATAGAGATTGGTGGTGATGGGGTCGCAACAGCTCAGCCCTGGATCGCAGCAAGCCGTGGCTCCGCTCTCCCGCACCTGCCGCGCCGCCGCGCCGTACTTTTCCTGCACTGCTGTTTTCGTGTCCATGCAAAAGCGCCTCACATTCGCTTAGGCAAATGTATTCCCGCTCGTCATATTTGTCAATGCGTATACAATTGACGCATGGCACGCACCGCCAAACCCGTTCCCCTGGCAAGCATTTTTGCCGCCTTGGCTGACTCCACGCGCCTGCGCCTGCTCAACCTGATGGCCGGCCGCGAGGTCTGCGTCTGCTACTTCGTCGAAATCCTGCGCCAGGGCCAGCCCAAAATCTCGCGCCATCTGGCCTACCTGCGCCGGGCCGGCATCGTCGCCGCGCGCCGCGAGGGCAAGTGGATGCACTATCGCATCACACCGCCATCCGATCCCGCAGCCGCCTCCATCCTCTGCGCCACGCTGGCCTCCCTGCGCACTGACAAGCAGATGCAGGCCGACCTCGCCAAGCTCGACCGCGCCTGCTGCGCCCCGCAAAAGCTGGTGATGCCGGAAGGCGCGCCACGGCCAACGCCAGTGCGGCGCCCCGCATAGCCGTTCGCCGCGAGCAGCACATTTCAGATACGCTGGACTGAAGCGCATGACCTTCGCTCACTCCATCGGCGCCACGCGTTACACGTTCACGAGTCTCCGCGAACTGCTGGCCAAGGCCACGCCCTTGCGCAGCGGCGACGTACTGGCCGGCCTCGCCGCAAAGTCGGCAGAGGAACGCGTCGCCGCGCAGTGTGCCCTCGCCGACCTGCCTCTCGAACACTTTTGCAATGAGCACGTCGTTCCCTACGAGACCGACGAAGTCACACGCCTCATTGTGGACACGCACGACGCCGCGGCCTTCGCGCCCGTGCGCTCCTTCACCGTAGGCGAGCTCCGCGACTGGCTGCTGAGTGACGAGGCAACCCCGGCGCGCCTGACCGCACTCGCGCCCGGCCTCACGCCGGAGATGGCTGCGGCCGTCAGCAAGCTCATGCGCGTGCAGGACCTGATCCTCGCCGCGGCCAAAATCCGCGTGGTCACGCGCTTCCGCACCACCGTTGGCCTGCCCGGGCGTCTCAGCGCGAGGCTCCAGCCCAACCACCCAACTGACTCGCCCCAGGGTATCGCCGCCTCCATTCTGGACGGCCTGCTGCTTGGTTCCGGCGACGCCGTCATCGGCATCAATCCCGCCGGAGACAGCGTGGCCGTGACCACCCGCCTGCTGCGCATGATCGACACGCTCCGCCAGCGCTTTGAAATCCCCGTGCAGAGCTGCGTGCTGGCCCACCTCACCACGCAGATGGCCGCGTTGCAGCAGGGCGCGCCCGTCGATCTTCTCTTTCAATCCATCGCCGGAACCGAAGCGGCGAACCGCAGCTTCGGCGTGAATCTTGCGCTCCTCACAGAAGCGCACGAAGCTGGACGATCTCTAAAACGCGGAGCAATCTGTGCAGACGGCAGCACCGGCGACAACATCCTATATTTCGAAACCGGCCAGGGCTCCGCGCTCTCCGCCAATGCGCATCTTGGCGCAGGTGGTCTCGGCGTCGATCAGCAGACCCTGGAAGCTCGCGCCTACGCCGTCGCGCGCGCCTTTCGTCCCATGCTGGTGAACACCGTGGTCGGCTTCATCGGCCCTGAGTATTTGTATGACGGCAAGCAGATTGCCCGCGCCGGCCTCGAAGACCATTTCTGCGGCAAGCTGCTCGGCCTGCCCATGGGCGTCGACCTCTGCTACACCAACCACGCCGAAGCCGATCAGGACGACATGGACACCCTGCTCACGCTGCTGGGCGCGGCCGGCGTCAATTACATCATGGGCGTGCCCGGCGCGGACGACATCATGCTCAACTACCAGAGCACCAGTTTTCACGATGCGCTCTACCTGCGCCGCGTCCTCTGTCTCCGCCCCGCGCCTGAGTTTGAAGCCTGGCTCGCCGGCGCCCACTTCCAACGTTTGGCCAGCGAAGCCCCGGAAAGACTGCTCTCCGCATGAGCGATCTGAATCATCAACCCGCCCATCCCGCCGCCGCACTGGCCGCGACTCTCCGCGCGCTCACGCCGGCTCGCGTCGCGCTTGGCCGCACCGGCGTCAGCCTGCCCACGCGTGCGTTGCTCGACTTCCAAATCGCCCACGCCCAGGCCCGAGACGCCGTCCATGCCCGCCTTGAGGCAGCCGCGCTCGCCGCAACACTCGCGCAAATCTCAGCCGGTCCGGTCCTTCGTCTGCACTCTGCCGCTCCCGACCGTGCCACCTACCTGCAACGCCCGGACCTCGGCCGAATCCTCGACGAACCCAGCCGCGCCGTGCTTGCAAATTCGATGGGGCTGAAGAATCAATCCGGCAATGCAGGCTCCTTCGACCTCGCCCTCATCATCGCCGACGGCCTCTCCGCGCTGGCCGTCGAGCGCCATGCTCCGCCGCTTCTCCACGAGCTTCTGCCGCTGCTCACCGGCTGGAATCTCGCGCCCATCGCTGTTGTCGAACAGGGCCGCGTGGCCATCGGCGACGAAATCGCCTCCGCCCTCCACGCGCAAATCTCCGTCATCCTCATCGGCGAGCGCCCCGGCCTCAGTTCGCCCGACTCGCTCGGCGCGTACATCACCTACGACCCGCGTCCCGGCCGCACCGACGCCGAGCGCAACTGCGTCTCCAACATCCGCGCCGAGGGCCTGAGCACCACGCAAGCCGCCGCGCAGCTCGCCTTCTACCTCACCGAGGCGCGCCGCCGCCAACTCACCGGCGTGGCGCTCAAAGACGAATCCAATCTGCTAAGTTGAATTGTGTTGAGAGGCTGAATCCCGATGAAAATCAAGAGTTGGCTGATTCGCGTGGCCGTGGTCCTCGCCGTGGGTTTTGTGGTCACCTACCTGGGCGACTGGGCCGTCTTCGGGCTGCGCGGCTCGCCGCAATCCAGCGTCACCATCAACCTCTTCCAGACCGTCCCGCTCAAGGGCAACAAGGATGAATTCGACTATCTCGGATCGCAACAGCAATCCTGCTCCGAATCGCTCTTTCCACACGCCGGCCTGGGCGCCTGCTGGCTCCTGCGCCGCAATCCAAACCAGACCACCGCGCTCTGATTCCTTTTCTCGAAAAAAACGGACGTGTTCTTTGTTTCGAGGGAAGGGCCCACATCACATGCTGACGTGATGTGCAACACGCCGAGGAACCGTCCGTGCGTCTAGCATCTTGAAATTCAGCGCATGCGAGACGAACTCTATAACCGAACTCAGAACGACAACGGCAGCTACAACACCCGTTGCCTCCACTGCTTCATGACCGTTGCCTCGTCGGTTGAGACGGAGTTGGAACTGGAGCACCTGGAAACCCATCACATCTGCCCGGAGCGGGCGCTGGCCGATCTGCTGGAACAGGAAAAGCTGACCGTCGCCAAGGCCCAGCTCAACTAGGGCCTGTTAACACTACTGGGGCGGGCGGCGCCGGGAGCCGATTTTTTCGAGTTCAAGGAGCGACGAGCGACGGATACCGGGTGTCTCCTGGCGAGGAGCAACGCGGAAATCGGGAAAATCGGCCCCGGCCCGAAGGGTTGCGGTGAAAATCGGGCCATACTTCGTTGTCGTCCTCGCCTGGGAATAGCCTAAGCCTTCGTCCTCCGCCTCGTCTGGCCCGATTTTCATCCGCAACGCCGTCCACCCCAGTAGTGTTAACAGGCCCTGGTGTCCTGTCTCTGAAGCTCAAACGAAATAAAGACAGTCAGAAGCTCCGTGCCCCATTCTTTCGCTTTTTTCCTGGCGAAAGGGTGGGCGGCAGTAAGCCCATGCGAGCCTCACGCGAGCGTCTGCCCCACCGCAGGTGGTCTTAGCCCATCCGCGCCACATCCCGCAACTGCCGCGCCGTTGCCTCAAGAAATGTCTCCACACTGGCACCCACCGGCACCTCCAGCCCCGATTTGGCCTGGATGGCCGCGGCAATCCGCTGTGCCAGCACCGCGCGCGTGGCCATGCTCATATCCAGGCGGCGCGCAAAGAACCCCTCCAGCACCTCCAGGTCCGACGAAGACAGCTTGGCGATCGCGGTGATGGGCAGAGTGAGCGCGTGGTGCGGCTCCGGAATGGGCGCGCTGGGCGTAAACAACTGGGCGGTAAACGTGCGTGAGCTCGACTCGCCCCACAGCGGCGCCTCCGGCTCGCGATCGCGCACCACGAGGGTTCCGGCAGCCAGGTCGCCCAGCCGCTGGTGCTGGCGGGTTGAAAACATGGTGATCACGCCCACCGCGTAAAAACCCGGCAGCCAGTCGATATAGCGAATCAGGTTGCGCGCCATCGACTCGAACAGCCCGATGGCCCGCCCGGTGCGCTGAATGACGCGAATCTTGGCCACGCGCTTGCCCGGCGTGCGCCCGTTCCAGAACGCCTCAAACAGCGTGAAATAGCCCCAGTTCACCAGAAAGACAGCAAAAATGATCAGCGCCACAGCCCATTGCGCCGAAATCTTGGAGAAAGTGTGCATGGCCGGCAGAACAGCGACGAGCACCAGTGCCAGCACCAGCGCGCCCGCGCCCCAGATGAGGTAATCGATCAAGATGGCGATAAATCTGCTGCCAATGCCGGCTAGCGGCATCTCAATACTGACCAGTTCCGGCGTGTCGATACTGAGATGATCCGGGCTAACCTGATCGCGTCTTAGCTGATCTGGGCTAAACTGGTTTGAACTCGTTTCCATGGCGCAAATCCTCTCCAACCAGTGGATTCTCAAGCGGCGGCCCCACTGGGACCGTTTGTCTTCTCTGCTGGCACAATCCGACGCAAGCGGCCTCGGTCAGCTCTCCCGCGCTGAACTGCAGGAGATGGCCCTGCTCTACCGGCAGGTGGCCGCCGACCTCTCCGTGCTGCGCCAGGACACGACTGCCCGCACCTATGCCCTGCACGTGAATCAGTTGCTGGCTCGCGCCCACCATATCATCTATTCCGGCCGCAAGACGAGTTTGCTCACCCTGTTCCGCTTTCTGCGCGACGAGTACCCGGTCATCTTTCAAAAACAGCTCGGCTACGTTGTCGCCTCCGTGCTCATCTCGGTCTCCGCCGGCATGCTCGGCGTCATCCTCACCACCGTCCGCCCGGAGTTCATGCGCCACTTCGTCGGCCCGCAGATGATCGCCACCATGGAGCGCCACGAGATGTGGACTCACTCCATCGTAAGCGTAAAGCCCATGGCCACCAGCGCCATCATGACCAACAACCTCTCGGTCAGCTTTGTCACCTTCGCCGGCGGCATCCTCTTTGGCCTGCTGACGCTGTTCTCGCTCTTCAATAATGGCCTCATGCTGGGCGTCATCGGCACCGCCTGCCACCAATACGGCATGTCGGTGCAATTGTGGAGCTTTGTTGCGGCCCACGGCTCTCTGGAACTGCCCTCGATCCTCATTGCCGGCGCCGCAGGTCTCCGCCTGGGCCACGCCATGCTCTTCCCCGCCAGCCTGCGCTGGAAGGAATCGATCGCCCGCGGCGGCATTGAGGCCACACGCCTGGTCTCCGGCATCATTCCCCTGCTGGTCATCGCCGGCTGCCTGGAGGGATTCTTCTCGCCGTCGCAGGCACCGGTATGGCTCAAGTTCACCGTGGGCGGTTTGCTGTTCACGCTGCTGAATTTGTGGCTCTTCCGCCCCGCGAAGCCCGCCGCGCAACCCACCTGAAACGCATCTCCATCTCTAGGTCGTGGGTAATCGCACTGTCTCAGCGGATTGAAGAACCTCCGTTAGGTTCGGCAATACGGCAGCGTGGTTCGCGCTCCGCGCAGACAGAACGACACTAACTCTGTGATGACGATGACTTCCGAACTCCGGACAGAGCCGACTGAACCATCCATCCTTCAGTGCTTTCCCGACGCATCCTCAAAGAACACCAGTTCTGAACTCAGTGGATTCGGCAGACTTACCTTCAGTCCCTGCCCCATCAACTCGCTGCCAGCCGCTTCCTGGTCTGGCGCGCCGGCCCCTTCAAAGTGCAGCCGGTATCTCTTCGCTTTGTCCAATCCAGCCAGCACAAAGCGATGCTCATTCTCGTCGGCAACGCTTCCGCGAAACGCATACACCACACCCTGGCCACGCTGTGGATTCCAGTATTCGATTCCATCCCAGCGAATGCCGTCAGGGCGTTCCGAGACGTGATAGAGATTCGCGTCGCGGATCAACGGCCGCAGTTTCTCCTTGTAGAGGGCGATGGCCCGGCGGCCGGCTTCATGCTGTTCCGGCGTCCATGCTGTGGTGTCAAGCATGATGGTTACCCAGCCCATCATGCCGCTGCGCAGCATGTAAAGGAAGTTCTCAAGCCGGGGCGCGGGCCACTTCTCCACATAACTCTCCAGCATGGCCGCGGGCAGCAGGTGGCTTGTGTCGTAGAAGGCGCGGCGGTTCGAGATTGGATCGTATGTATCGGTGATCGAGAAGTAGTCTCCATGTGCCGCCGAGCCGAAATCCACCATGCGCCCGCCATCGTTGCAAATCTCGAACAGCAGCCCAGGATGCTCTCTGCGCGTCTTCTCGTAAATGTCGTAATAGGCGCGCACCGCATGGTAGCTCACGTCGGTCGAATTCGATGCCAGCACAAAGTCGAACGCCGAGTCGTGAATCACCCGCATGGTGCTGCGATTCGGCGCCGCATGCGGATGATCGTCGCGCACGCAGCCCTGCGCAACCAGGTAGCCATCGTGCTCCAGCATATCCAAGTGATAGCTCTCGACGATGCGTTTCACTTCCTTCGCTGCGTAGTCGTGAGCGGCGGGAACGCCCAGGTCAGTGGTCTGCCCCTTGAATTCCTCGGGCTTCCAGTCAGGCGGAAGATCGGTGACCAGCCAATCGCCCACCTTCGGATCGTGCACGTTGAGTGCGCCAGGTTCGGTGTCCACGCCGGCCTGCGTCCAATCCACCCAGATGCCAAATCGCAAGCCCTGTTGATGCGCATCGTCGGCGATATACGCAAGACCTTGCGGAAACTTCTTCGGATCGGGGTACCAATCCCCAACGCCGCGAAACCAGCCGGCATCCATGTGAAACATCTCCAGGCCCAGTTCCTTTGATTCGGCAATCATGCGCAGCGCAAGACCTTCATCCACCAGCATCCCGCTGCCCCAACTGTTGTTCACCGTCAGCGGATATTGCGGATCTTTCCAGGTGATCGGATTGCCAAGCACGGCGCGCACCCACGGCCGCAGTTGATTGCCCGCACCATCGGGACCGCCGGTAAACACGCCCAGAAAAACCGTAGGCGTCTCAAACCTGCCGCCGGGTTCAATGCGCGTGCGAAATGGTCCCGGTTCCGGATTCAGCCCCAGGAGAGTTTTCAGGCTATCGGCCTTACGCTCCAACGAAACGCGAGTCCTGCCGCTGAACTCGATCCCCGCGTACCAGCCGCTCTGCGCAGCATCGTCGAGATAAACGATCTCCGCCGGGATGATTTCGCGCGACGCGCCAGGAACCGGATGCGCGTAGGTGGAAGACTCACCGGTCCATCGGTAACCGTCGTTCACATTTTCAAGATGCGTTCCCGAAGCGGAAGGCGTGTCGGCGCCTTTTTCAACATAGAAGTTGTGCAACTTCCGGTCCGGCGCAGCCTGCCAATCCAGCCGCAGCGAATCCACCATGGGCAGCCAGATCTCTTTGCCGCTCAGGTTCTCAATCGTGATGCGATGCTCCACGGGGCCAAAGTCCGCGCGTGCCTCCCACTCCCACCGCAAGCGCAGATGCGGCTCTATGCTCTCGTACACAAATACAACCTTGTGCGAATCAACGTGGCCGAGTTCCGGCTTTAGATGCCACGCGAGTAGAACTTCAGCGCCGCTCACTTCGACACTTGCAGGCAGCGTCTCGGCCGCATCGTTCGCCCAGCGAGCCTCCGCCGTGCCTTCGGCCTTCGTGCCCTCCATCCACTGCAGCCTTGGGCCGTTCGCATCTGCGCGCAGGTACACGCGGATGCTCGAAGTAAAAACAATCGCCGGAGGCAGAACCGTCGTAGCCGACGCAATGCTGCAAAGCGCCAGGAAATGCGCCGCGGCTGACAGCTTCCAACAGCAGTAGTTTCGATGCTTTTGCACGTTCATCATGATTTCACGCTCTGCCAACCCGCGGACTGGATTCAATCGGATGAAGGGACGGCCTCACTCAGATGGACCGAGCCGCATCACCGTTTCTCCTCGCCACGAGACATCATACCGCCTGACAACAACGCTTGCGACAGCCTCTTCGTGCGGTTTGAAAGACACAAGGATGCAACCCAGACCTTGAGCTCGCCGCCTCGCGGTCTCAGCAATTCGAACGACGTTGAAGATGAAATATCGAGCGTCAAACTTGACATGAATCGGAAGCGATGGTACTTCTGGAGAAGAAGAGAAATGGTGACGCTAATCACATTTCGCGCCGTTGACAGTGCCTCGCTTCCCCAGCGAGTTGCGCTCCGGTGTTGTTGTCGTTAATTCTTCCTCGACGAATTCTCTCTCGAAAATCCTTCTAGTCATTTAGTAAATCCGCGAGGATTCTTGTGTTTGCATCAGTGGCTTGACAGCCGCCGGAAGGTGCGAACTCTTGTGAAATTCCGATCGGCATAACCTTCCCGGACGCGTCGACGCCGAATCGAGAGGATGAGCTTTGAATCGCAGTAAGCCAGCAATTCCAACGAAGAAAGGGCAGATCGCTGCTCCCAGGGCGGCTTTGAGCGCGCTTCTGGTTGGCGCTAATCTGACGTTCGCCGCAATGGCCGCTGCACAGACGCCCGTAAAGGCAGCGCGGCAATTCGATGCGTCGGCGCTTGTCAATCGCTACTGCGCGGATTGCCATGGCGACGAGATGCATCGTGGGGGCTTGTCGCTGGAGAGCTTCGACCTGGTCCACCCGGAGAAGAATGCCGAGGAAACGGAGAAGATCGTCCGCAAGCTGCGCGCGGGCATGATGCCGCCACCGGGCAAGGAGCGACCCTCCGGCGCGGAGCTCGATGCGCTGGCGGCGAGCCTGGAGACAAATCTCGATCGAGTGGCCGCGGCGCATCCTTATGCGGGCTTCACGCCGCTGCACCGGCTCAATCGAGTGGAGTATGCAAACTCAGTGAAGGCGCTGCTGGATCTGGACGTGGACGCGAGCGACCTGCTGCCTCCCGACGATCTCAGCCACGGCTTTAACAACATGGCCGATGTTCTTACGGTTTCGCCCGCACTGCTTGAGGCCTACATCTCTGCCGCGGGCAAGATCGGCCGCGAGGCAATCGGAGATGCGAAGGCCGCGCCTGTGATGGCCACCTACATGATTCCGCGCGTGATTTCGCAGACGCGGCGCGTGGATGGAGCGCCCTTTGGAACGCGAGGCGGCGTAGCCTTCGAGCACGTCTTCCCGGCCGATGGAGAGTACGCTTTCAAAGTTGCGTTCTATACGCACCAACAGGGCTACCTGTTTGGGCAGAACGAAGCCAAGGGCTCGCAGCTTGAGATCGCGATCGATGGCGAGCGCGTTGCGGTGATCGATGTCAGTCCGAAGTTCAAAGACACCGACGATGTCCGCACGCCGCCTATCGTAATTAAAGCCGGCCCTCAGATTGTTTCGGCAGCGTTTATCAAGCGCTTCGACGGCCCGGTGCAGGATGAAGTGCAGCCCTATGAACAGAGCCTGCTCGATGTGAATGTGGCCAATCTGCCGGGGCTCACGACGCTGCCTCACCTGCGCGGGCTGACGATTATCGGGCCGGATCACGTGACCGGTGTCTCCGAAACGCCGATCCGGGACAACGTGTTTATCGTTTATCCGGCGCGCCCGGCAGATGAAGCATCAGCAGCGCGTGCCATTGTCTCCAATCTCGTAAGGCGCGCCTATCGCAAGCCTGCGGCGGCCGTGGATGTAGATGAAGCCTTGCGCTACTATCGCCTGCGTCGCGCTGCCGGCGCAGGATTTGAAGAAGGGATCCGCGCGGCGTTGGAATCTGTGCTGGCCAATCCTCAATTCATTTTCCGATTCGAGCGCGTTCCGGCCCAAGCGCAGCCGGGCCGCGGTTATCCGGTAGGCGATATTGAACTGGCGTCGCGGCTATCATATTTCTTGTGGAGCGCACCGCCTGACGAGGAATTACTTCGTGTGGCCGCGGCGGGTAAGCTTCGTGAGCGCCCGGTGCTTGAGCGCGAAGTGAAACGCATGCTCGCTGACCCGCACTCCGAGACTCTCTCCACCAACTTTGCTGTTCAGTGGCTCAATCTGAAGAATCTGGACGAGGTGCTGCCGGAGCCATATAAGTTTCCCAACTTTGACAAGAACCTGGCGCAGTCCATGCAGCGGGAGACGGAGCTGTTGTTCAACGATGTAGCGCGGAACGACCACGACGTGCTCGATCTGCTCACCGCCAACTACACGTTCGTGGATGAGCGCCTCGCCAAACACTATGGCATTCCCAACGTGCTCGGGGAGCGCTTCCGGCGCGTGGCTATTACGGACGAGAATCGCCGCGGACTGCTTGGCCAGGCCAGCATCCTCACACTCACCTCGACGGCCAATCGTACTGCGCCGGTCACGCGCGGCAAGTGGGTGATGCAGGTGCTGCTCGGCAGTCCGCCTCCGGCGCCGCCGCCCAATGTGCCCGCACTGGTTGAAGCAGCGGACGATGCGAGTCCGCGCAGCGTGCGTCAGCGTATGGAGGCGCACCGCCAGAATCCCGCCTGCGCCAGTTGCCATCGCGTGATTGACCCTATCGGATTCTCACTTGAGAATTTTGACCCAACCGGCGCGTGGCGCAACACGGACAACGGCATCAAGATCGACGCCTCAGGGAAGCTCTTCGACGGAACGCCGTTGAATGGACCTGTCGATCTGCGCAATGGCGTCCTGAAACACCGCGAGGCGTTTCTGCGAGCCTTCGCCGAAAACCTCTACGCCTATGGTCTGGGCCGCATCCCCGATTATCGCGACCTTCCGCAGATTCGCGCTATTGTTGCCCGCGCCGAACAGAACGGCGACCGCTTCTCGCAATACGTGGTCGGGATCGTTGAGAGCCCGGCATTTCTTGAGCGAACCGTTCCAGCGACGGCGCCAGTCAACGGCAAATCGCAACCCTCCGCACATGCCCTGAAAGCCAGTGCATTGCGCGATACGCGCGTGAATACAACGCTGCATGTCAAGCCGGCAGCGGGAGGTTCACGGTGATCAAGTTGCTTTCCACAGTCGATCAGCGCGTGCCACTTACCGCCTCCGCGGCATTTTCCTGCTGTTGTTGATCTCCAACACATCTCCTGGAATCGATCAGCAACGCGCATCAAGGCACAAGGATAAAGGCGAATTCCCCCAGTAACTCCCTCTGTCCCTCTTGATCGAATCCTCTCCCCAAATTGTGAAGTTGTCACCGGCTTCAACCGCGTGGTTGGAACCGTCAGGAGGATACAAAGTGTTTGTCACGGGAAAGCATCTGTCACGGCGCGCTGTTTTGCGAGGCGTAGGAACCACGCTCGCGCTTCCACTGCTTGAAGCGATGGTGCCTGCGCTCGCACCGCTGGAAAGCGCGTCCGCCGCTGCGAGCAAGACACGCCTCGCATGCCTGGAGATCGTTCATGGCGCAGCGGGAAGCACGATGGATGGAACCAACAAGCACTACTGGTCGCCGATCAAAGAGGGTGCGGATTTTGAATTTACACAAACGCTGGAGCCCCTCTCCAAGTCGCGCGACTATCTGACCATCATCACGGGCACCGACCTCAACGCCGCCGGAGCCTATACGGAAAACGAGCAGGGCGGCGATCATTTCCGTTCAGCCGCCGCATATCTTACGGCCTCGCATCCAAAGATGACGGAAGGCTCCGATATTCACGCAGGCACGTCCATCGATCAGATCTACGCGCGGCGTTTCGGCCAGGAGACTCCGCTTCCGTCGTTGCAGCTATGCATTGAAGATGTGGACTCGACAGGCGCGTGCGCCTACGGATACGCGTGCGTCTACTCAGACACCATCAGTTGGGCGTCGCCCACCGAGCCGCTGCCCATGGTGCGCGATCCCCGCATTGCATTCGAGCGGCTCTTCGGCGACGGCGCTACGGCTGAGGAACGACTGCAGCGGCGTATTCTGGACCGCAGCATTCTGGACGGAATCGTCGGCGATATTGCGCGGCTCGAAAACAACCTTGCATCCAGCGACAAGACGCGCCTCGATGAGTATCTCACCGACGTTCGCGAACTGGAACGGCGCATTCAAAATGTCGAACGCTATAACGCGCAGTCGGGGCAGGCAGCGCTGCCTACCGCTCCACTCGGCATTCCAGAATCCTATGACGAGCATGTGAAGCTGATGTTTGACCTGCAGGCGCTGGCCTTCATGACCGATGTCACGCGCGTCTCTTCATTCAAGTTGAGTCGCGACGTGAGTCAGCGCGTCTTCTCGATCGCGGGCGTCAATACACCCTTTCACTCTGCATCGCACCATGGCGAAAGCCCCGCCAAGATTGCGGAGTACGCGAAGATCAACCGCTATCACGTCTCGCTGCTGGCCTATTTCCTCGACAAGCTGAAAGCGACTCCGGACGGTGACGGCAACTTGCTGGACCACACAATGGTTCTCTACGGCAGCCCCATGGGCGACTCCAACGTGCACAACCACAAGCGTGTTCCTCTGCTGTTGGCAGGCCATGGCAACGGGGCATTCAAAGGCAACCTGCATCTGAAGACCGCGGAGGGTACGCCCACCGCCAATGCTTATCTCACCTTGCTGCGCCGGCTGGGCGTCAATGTTCCCAGCATAGGCGACAGCACAGGCGAGCTCGCAATCTGATTTCTGCGATAGGGAAAAGGAGATGGTGATGAAGATTCGCATGCATTCAGCAATCATGTGGCCGATGGCGCTCATTGCAATTGCGCACGCAGGCCGCCTCCAGGCCGCTGTTGCGCCCGCGGATACGGCGCGGACCCAGACTGCCGGCCAGCCTGCAAGGGACACACAGGTCGAGGTCCGCAAGCTTCAGCTCGACCTGGTGCGCGCCGCCGAACGGGATGATGCAAACCAGGTGACAGCGCTGCTGAAGAAGCATGTTGCTCCGGACGCCGAGTATGGCGACGGGACCACGGCCTTGCACTGGGCGGCCTATAACGACGATCTTCCACTCGTCACACTGCTGCTGCGCGCGGGTGCGAATCACTCGCCGCGCACGCGTCTTCAAGGACTCACGCCGCTGCACATGGCGGCCGAAAGCGGCGATGCTGCTCTCCTTGAGACCCTCTTGAATGCAGGCGCAATGGTCGATGCGGCCAATGGAACAGGAACAACAGCGCTGATGATCGCCTCTGCATCGGGCAGTGCATCGGCCGTTGCAACGCTGATCGCGCACGGCGCCGACGTGAATGCAAGGGAGAAGACCTACGGCCAGACCGCCCTGTTTTTTGCCGGCGCCCGTAATCGCGCAGACGTTGTGCGCCTGCTCCTAAGCAAAGGTGCGGATCCCAAAGTGAAGACCAATGTGGCCAAGCTCGCGCGCGTATCGGTTGGCCCGGATGGCGAATTGCTGGATGACAAGAAAGCTCCGCAGGCCGTCGGCAAACCCGCAAGAACCGAACAGCCGAGCGTCGCGCAAACCGGCACAACCAGCAAGACTGGATCGTCCACGCGGCCGGAAGAAGGAACAGCGGAAGCTGCAAACAAGCAGGGCGCAAAGCCTGACGACAACAAGGTCAAGGATGCCTATGGATTTACAGTCGCCGATCGAAAGAAGCGTGTCTTCGGCACGTCGGAGACCGGCGGCTTGACCGCACTGTTGATCGCCGCGCGCAACGGACAGGCCGATGCAGTGAGCGCGTTTCTGGATGCCGGCGACGATGTGAATCAGACCAGTGACACCGACCATGCCACGCCGCTGGTGCTGGCCGCAATCAATGGCCACTACGATGTGGCGAAGCTGTTGCTGGATCGCGGCGCCGATCCAAAGCTTGCGACAACGGATGGGGCAACTCCCCTGTTTGCCGTGATCGATGTGCAGTGGTCGCCGCACACCTGGTACGCACAACCGGTTGTGACCCAGGAGCACACCAGCTATCTCGATCTTGCTGCCGCGTTTCTTGCGCACGGCGCGGACCCCAATGCCGCGATCAACAAGAAGCTCTGGTTCCGGTCGTTCGCCAATGATGAGACATGGTTCGACGTCGAAGGCGCCACGCCCTTTCTGCGCGCGGCGATGGCTGGCGACCTGGCAGCCATGCAACTGCTCGCTGAACACGGCGCGAATCCCAATCTCGCGACCAAGAGCGCGGATACGCCGCTGATGGCCGTAGCCGGCGTTGGCTGGGCCGCGTACTGGACATCGAATGCTCCCTACTCGCGCCTGGATGCTGTCAAGTTCTGCCTTGAACATGGCGCAGTATTGGATGCAAAGGATGCAAAGGGGTATTCGGCGCTGGACGGTGCGGCATTTCGCGGAGACAACGAGATGGTGCAGTATCTCGTGACGCGCGGCGCCGATGTTCACTCAAGGACCAAGGATGGCGATACGGTCGCGGACCTTGCCAACGGGCTCTTTGAACACGCCGTCGTTCATCCGGACACGGTGGCGCTGCTGGAGCGACTGGGTTCGGCCAACTCGCACAACTGCCGGTCCAACGAGTGCGTGGTTCCCACCAAAGAAGACAAGCCGGCCGCGGCGGCGCAATCTGCCAAGGCCGCCGAATCGATCGCATCCAGGCCACCCGCGCCTACTCCCATGGCGGCTCAGGAGAATACGCCAAAATGAAGAACGCATCTCCAATGCGCGGTGCAGGACTTGCGGGCCTCGCCCTTTTGCCGCTCGACAAACGATGTTGCTCGCGTAAAGGCCGCGGGATTCACTCGCCCACGAGCAATTGAAGAGACTCAACCTTCGCGATGAGTCTGCGCCACGCTCCGAAGATCGCAAAGGCCAGCGTGTTTCACACGTGCCGGTACGACATGCGGCCGGAGCGGAAAGACCCGCACTGCTCAATTTTGCAGGAGTGCCAACTGGAAAGGATCAGGACCATCATGAATCGACGTATACTTCCCCTTCTTCTCACGCTCATCGTCGCCGCAGTCTCCGTGGGTTGGTCGCAGAGCATCACTGCGACCTTGCGCGGAACCGTGCACGATGCGGCCGGCGCAGTCATTCCCGGCGCAACAGTCACTGTGCGGAACAACGGCACGGGAATCACTCACACCACCACAACCAACAACACAGGCGACTATGTTGTATTGCAACTGCCTCCCGCCAACTACACAGTCACTGTCAGCTCGAAGGGATTTGAGCCGAGCAAGCTCACAAACATCGTTTTGAATGTGGACCAGGAGGCCCGCGTCGACGCGACGCTGGGAATTGGCGCGGTGGCGCAGCAGGTTGAAGTCAACTCCACGGCAATTCTTCTGCAAACCGAAGACTCCGTCAATGGCTCGGTGATCGACAGTGAGAAACTGAAGCAACTGCCCACCAACAGCCGCAACTTCTGGCAGGTTGCGCAGCTCGACCCCAATGTGAGTCCTACAGCTTCAGGGGATAGTCTTGCCAATCGTGGCGGGTTTGTCGTGGCCGGCATTTCCTCTGCGAATAACAATTACTTGCTTGATGGATCGGACGACAACGACTGGACAACGGGGCAGCCCACCGTGCGTCCCTCGCTGGACGCGATTCAGGAATTCCGCATTCTCACTGGTGAAGCGCCGGCCGAGTACGGGCGCAGGAACGGCGGCCAGGTGGTGCTGACGTCGCGCTCAGGCACCAGCCAGATTCACGGCGGCGCATTCATCTTCTATCGCGATGGAAAGTGGAATGCTCCGCAATACGACTTCAATTACATTCCTGGAGTTCCCGCTGTGGCGCCTGCGGGCCAGACCAAGCTGTTTGGCGGTTCTTTCGGCGGCCCGGTCCACAAGGACAAAACATTCTTCTTTGCAACCTATGAAGGGACGCGCCTGTCAGCCGATCCCGCGGTCTCCGGCACCACTCCGCTCGATGCCTGGAAGGGCGGCAGCTACTCGTCGGACGGCAATGCGCAGTTCACTTCGACGATCCTGGACCCCACTACCGGCCAGCCCTTCGCACAGAACGCCGCTGGGCTCTATGAGATTCCGCAAGGGAGGATTTCATCGGCCACACAACTTCTGCTCAAGTACTTTCCTGAGGCGGCAACACAAACAGGAGTTTCCGTGGGCACATTTGCCAACCACTTGCCCAACACGCAGGATGAAAATCAAGCCACACTGCGCGTGGACCAGGTGCTCACGCATCACGACACGCTCAGCGGCATCTACACCATCCTTGACGGCTACGACACGGGCACCATCGGCGATCTGGTTGTCGCCAATGCAGTGGTGCCAGGCTTCGGCGGTGCGGGTCCGCACATCTATCAGCACGCGTCGATCTCTGAACAGCACACGTTCAGCTCCGTGCTCTTCAACGAAGTCCGCGTCGGGTTTAACCGGATGGATGCCGGCTACGGCAACCAGGATGCAAAGGACGGCAATGTGGTCGGCGCACTCGGTCTTCCGCAGGGCGGCAACTACATGGAGCCGGCGACAAGCGGCAACCTCGGCGTTCCGAGTATCGGCATCGCCGGCCTCAGCTCAATCGGCACATCGAACAATCCGCAGTGGCGCGGCGACAACACTGTCCAGCTCTCCGACGGTCTCACGTGGGTGCATGGAAGCCACACGGCAAAGGTTGGCTTTGACGCCCTGGACTTCTTCAAACACTCCTTCTTTGTTTCCACCGGCCGCGGAAGCTTTACCTTCAACGGGGAATACACGGGCGGCCCAGGGAATCTCCAGAATGAATTCGCAGATTTTCTGCTCGGTTACATCCAGTCGGATAGCTACGGAAACGGCAACGAGAATCAATATCCCATTCAACACAGCGGAGCGCTCTACGCTCAGGATGAGTGGAAGGTGCGTCCTTCTCTCACGCTCAACTACGGCGTTCGCTGGGAGTATCTCGGACCGGTGCGCGAGGCATACAACCTGATCAATCACTTCGATCAGGTAAACAATGACATCGTCACCGGCCAGGGTCAGGTGTACGGCCTCAACGACACGACAGGCCTTCTGGAGCAAACCGGCACTGCTCCTTCGTACCGCGACAACTATGCTGCGATCTACTCGACGGTTGCACCGCGCCTGGGCTTCGCATATCGCGTGCATGGACGCGATGACACAGTTGTGCGCGGGGGATTCGGCACCTATTATGGCATTCCCGCGATTCAAACCTGGAACTCCGCCAATGGCCTTGGGGCGCCGTTCCTGCTCTCCAAGGCCTTCACCGCGCCAACGCCATCCAAGACGACGGGAATTACCACCGATCCATATCTGTGGGGCCAAACCGCGTTTGGCACTTCGACAAACCAGACTCCCAACGCCATCACCATCGCCTCAATCAATCCACACATCCGCGCTCTCTTCACGGACCAATGGAGCCTCGGCGTTCAACATGAGTTCAACCGGGTTGCTCTGGTTGAGGTTTCGTATCAGGGGTCCAGAACCTTCCACAACGTGAGCACACAGAACATCAACATTCCCACTCTCGCAACGCGTATCGCGAATCCATCTCTGTCGGTAAACAAGCTGCGCCCATTCAATGCGGTTGGGAGCGATTCGGAGTGGAGCTCGATCTCCTACCTCAGTGATGGCTACCGCTCGAACTACAACAGCCTCCTATTGCGGGCTGAGCGCCGGTTCAACAACGGCCTGAGCTTTCAGTCGTACCTCGTCTACGCCAAATCGCTGGAAGTCAGCAGCCTTCAGAATCCCGATGACTTCAACTCCAACTACGGGCCGTCGGCGTACGATCAGAAGTTCCGCTCGGTAACCAACGGCGTCTATAGTCTTCCCTTTGGGCACGGTCAGCGTTGGTTGAACTCATCGTCACCCGTGGTGAAGTATGCCGTCGGCGGCTGGCAGTTCTCGCCCGTTGTGACCTTCCAAAGTGGAAGGCCCGTAAACCCAACCACCAACGATAACTACGCCTCGTTTACTGGAACCAGCGATCGCGCATTCGCCGTCGCAGGCGTGCGCGCCACGGCAAAGACGGATGGAAACACCGGCTTGCCCACGCATACACCCAAGAACTGGTTCAACACGGCGGCATTTCGCTCCAACGATTCCGCAAACGGAACGAACGTCACGCACAACACGGAGCCTGGCTATGTGTTCAACTACGGCACCGCCGGTTTCGACAGCATTCGCGGACCGGGCCTTCAGGCCGTGGACATCAGCCTCGACAAGCAAGTGAGAATCGGCGATCGGAATACTGTGGAGTTCCGCGCCGAAGCGTTCAATATTCTCAACCATCCAAACTTCACGATTCCCTCCGGGGCCTACGGCGGCGCGGTTGGCACAGGCATCACTCCTGGCAGCACCTCAGTGATCACCTCGACGGTGAACTCAAGCGTACCCACGGCAACCGGGGGCCCGCGCCAGTTGCAACTTGCGCTGCGCTACTCGTTCTAGCCAGCATCGCACCTGCTGTGCGCTCGCGTTGTTGCATGACGCGGACGCGCAGCGGAAATCGGAAGAAAGAGACATCGGAAACACATGCGACTTATTCGCAGGAAGGACTATTCGATGAATCAATTGGAATTTGAGCGCACGAGACGGCGAATTATTCATGCGTCTGCTGCATTCATGTTGTTGGCGACGATTGGCCCCGCGGCCAATGTTTGCCTGGCAGCGGATCAGACATTACCGAGGAAGATTGCGGGCCACGCGGCCACTCATGAGAAGGAGGTCGTCGATATTGAACTGCTCACCTGGCCAGAGATTTACAAGGCCATTCATGAGCAGGGCAAGACGACGGCGATTCTCTTCAATGGTGGAACGGAGCAGCGCGGGCCGCAGGGCGTAACCGGCGCACACAATTTCATTGCCCACGCCACTGCCGACGAGATTGCCAGGAAGCTCGGAAATGCGTTGGTTGCGCCGGTGATTCCGTATTCCATCAACCGAGCCAATCCGAACTTGCCTGGAACCATCGGCATCTCCGGGCCGGTGTTCGCGCAGATCAACGAAGAGGTGACCGAGCAGTTGATCGCCAATGGCTTCAAGAATGTTGTGCTGATCGGCGATCATGGCGGCGGCCAGAAGGAACTGAAAGAAGTCGCGGCGAAACTGGATGCGAAGTACGCGCCCCAGGGCATTCGAGTTGTGTATTCCGATGGGCCGTACACGCAGGCCAACCAGGAGTTCTTCGCCTGGCTCGACAAGAATGGATACCCGCCCAGCGAACACGCCGGCATTCCGGACACTTCGGAACTTCTCTACCTCGAAGGAAATCAGCACTGGATTCGCAAGGAGTTGTTACCCACCGCCCTCGGTGATGCACCACGCAAGGCCGGTGAGGCACGCGATCCGAATGCGAAGCGCATCAATAACGGCATCGGCGGAGACGCACGGCGGTCTTCGTTCGCTCTGGGCAAGCGCTTCATCGATCTCAAGGTGGCCGACGGCGTGGCGCAGATTCAGGAGTTGCTGAAGACTCCACCGCAGGCGGCCGGCCAATGAATCCTGGCTTCGATAATCCTGCAGGGTGGGCCATGCTAGCAAGAATCGACGCGGAAATCGGGTAAATTGGCCCCGGCGCTGCGCCCTGGAAATTAGATGACAGGCCCTACTGATCCGGCAATTAAAGAGTGTTGTTGTTTCCCACCCATTTCGCAAAGAACGCGGAATGGATGGGGTGCCCAATGATCGGTACTTAATTGCCGGATCTAAGGCGTCAGCACGATCTTGCCAATGCCGCCCTTCTCGGCAAGTTGTTGCGCCTCGCGAATCTGAGAAAGCCTGAGCCTTCTCCCAATCGGAATGAAGAAAAGACCGCGTGCCACTTCGCGTCCGAGTTCTTCCAGTCTTGTTGAATCGGGCTGCGCCCAGATTGCTGCAACACGCAGATCGAGGCCCGTCGCGGATGCCGGTGCGCCCAGCACTGTTGCCAGCACGCCATGCTTTTTGATGTGAGGCAGAATCCGGTCGATGGCTTCATGCCCCACCATATCCGCGACGGCATCAAGTTCCGGCAAGCCTGCAAGTTCCTTCTCATCGTCGAGTGCGACAATGCGATCGGCGCCCAGGCCTTGGGCCTCAGCCCTCTGACTGCCGCGAACTCCCGCGATGACGTGCACTCTGTGTACCTTCGCAACATGAACTGCGGTTCGGCCAACACCTCCGATTGCGCCCGTGACGAGGATGGTCTCGCCCTGCCTCGGTCGAATTCCGAGTTCGATCACCTGGGCGCCGGTCAGCAGGACCAGAGGCAGCGCCGCCGCATCCACACTGTCGAGAGCCTCAGGCGTCGGAGCAATGTCTTCAGGCTTGCAAACAACATATTCGGCATAGGTGCGATTCACAAGCCCGAACACGCGCTCACCCACTTTCAAGTCCGTTACTCCTTCACCGACGGCGGCTACCTCACCCGATAGATCGCGGCCGAGAATCGCCGGGAATTCAAGCGGCCGCATCTCTTTCAGATCACCGCGACGCAGCTTCCAGTCGATTGGGTTGATGCTCACGGCAATCGTCTTCACCAGCAGCTCTCCGGCTCCGGGTTCAGGCACTGGGACCTCTTCGTAAAAGAGTTGATCCACGCCGCCATAGGCATGCAGTTGAACAGCCTTCATCATTTTTGGGATCATTCGCTTCCTTCTTTCCTGGAGGTGGCGCCGCGGGATCGGCAATCAAATCGCGCTCTAGACACCAATCTCATGCAATGCCATGAATGCTTCCAGCAGAACCCGCGGATTCAACTGACCTTTGTAGACGGAGGGCGGTTCTTTCTTCAGCCCAAGCAACGAGTACACCGCAATCTGCGCGGAGCGAATGGAATACTCCACGGTGAACACCACGTCGTCCGGTATCTCGCAAAACTGTCCGGTGAATGCGAGATTCTTTGAACCCTTCGGCACAACCTGGGGCCGGTCGCCTGCTGAACGTGGAAGAAACTGGCTCGTGATAAAGGGCATCATGCACGGTATGCAGGTGCAGGCTTCAAGAATGCTGGATGTTTGATCCTGCAGCCGAAGATGGCCAAGGATCTCCGTCATGATCTCGCTTCCAGTGCATGCCGACATGGGCTTCTTCACAAAGTTGCCCGGTATGTCGACGAAGAGCCCATAGCCCCAAAGGACCTGCACATCTTCTGGCTGTCCGATAAAATGCGGCTGATGCGGCAACACAATCGACGCCAGCCAACTGGACTCGGGAAAGGTGATGAGCCCACCTTCTCCGGGCACGTTCCCCGTTAGATCGCGAATGATTTCGAAGAGGGTGGGGTCGTGAAGAGTGGTGGTGAATGACATCCACTTCGACTGATCGATATGGCCGGCAAAATTCGCGGGATGGCCAAACTCTGTTTGTCCTGCCGCAAGCCTTTCCCAGAGAGACCAGGATCCGCCATCGGTTTTGCCCAGCAGGGTTGCCGGCGAGTCCATCGAACCAAGACTGTAGGCCTCGGTCATTGAACCAAGAGTGACGATGACCCTGTCATTCGCTTCCAGAATAATCTCTTTGCAACAGGCTCCCTCTTCCAGCTTGATCCGTTCGACAGTGAATTCGTCCTTGTCGTGCCGCATCGCGAGATCGGTGACACACGCATTCAACCGAAAGTGCACTCCACGCTCTTCAAGCCATTTCCTAAGTGGCAGCACCATCGAATCGTACTGGTTGTACACGGTTCGCATGATGCCGGAGAGAGTATTGAAGCCCGACACCATATGGGTGAACCGCACCAGGTACCGTTTGAATTCGACCGCGCTATGCCACGGCTGAAAAGCGAAGGTGGTGCACCACATGTGCCAGAAGTCTGTTTCAAAAAATGAAGCATCGAACTGATCGGAGATGGCGCTGCGTCCAAGAAAATGCTCGGGCTCAATCGAAAGCCGCTCCAGGTTGAGAATATGTCTTTCACTCAAACCGAACCTGGGAGCATCCACCCTCTTGCCTCCTCGAAAGAGACGGCATTTGGACGATGTCTTCATTGTCGTGTTCCAGTCGAAGATCTCCTGGGTGACCGTCTTCGTACCATCAAGAGTTGGAATCGACGAAAATAGCTCGTAGGTGCACAGATACTTGCTCTCGATCATGCGGCCGCCCCGCATGACATAGCCATTGACGGAGTTGCCTGCCGCATCAAGGCTGCCGCCGATCTTTGGCGACTCTTCGAGGATCGTAATTGTCTCTCCTGGCATATCTCCATCGCGGATCAGGAAGACCGCGGCGGCAAGTGACGCAATGCCCCCGCCAACAAGATAGGTTGCCGACTTGCCGTCAATACTCTTCATAGGACACTTCACGCTTTCTTTGTGCGGCACTTGCACAATCCGGGGCAAACACGCGCGAACACCTGATCCCGCGCAGTGCAATTCTCGCTGGTCAACCCGGCGGGGGAATGTATCCAATTGGACAGATGCCGGCCACCTGGTTTCGTCCCCGGTGGTCACGGTGAACAGCCGACTGAGGTCCGCTTCGGAATACGCACGGACGAGCGGCTCGGTGAACTTTACCCAATCCGTCTTCTCGCCAATTGCAATGCGTTCCAACTCCACTTCTTTGTGAACCTGAGCAGCCTGAGCAGACTTCCACGACGGGCCAGCATTCAACGACTGCCTCTTACCGTCTGAGTACCAGACGAGCCGGAAGCAGGAGGGGAGGCTGGCGGTCTGTGGGTTTGTGTGGAACGGATTTACAGGCTGCGGAAAAACAGAGGCTTCAGGCAAATGTGCGAAAGGACACAACTTCACAGCTTGCGGAAAAACTCGTTCGGGCGGTAGGCCGGGGATTTATCCCCGGCATAAAGCCAATTAAATCAACAAGGGCTTCAGCCCCTGAGGTATGCTTTTGCCGAGTTTCGCCCAAAACCAGGCCTTTTTCCGCAGCCTGTTCAGTCGTGCCGATAAGGCCAATAAAATGAGTGGGGCTTAGCCCCTGCGGCATTGCCTCTCGGAAAATCGGGATTGAAACAGGAGTTTTTCCGCAGCCTGTTTAACCGTCAAGCGTTCGCTGGGCAGTTTTGTTGCAATTTAAAGTGTCGCCGTCTTGTTCGCCACAGAATCTTCTCCAGTACAAAAAACTGAGAAGTTGGCGATTGCAGAGGATAGTAAAAATCTTCTTTATCTTGTTGATTCTAAATTCTGGCGGAGAGAGGGGGATTCTCTGGAAATGCACAAAATACTCAGCAAATACGCGGTATGTGAAGCGTTGTCATGCGGTTGTCATGCTAAAATGGCCGTAGGGGGCTTGAAAGCATGGCAACCGTAACGAAAGAGCGCTCCGTCATCGTGACGCTGCGCGTGAAGGTAGACGGGAAGTGGAGGCGGCTGCCTGCCGCCTATGGGGGCAACGGGCGCATCCGCCCTGGGTATGCACAGGTGGGGGCTCAGCAGGTGGAGTTCGCTAGCCCCGCCTATGAGCTTCGCCTGTACGAGGATCGGCAGGCCAAATACATACCCTTCAAGAGCGGCGCAACGGAAGCGGATGCCGAGCGCAAGAAGCTTGAAAAGAGTCCAAGCAAGACCGCGGCGAAGAGCGCCGCCGAGAGCGCTGGCGGGACGTTTGTCGACAAGGATGACCGCAAGACGCTGGCCAAGACAGCCGCCGCCTACATCCGAGACGCGCAACAGCGCGGAGCAATGGAAGCAGCCGACCAAGCCCGACTGGTGAATGAGGAGTTCAGGAAGCTGCTTAACCGGAAGACGTACGTCGATGAGATCACCCGTGACGACATCTTCAGGTTCCACACCGCGCTCCGGAAGCGCGGCTGCTCTGACCGGACAGTAGCCAACAAACACCAACGGCTGACTTCGTGGCTTCGCTTTGCCGGCATCGACAAGACCATCCTGCCACCGGTCCCGAAGTACGAAGAGACACTTCCGACGATCTACACCAGCGACGAAATCAGCACAATCTTGGCTGAGGCCGGTCCCTACATGAAGATGGCGATTCTTCTGGCGCTGAAGTGCGGGCTGCGCGACCAGGAATTGATGCACCTGGAGTTTTCGGACATCAACTTCACCGAGAAGACACTCAGAGTCCAGGGGAAACCTAGGTGGAACTTCCGCGTGAAAACGCATGAACAGAGGTTCGTGCCAATTCCCGATGACGTGCTCGACGAATTGAAGGCGTGGAAAGAACAACACGGCGGGAAGTCGCTCATTCTTGGAACCAAGAACGGCAACCCGAATACAAAGTTGCTGTTTGCGCTGAAGACGCTGGCGCGGAGGGCCAAACTGAATTGCGGGCGGTGCGATGGGTGCAAGTCAAAACGGCACGAGTGCGAAGCGTACACACTGCACAAATTCCGCAGGTCCTACATCACCACCCTGCTTCGAAATGGAATCGATTTGAGGACCGTTCAGGCATATGCCGGGCACAAAGACATTGCTTCGACTATGAGGTATCTGAGGCCGGCAAGTGCCAGGGAAGCGCAGGGGAAGTTGAACGCCGTGGTGTGGTAATTGATGGGCCTAGAGCATCCCGGCCATTTAACGTGACGCAGCTCACTTGGGCGATCCAGTGTCACGATTGGCCATTCGCGTCAACTTGACACAGGGTTAAGGTCGGCGTATAAGTTTCGATAGGTCTTCGCCCCGAGCATCCACTGCGGAGGGTCTGGATCAGAGTTGCGCGAAGGTTCCAGTGCTGAAAGACTGGCCGCAACCGGCGGTGGCACCCCAGCCCCCGTCTCAGGGAACCCAAAGCCCTGCCAAACATGAGATGTAAAGGCCCCTGTCTATACAGGAAAATGGCAGCCCGGCGCCGGGACGAAGCGGCGACAACAACTCAATAAGGCAGAAGATGGGAAAGATCAAGAGTATTTGTGTGCTTGATTCTGGCTGTGATTTGGCTTCCAGGATCGAGCGGAGAACCAGTGCGCTGAAAGCGCCAGAGCTGGCAGATTTGCTCGGCCTGGGCAAAACTGCAATTTATGACCTCGCCAAACGGGGCGGGATTCCGCACTACAGAGTGGCGGGCTCGATTCGCCTTGACCCGGCAACAACTGCGGCATGGCTGCGGAATCGTGAAGTTGCGTTCCCTGAAAAGAAGGCCGCATGATCGATCTTCGGGAAGCAGTGAACATGTTTGTCGAGTTGAGTGGCAAGGGTGCCGCTCTGATGGAGTTGCGGGTTCAACGGATTATTGCCCAATCCGAGAGCGAAGCGCTACAGGAGCATGTGGCGAAGCTCGATCAGTTGATGGCCGAATTGGAGGTCGCGTGAGAGGCTCCGCCATTAACTGGTGCGACAACACCTTCAACGCCTGGGAGGGATGCACCCGAGTCTCTCCCGGCTGCGACCATTGCTACGCCGAGACGCGAGACGGCAGGCATCTGACCGAGCCGGTTAGCCATTGGGGCAAGGGTGCACCCCGGCGGGTAATGTCCGACGTGAAGTGGCGCGAGCCGCTCAAGTGGAATCGAGACGCGGCGGGATCCGACACGAGGCCGCGCGTCTTCTGTGCCAGTCTGGCAGACTGGGCGGATAGTGAGGCTCCAACAGGGCAGCGTGAGCGACTTTGGGCGCTGATACGCGAAACCCCAAACCTCGATTGGCTTCTTCTGACCAAGCGGGCCGGCAACATTCGCAGGATGCTGCCACCCGATTGGGGAACTGGCTATCCCAATGTCTGGCTGGGCGTGACAGTAGAGAATCGCCAACACGGATTGCCCCGCCTTGATGCGCTCCGGTCGATCCCGGCAGTTGTTCGCTTTGCTTCAATCGAGCCTCTGCTTGAGGACCTTGGCACGGTGAACTTTGCCGGCATCAACTGGGCTATCATCGGCGGCGAGACCGGCTCCGGTGCGCGATCAATGGACACGGTATGGGTCGAGGCGATCATCGAGCAATGCAGGGCGCAGAACGTCGCGCCTTGGGTGAAGCAACTCGGCAAGTTGCCGTCTGATTCCGGCGTAGAGCTGGTTGTTATTGATGAAGCCGGAAGGCAATCCGGCAATGCAGAGGACTGGAACTTGTGGCCCGAGCATCTCGCGCACTTGAAGGTACGGGAGTTGCCTTCTGTAGACCGCGACAAGATTACCATGGGGCTGCATGAGTCCGATCTTGGCCGCATTGCCGCCGAGTTGGGGAAGCTTGCGGCCGGATTGGGGCCGGAAGAGGCTGGAGTTGAACTCAATTTGCGCGGCGAGTTCATTAGCGCCGAACGCGGCCTATTCCTGAACTGCCAAGAGCGTGGCAGGGTTGTAGCTGGATACAAGGCCATCTATGGCCCGAAGCGGAAGTGGTCGGAGTTTTGCCGAATCGTCAAGCTGCCCAGACAGACCTCGTACGACCTTCTGGCGGTAGCCGAGGCCGAGGAGATGAGCGATAGTACGGAATCCGTACAATCCAGCGGAAAGGCGCACAGATCGCCTGTTGGCTACGACTTCGACACGGCGGTAGACAAGGCCGTGGCTAGCCTCAATCGAATCTTCAAGGGGATGACAGAAACGCAGCGCCAACAGGCCATGGAGGCCCTTGTGGATCGTATTGGTACCCGGGCGGGCTTTCGACTGGCTGCATGATCAGCTGGCGTCACTGTGGGTGGCCACAAGCCGCCCCGGGGGCCTCAGTCCAGGTCAGAGTTACGTCGATGCGCTTACAGGCAACTACACTGAGCCTGTGGAAAACATCACGAAAGGCGCATAAACACAGCCATTATTCACTTCGGCATTGTGACGGTATACTAGCCACTTATTAGATGGACCTGGACCTCTAGAGTTGTGGCTATTGTGACACAGAAAGTAAGCCACTATTCATCAGGTGAGGTAGTTCACCTGCTGGCCGGTGAGAGCCACCAGGCACCCAATTAAGAGACACGCGCACCTGGTAAACCAGCAGTCCCGAACAGTTGCCGCTCTGGCTGTCACAAGAATCTCCGGTCAAAACTTCAGATTCAAAACTGCGAAGTCGGGTTCTGCTTGGCTGTCACGAGGCTAACTAATAATACTCAAACTCTTCAGTGCTGATGACCCTCGCTGCGCGGGTTCATCCGCACGACCCGAAAGACAAAAGCGTCCGGGCAGGGCGGTGAGTGATTTGAGTTCTAGCCTCACGTTGGAATACAGGACACTTGAAATGCTCCGTCACCGCGGGATCAGCGCGCTTATGCGCGCCTGATTCCCGTCCTTCCTTCCATCGATTCACATAGCTTTGGATAAACCGAGCTGGGTTTTACTCTTTCACTGAGGGCAAGCACTTGGAACTGAACGGTAAGACATATGGCATCCCGATTGAAGGCACTGAACTTCTCCGACACGGCAATGCGCCGCGTCGGAGCAAGGCCGACCGCAACCAGATGGCGTGGTACGAGTGCACCCGGTGCGGGGAATTCAAGTCCATTCGGGCGCAGAGCGTGCGGCCGGGAACAACAGTCACTTGCGGCTGCAAGAGCCGCAAGCAGTTCATTGAGCATTTCGAACAGCGAGCAGCCAACCTGCCTACTGCTACCCAGAGGCGGATATTTGAACTCGCACGTCACCACTCTCCCCGGAAGCGTCTCAACGCATGGGAGCTCGCCAACAAGTTCAAGCTGACCAAATACATCATTGACTTCGTCATCGCAGCACGTTGTGCTGCACTGCGCGCCATTGCCAAAGTGGGCAACGTTGTGATGAACGCACTCAGCCGGCGCGAATTTGACTGGGTGCAAAGATTTCAACTCTATAGAGAAGGGCGTGCGTATTCCGCTGAACGGGACAACTTCCTCGCCAGCCTGCACTGGCGGGATCGTGAGGCTTATCTGGCTGCCGAGCGCAAGTCGCTGGCCGAGTCAGCGGGTGTTGACATTCACCCCTTGCTGCAAGGCCCGGAGGTGGATGTCGAATGGGACTGGCACGCGCTTCCGCTCTCAGAATGGAATGCGACCCGGCGGTGAATAAAAGTGGTCCGCCCTTTGATCAATGTGGACCTGTGGCAGGATTTAGATGCACAGGCGGGGCCGCATAAACTTCATGGCAAGCGCATCAACGGGAACTCTGAAAGCTTGATAACAATTCAGAGTACTAACATTGGAGACTGCAAACATGAAGTTCGTAAGTATTACCATCGCCGCGATCTGTAACGACAACTATGGACCTGGTAGTTGGGCCTGCATCTTGAGGCATGGAGAGTATTCCTCAGAGCTCGTAGGAGGATCTCCGTGCGCGACAAAGCGCACGATGGAACTCCAAGCGGTAATTGCTGGCCTTCAGGCGCTCCGGGAACCGTGCCATGTTTTCCTGAACAGCGACAATGAATGTCTGCTCAACGGTATCCCCTTCCGGCCAGACGAGTGGAGACTCGCCGAGTTTGCGCAGATTTGGAAGCGTTTGCCCGACCGCCTCCCCGATCGCGACCTGTGGCAGAAACTGGATCTGATCGGCAGCAAGCATCGGATGCAGCGCCAGTACATCACTGGAACCTATTTCCATCCGGATAAAGCGCGATGCGACAAGTTGGCAGAAGCACACGCCGCACAACTCCTCAGCGTCTCTAGCTTGGCTGCATTGTTGGATTAGATTGATGCCCGTGCTACAAGACCGCGCGCTGAGTGTGGACGGGAGCCTTTGATAGTCGCGCGCTCTGTAGCAAGATCGAGAGAAGTAAGACGGCGTTTCCCAATGCAGTTCGCGGTACGCGGCCCGCATGGCAGACAGGACGCCAGCAGTAAACGATGAGCAGGGAATAGCGTCTCGATAGTCCTGAGCATCGCAGCAAGGGTTGGCATCAGCCTGTTCGCCCTGAGCCTGGAGTGAGGCTCATATTGGTCCGGCGCCATCCGAACCGAGTAAAACAGCACCGAGACGCCCCGCGGCACCAGCGCGCCGAACAGACGGACTGGTTGTCGGCTTCTACGAACGTGATCGTCAAATACAGCCACGAAGCGTAGAGGGCGCTGATTAGACAGCGCGCCAAGTCAAGCAGTGTGTGAGTAGCGCAAGCTATCACGAAGGCACACATGAGGCCGCTCGGTAAGCGGCCTGGTTGAAGAGGCAAGCGGGCAGCACCCGCGCCTGGAGCGCCACCAGAGAATACGGTGGTTGCAGCCTGAATCGACGGCAGCCGGATAGTCCTTGGAGATTGATGACCAACTGGCGGAGCAGAGAATACTCCTCTAACTAACTCAGGGAAACCAGCAAGGAATAGAACAAAGCAGACCTCCTTACTGATTGTATTCACCCAAAAGATGCTCTGCTCTGTACCCTTCGTGTATCTACTCGACAGGAGTCTAGCAACAGACGAGCCAACATACATTGTCATGGTGCGCACAAAGGCCCTCACGCGAGGGCCTTTTCTGCGTGTTCTGAATCGAGTCTAGGATTTGTACAGAAAGCGGGAATTCGATTTCCTGTTGCACTCCAGAGAATTGCAAGCCCCGCCTGAGAGATCAATCAACATGAAAGGCATATTCGTACTCGGTCAGCGGCTTCAGCGCCTCTGGACGGGCAGAGCGTGCTTCGCGCGAGGCTGAAAATGCTTCGGCGATGAAGGCACCAGGTGACAAGTAGTACCGGGAGGATGACCCATTGGGTTTGAGCCCACCCGGTCCTAATTCGCTTGTTGCTATTCAAGGAGAATGAAATGACCACGAAGAAACAGCTCACACCTGAACAGCGTGCCATGTTGAACGAAATCGTCAACGGAGCATTTAGCTCCATCGCCATTCACTTCATCGGCGACAACCTTGCCAAGGGCATTCACAAACTGGCCGATGCAACCCAGCGCACAACCGATGTGACGGCCCGTGTGGCTGGCACGGCACAGGTGTGTGCGATCCCAGCAGCCAAGCAGGCATGGACTGGGTTCACCGGCCTCTTCGCCAAGAAGACTGCAGCAACGTCTGCCTCCCTCTAAGAGTCCTCACAGCTCAACCATGCCATAGGAACTGACTGGCAACAGGAAGCCCATGCTGCATGGTTCTGCACGCAAGATCCAGCACAACTCATTCGTACCCAACCTACCCCGTGGAGGGGGAAGGAGATTTCCATGTCTATCGACATGAATTTGTTGAGCGTCAATGCAGACGCTCTGAGCACTAACCAGAACAATGAGCTACCGGGATGGAATGTTCCCAGTCGCATGGCGTTCCATATCGTCTTCGATGGTCGCCTGGACATCAACGGAAAGTTGAGTCCGGTCATTCGTCGACCGTATCGGGACACGTCCAGGCCGTATAACCAGCGTCGCGACTTTATGGCGCATGAGAGCCGTCAGATCCTCGACGATCGCATGCCCGATGGTGTCGAGTACGGCATCGTCACCTTTGAGGGTGGAAGCAAGGCTTCGCGCGAAGAGACTCGCAAAGTGGTCGAGCATCATCAAGGCCCAGGCGCCAGCCTTAGCCGATCTGGATAACCTGTGCGTCCCGGAGAAGCAGATACCGACCGGCCTCAAGTTGCTGGCTGCCCTGCTCGGCACAATCCTTTCCCTGGTGCTGCTTGGCGCTGCTTCAGGTCTGGTTCACGCCGGCCACGATTGGGTGATGCGCTTCGTCGTTCGATAATGACCAGCTATCCACCCTTCAATCCAACTGGAGAATGCCAATGGCGCCATGGCTGCTGTGGTTCCTGCCCTCGTTTGAAGTGGGATTCTGGTCCGCCCTCGTTGCCGGCAAACTCCGCGGCAGAGGTAGAACCCGCGAGTTGCTTATCTACGGGAGACCCGCGCGGAGATGCCTGCCGTTAATCGACGAGCGGCTTCGCAAGGCCGCGGGAACACCAACAAAGTCACAGGCATTCGCGGTCCGGCGGATCGGCGCCGGCCTGCGCTGGGTTGCCAATACCAGGGCGATGGATTACGCAATCCTGCTCGGACTAAAACGGATCTGGCCAAAAGGCCAGACCATTTCCACGGAGGTGAAGATGTGCCTCTGATCTACAAGCTGCTGCTCATAGTCCGAGCGGTAGCACTCTCTGTATCGGCCATTTACAAGGCCTACCAGAAGAATCGGGAGGACACGGATGATTCTGACTCCGTCTAATACCGGCAATCTTATCGCCGGCGCCGGCCTAGGCATCTTTGCCTGGGGTGCATTTCTCAAAGCCGACAAGGTTCCGTGGCTCAAGAAGCTGATGACGACCAGGCGCAAGGAACTGAGCCTGGATTGGATCAACAGGAACAAAGGCATCAGCCTTCTGGGTATGGAAGCAATCAATCTCGGCATCCACGGCATTCTCTCCGCGAATGCTGTCATCTTTGCGCTCGGCAATACCATCCTCAACATCTTCATGCTCTGGGCATTCCTGCCATTTCGCATGGCACGGGCTGAAAAGCTGCGCATTCACAACGTGCTGAAAGGAGTTGCATGACCAAGCTCACACTGCTCGCCGTTCTTGGCCTGATCTACCTCGGTGTACTCAGGCTTGCCTACTTCTTCATGGCCGTATTCATCATTCTGTTCTTCGGAATGACGACCTGGGAACTGGTTCGCACAGCCCGACAACCGGCGAAGCATCGCTTTGCCGCGCAGTAGCAATGCACGCAGTTCAAGAGAAGGAGCGATACACCATGAAGCTGATCTTCGGATTCTTGATGTTCGTTGCCGCCGTTGCAATCACCGGCGGTTTGTATTTGTCCATCCGCAAGCCAGAGCGAAAGCAGGCCGATTTGGAGAGACTGGGCAGCGTATGCGGTCAAATCGCCAATCGTCTTCAGCGGCTCGGCGATTACCTGGTCAGGCTCTACACAGTCACTGTTGCCAGGGTCATTCCCGGCGCCCGCAAGGAAGGGACCAGCCTACCCGAACAGCGCAGTTCCGCGACCATCTAATCCAGTCGGGGCGCAACAACACCGCATGAAGAGAGGAGGCTGCGCCATGTATTTGAAGTTCCGTGTGAGCCGGGAGACTGCAAACGACTTCATCCATTTGTTTGTGAACCGGCTCGCATACGGAATGCAGGCCACCAGGCCGTTGCCGAACGGCTCTGTCCCCTACTATCTTGCGCGAGATAGGCTGACGAAAGCTCCGAAGCTTCTCGATGCGGACGTAGTGCGGATGCACTTGAATGGGGATCTCACCATCAATCTGTTCGCGATCAATCCGGAAACGCAACGCTCGAAGTGGATCGCCGTCGACGCCGACTTCGACGGCGCAATGCAGTCGCTCATTGAATTTCAGCAGGAGTTGAAACACGACGGCGTCGAAGCTGCACTTGAGCAATCGCGCCGCGGTGGTCATCTCTGGATATTCGGGGCCACACCACTATTGGCCTCTGAGTTCCGAATCTACATTTACAACCTGGCGTTGCGGCTCGGAGTTCCGGTCAAATGCGGCCTCAAAGACGGCATTGAGATCTTCCCGCGTCAGGATCGTCTTGAAGAGGGCGAGTACGGCAACGCGCTCCGCGCGCCGCTTGGGGTCCATCGCAAGACGAATCTCCGGTACTGGTTCCCTGCAGCCGCACCACGACCAGAAGCTCAGCTTGCCTATCTCAATGAGTTGCCAAAGCTCACCGAGGACAGGCTCAAGGCGCTTATTCACGGAATGAGGTTCCCTGAAGCGTATAAGCGAGTCGTAGCCCCTGCATACATTCCAATCGCATCGCCGCCTGGACCGCGCGAGTTCCGGATTCTTGAACATGTCCGCACCACGCGCAAAGACAGCCGGAATTGGTGGGCAAAGTGCCCATCCTGTACGCTGGCTGGCCGCGACCGCACTGGTGACAACCTTTCAATCCAGATCAAGGACTCACGCTTCTACAAGTGCTGGGCCGGCTGCACAAGGGATGAAATACGCGCGGCGCTTGGCCGGCCGATTCGCATGAAGCAAGCGGCGTAGAGAACATCGACTCACCGACAATCGAAGATGCGTACAACCCAACCTGATGGGAAGGAGCAGAGCATGAGCAAGTGCGTCAACAAAGTCATCTTGATGGGCCACGCCGGGAAGGATCCGCAGGTTCACATTCTGCCGAGCGGAACCCTGGTCAATCTGTC
>Ga0302192_10000292_pt1 | contig 33727 bp, 31 predicted proteins | sample II_Bog_E3_2_FD_200230 | JGI IMG/M metagenome (GOLD analysis project Ga0302192, IMG submission 200230) | Peat permafrost microbial communities from Stordalen Mire near Abisko, Sweden - II_Bog_E3_2 | ecosystem: Environmental > Terrestrial > Soil > Wetlands > Peat | place: Sweden: Abisko...
GCTCGAGGTGTCGTCCACCAGTTGGTTTGGTGATTTTCAAGCGCGCAGAGCGAATGTTCGTTTCCGCCGAAATGGTTCGCCCAAGTTCGTAAACACGGTGAATGGCTCGGCGCTCGCGTGGTCGCGCATTTGGATTGCGCTCGTAGAAACGTATCGACAGATGGACGGCACGATTGCGTTGCCGGCCGTACTTTCTCCCTACCTAGGCGGTCGCACCGTCATTTCGAAGCGCTAGGACTTACCTCGTAGCGATAGCCGACCCCTCGAAGAGTGGTGATGACGTGGGGGCTATTTCCGTCTTCGATGAGACTTCGAAGTCGTTTGATGTGAACGTCCAAGGTTTTTGTGTCGCCCACGTAGTCCGAGCCCCAGACCTGATCGATCAGTTGCTCACGGGTGAGCACCCGGCCCGCGTTTTCGAGCAAGAGCTCCAGGAGAGCGAATTCCTTTTTTCGAAGCTTGACTTCGTTGGCGCCCACGAAACAGCGTCGAGTGTCGAGTTCTAATCGAAGCGGACCTTGCTCGAGGATTTCAACCGATCCTTCGGCGTCGTCGTGATGATCGCCACGACGCAGCACCGCACGAATGCGAGCAACGAGCTCGCGTAATCGGTACGGCTTCGTGACGTAGTCGTCGGCGCCAATCTCCAGCATCACGACCGTGTCGATTTCTTCGCCCTTGGCGCTCACGACGATTATCGGAACGTCACTGGTTTGGCGAATGGCTCGACAAACATCGAGACCGGACATCTTGGGAAGCATTAAATCAAGCAGCACGACGTCAAAGCGTCCAGCACCGAATTCTTCGACCGCTTCTTGACCGTCTCTCGCTACCACGACATCGAAGCCTTCGCGGTCGAGGCCAATGCTCAAGGCGTCAATGAAGGACTCTTCGTCTTCAACGAGTAACACGTTGGGTCGAACCGTGACCTTCGCGTTGGATTTCTTGCTCACGACTGGTTCATTGGTAGATCGAGAAAGAACGTGGAGCCTTCTCCTTCACGAGAATCCACGCTGATGGCGCCACCATGGTTTTGAGTCACGTGTCGAACAATAGAGAGACCAAGTCCAGTGCCACCAGTTTGGCGAGCTCGGCCTGGATCAACGCGGTAGAAGCGCTCGAAAATTCGTTCTAGATCTTTGGCGGGGATACCCACGCCCGTGTCTTTGATGACAATGCGGGCGAAGGGGCCGTCGAGTTCACTGTCGCTGGACTCGTCGTGGCGTTCAATGCGAATTTCGATAGCACTGCCTTCGGCCGAATACGACACGGCATTTTCTAACAGAGCATGCACGGCCGAAACGAGTTGGCGGCGGTCACCAACGACCACGATGCCCGTTTCTGGCTCCATGAAGTTCACGGTGATCTTGCGGTGATCGGCGGCCGTTCGGATTCGCTCGATGGCCTCAGCTACAAAGAGCGTCACCGGAATGGGTTCTCTCGCGGGAGCGCCTTCACTTTCCAAGCGCGAGAGATCAAGAAGGTCTTCAATAATCCGGTTCACACGGAAGGCTTCGGAGTGAATGCGCTCGGCCAGTCGATTGGCGACGACAGGATCATTCTCGTACTGCAGTGTTTCGGCGAGTAGCCCAAGGGCGCCCATTGGCGTCTTTAATTCGTGCGAGACGTTGGCGACGAAGTCTCGGCGGATATCTTCGAGGCGTCGACGCTCGGACACGTCTTCGATGAGCGCGAGAACACCGAGCGGACGACGTCCATCGTCGATGACCGCCGCACTCACGAGCAAAGTACGTCGCGGGGGGCCATACAAATCAATCGTTCGCTCGGCTATACCGTTGTTCCAACCCTCGGCCAACAAATCCGTTACGGCCTGGGCGGCAATAGCGTCACCGTAACGACTGGCCATCAGATTCTCTGCCTGCTTGTTGCGAAAGATGACGTTTCCCACTTCGTCACAGAGCACGAGACCGAGTGGCAACGTGTCAAGCGACCGGCGAAGACGTATGGCGTCAGCGCTTGATTCGGACACTGCCGTGGTCGCGGCTCCCGTTGCCTCTTCGAGGAACGACAACGCCGACTCCACCGTGCCGTCGTCATCTGGTTGTTCGACGCCGAGTCGAGTTCCGAGTGCCGTGAGCCGTTGGGCAATGGCTCGATGTCCGCGACGCCTTCCAAAGAGAAGCCCAAAAAGCAGTCCAACCACCAGCACCCCAGCGCCCAAGCAATAGAGGGCGTAAGGCGGCCAGCCAGAGGAGAAATTTTGGGAGGAGGCAATTAGCACTAATTCATTCTCGCAGACTGTGCCCGCGCCGACCGTTGCGTCGCCCTCAATTGAAAGGAAAAGGTCATGAATTTCGCCAACGTCAACCTATCGCCGTCGCTGACGTCGCTCCCTGGAAGTAGCGCACTGCTTTCATTTGCCAACGGCATTGCCGCGTGGGCCTTGGTTGGTTGTCTTATTGCTCTCCTCGTGGGAGCAGCCCTGTGGGCAATTGGTAGCCATTCGCAGAATATGCATCAATCCATGTCGGGGCGCCGCGCTGTCCTCACGTCAATTGTCGCGGCGCTGTTCGTAGGAGCAGCTCCCGCACTCATCAACTTCTTTTTCAACACGGGCGTGGGTGTGCACTAGTGGCGGGCATTGATTCGTGCATAACGTCACCGCTGTCGTGTCTCGCTGGCAAAGTAGTCGGTGCCAGCTTTTCTGGTTTCTTTACGACTCTCACGCAGTGGGTGATCGATAGTTGCACCTGGGTGCTGAGTTCGGCAGCAGCCGTGCTGCAAGCGACCAGTGACCCTCAACGAATCACGCGGGCGGCCAACGCAGAGTTTTCGCTGCTACTTCGGGCCGCACCAATCATCATGGTGTCGGGACTACTCGTTTCGACACTCGTTTTGTTACAGCGCGGCGAGCCTGGACGGTTGGTTCGTGAATACGCCCTCGTGGCTCCTCTTCTTGTCTTGGGCATTGGCGTGGCGCGCCCGATGGCCTTGATGCTTCTTAGCATCGTCGACGAACTCTGTTCGATAGCGGTGCCCTCGTCCGGCGCGAATATCAACCAGCTCGTGAACGCGCTGGCCTCGATGCCCACCGGAACACCGGGATTTGTTTTGTTCTTGTTGGCCATTGGGCTCGTCGTTGGATCAATGCTGCTGTGGGTTGAGCTCGTGGTTCGCAGCGTTTTCCTAACGTTGCTCCTGTGCTTGACGCCCATTTTGTTTTCGTTGTCGGCATTTTCACCTCTTCGCCGCGTGGCGTGGCGAACAGTGGAGACGTTCGCGGCGTTGGCCTTCAGCAAATTCGTGATTGTCGTGACGCTTAGTCTCGGACTGAGCGAGATTTCTTCGGACTCGGCCACGTTGATTGTGCAAGGGATTGCCACCATGGGCCTGGCCGCCGTGTCGCCGTATCTCATTCTTCGTCTCGTACCCCTCGTGGAGTCCTCGGCGCTGCACGGGATTGAAGGTATCCGTCAGCGCATCTCACGAAACGTGCAGGCGATTCCGACGTCACCGGTCGGTGTTGGAATTGGCATGCTGCGACCCAAGGCACCGACACCTGAGGCGCCGTCGCGTTCGGAGGACCTCGGCCTATCCGAATGGGAGAGTTCGCCGACCCAGACCATCCCTACCTATGACGGTGACCCCGTCGCGCCACCGATTGGCGCCGCGCGACATCCGTCGGGTCACGTGGCTCCACTGTCGGACCGTCTTGGACCAGTACTTGGTTGGCACGATGACGAATGAACCAATGGCGCTTGGCGAAAGTGACGCGGTGGTGCGTTGGTTCGGGGTACCGCGACACCAACTTCTACACGCTGCTATTGGCGTGGGACTGGTTTTCTATTGGTTCATTCGCGACCGGACAAACGTGCCGCTGCTCGTTGTCGCGGTGGTGACGGGAGCACTGGCCCTTCTTCGCCACGAGGGTCTCAGTGGGCCCCAGTGGCTTCGGGTGTTTGTCTCGTACCAGTCGCGTTCGCGTTGGACCGCGCTGTGTGTGGAGCAGGGTCCGGACGACACGACGGAACTGGAAGCACGAGGGAGCGCCGTCTTTAGAAGTTTCGAGCTCGTGCACCGTGGACGTCTTGATTTAACGGAGGCGGACACGTCGCTCGCGGGAGAAATTGCTTCCTTACTGAACGTGGTGGGGCGAAGCAATGACGGCGGACACGTGTCAGTGCATTCGTGGAGCGACACTGGCGGTGTTTCGACAACGCTGTGCGTGGCGCCCGACGTTGGTGTCGACGCCACGTGGCGACAGCGACCTCAAGCACTTAGTGAGGCATTGCGACTTAACAGTTCGTCAGCGACCACGTGGCTCTTTGAGCGCTGGCGTTACGTGCGCCTCGACGACGATGTACTGGCGGTGTATCGCGTCAACGACTTTTCAACGGCCACCAATCAGTCGGCGTTACTTCGCGACTTGCAGCGTTTTGGTGTCGTGCGTTGGGTGTCCCTGCACGCGACGGTGCTTCCTTCGAAAACCGCGCACCGCATGGTCGGAAGAGCACTGCACCAAGTGCGAAGCGACAGCGCGATGACCGGTCTCGTTGGGTATCGTCGAACGGCTCGCAGTGATGTTCGACACGACCGCTTGCGTCAGAGAGAACTCGCGACGGCGCACGGCACGGCGCTCGTGCAATTCGCGGTGTACATCGTGATTCGTGCCTCTTCACTTCGTGAACTTCGTGGACGATCCGCAGAATTGCAACGCGATGCGCAGCGAGCCGGGTTGCAACTTCGCCACGGTCTTGGTCGACAAGTCTTGTGGTTCTGTGCTCAGCTACCTGGCGACACTCAGTGGTGAAGGACGTCTTCACCCACTGGGGAATGGCCACGGACGTGTTAGCGCTGCGGCTCCCGTCTCACGACGCCGGGACGGGACTCGTTGGAAGGCCACTCGGTATTGCTCAACGCGGTGGTGCATTTTTCTTTGACGTGTTCCAGGCGTACGAAGCAGGTCTTATCTCGAGTCCGAACGCCGCGGTCGCGGGAGCGATTGGTCTTGGAAAATCAACCATCGTGAAGATGTTGCTCGACCGAGGACTTCGGGCGGGAAGAAGTGCGGTGGTACTTGATCCCAAAGGTGAATACGGGGGACTCGCAGCGGTGCACGACGGATGCGTCATTGCCCTGGGACGTGGCGACGGCGTGTGGTGCAATCCGTTTGGTTCGCTCGACGCTTCCGATAAGGCGCTCGTCTACGCACTCGTTGCGACCGCCCAGGGCTCGCAGCTCACGAATGAACAGCGTTATCAATTAGACGAAGTGTGGAGAACGCTGGCGCCCCAGTCATCATTGCGACTGCTTCGCACGTTGTTCGAGTGTTTTCGAGACGAGTTGGCGTCGGAGCGCAACGTCGCGCGTCGAACACTGGCATTTGCGCTCTACCGATTTGTTGAGGGTGATCTCGCAGGACTCTTTGATGGAACAGGCGAGCCCGTGCGATTTAATCACCAACTCGTGGTGCTTGATCTTTCGGCGGTGTGGGCCACGGCGACCATGGCGGTCGCCACCGTGGCGGCAGTGGCCGCCGCACAGCGTGTTTTGGAAAAGGACGCAAAGGGTGGCTATTTAGTTGTGGACGAAGCGTGGTCGGTGCTCGCCGACGAGCACGCGTCGTCGTGGTTGCACGGCTCGTGGAAATTGGCCCGCGCTCGAGGCATTGCGCACGTGCTGGTGCTGCATCGTTGGAGCGACGTCGAAGGTACGGGCGACGAAGGCACCATGCAGCGAGCGAGGTCAGTGAGTCTGTTGCGTGACTGCGAAACGGTATTTCTCTTTCGCCAACCCAACGACGAATTGCTTGCTCTCAACGTTGCTTTGTATTTCACGCCACTCGAGATGCGCTACGTCCGTCAACTCCCCAAGGGTGTGGCGCTCGTTCGCTACGGCCGCCATCGTTCAATCGTGCGTGTCGTGCCCGACGAAGACGATCAACTTTTCATTGACACTGACGAAGCCATGCGCGAGCTCGCGTGAGTTACGGACTTTCTCGAAGAACTGATCGACCGTCTCTTGGGCAACGTTCCTTCCAGCACGTGGGTTTTGGCCGCGACCTTGAACTTCCGGACAAGTCGTCACTGCTCGTCGTCGGACCCACGCAAGTCGGAAAGACCAGTTCGTTCGTTATTCCGGCGCTACTTCGTTGGAGCGACGCGCTCGTGGTCGCCAGTGTGAAGCGTGATGTAGTGGACGCCACGCTGCGCTGGCGGTCCTCACTTGGCGACGTGCAGATATTGGAACCGGGTCTTTCAAAAGGACTGACGTGGGATCCGTTGGAAGACGTGACTTCGTTTCGAAGAGGTATTGAAGTGGCCCGTAACTTAACGCTCGCGCCCAGTTCACATTCGAGTGGCGAAACCGAATTCTGGAACACGATGGCTGTGAAGCTGCTCGGTGCGTTGTTTACGCTCACGAAGGCGCGCGGCGGCTCAATTTATGACGTCGTACAAACGCTTGAGTCGCGATCGTTCTTTTCCACGCCCGACGCGCCCGACGAAGTGATGCGCGCCCTCGATGCCTTTGGCGCTCACGAGGGCCGCACTCGCGACGCCGTTTCGACCACGGCAGAGGCAATGTTGCTGCCGTGGCATTTCTCGCAGCCACTCGCGAAAGTGCACGGCGTCCTGGAGGGAGCCAACACGCTCTATCTCTGTGCGCCGCGCCACAATCAGCGTCACTACGAAGGTCTTTTTAGAGGCGCACTGGGTGCTGTATTCGAAGAGCAACAGCGACGTTTTGAACTCGGCGAGAGGCGTCGCTTGCTCATGGTGCTTGACGAAGCTGCCGCCATTTCACCCCTCGACGACCTTGATCAATTGGCGGCCACCGTCAGCGGAATGAACGTGACGCTCGTGACAATATTCCAAGACTTTGCCCAGATTGAAGCGCGTTGGCCGGAGCGCGCCGCGACGATTGTCAACAACCACGTCACCCGCGTGGTCTTTGGGGGACTGCTCGATCCTCGAGCGCCGACGTACTTGCCAGAAGTGTTCACCACTCCCGAAGGAAAATCCCCGCGCGACATTCGGCGTTGGCCGCGCGGTTCCGCAATTGTTGTTTCAGGGCGGTTACCTCTTTTTAGTGTTCGTCTTCGTCCGTGGTGGAAACAGAGAGCACTTCGTGCGAAAGGCGACCACGAATCTCTCACTACGATGCCTCTATGGTCTTCTACAATCCCGCCGATCCCCAGTGGTCGCTCGAGCCGGGGCCGCTCTTTGACGAGATAAGAGAGAAGGCGCCAGTTCACAAGACGCCCGACAACTACTGGGTGTTATCGCGGCACGACGACGTACTGGGATTGCTGCGCTCACCTTCTGCCTCGTCGGATTCAATGCACGTGCACCCCGACAAGCAGCCACATGACTTTTCTTCGTCACGACGTGACGAACAGCGCGCCCTCATTCGTGAAACCGGCGACGACACACGGCCGTTTCTTTTTCGTGATCCACCCGACCACGCGCGCCTGCGCGGTCTCGTGCAGCGTGCGTTTACGCCCAAACGTGTCGCGGAACTCGAACCCTTTGTTCGCTCGACCACCAAATCATTGCTCGAAGGAAAAATCAACGGCGAACCGTTTGACGTCGTGCAAGACCTCGCGTGGGCGCTGCCGGTCGCGGTCATCTGCGAATTATTGAACATTCCTCAAGAGGACCAAGAGACTTTTCAGCGTCAATCGGCATTACTCGCGAGAGGACTTGATCCGGAATTTCTCTTGTCCGAAGAAGACCGAGTCGAGCGGGACAACGCCATCTTGCACTTCGGTGCTTATTTCCACGACCTTTTCGCGAAGCGTCGAGCTGCACCAGGCGACGACTTGTTGTCGGCGCTTGTAGCGGCTCGTGACGGTGGCGATCAATTGTCCGAAGGTGAGTTGCTCTCCACGGCCGTGTTACTACTCGTCGCGGGACACGAAACGACAATGAATCTGATCTCGGGATCATTTCTCGCCCTCAGTCGAGACCGCGACGCCCAAGAGTCGCTTCGTAAAACGGGGACGATTGATCGACACTGCGTGGATGAGCTCTTGCGTTTTGTTTCGCCCGTGCAAATCACCGGTCGGTCGCTTCTTTCGGACATGAACTTTGGTGGACAAATGATTGAAGAAGGTTCGTTCGTCTTGGCTCTCATTGGAGCGGCCAATCGAGATCCCGCCGTGTTTGAAGCGCCCACGACATTGACACTCTCGAGAGAGCCCAACCCGCAACTGGGCTTCGGGTTTGGACTCCACCACTGTTTGGGAGCGCCGCTCGCTCGGCTCGAGTCGCAGGTGGTTTTGGAAGAAGTGCTGCAATCCTCGTCGTCGTTCGAAGTCGTGGGACCCGTGAAGTACCGTCCGAACATTGTTCTTCGAGGCTTGGAAGAGCTTTCGTTGGTCATTGAACCGTGAGGAGCGCGCGCTACGTGGTTGACGTTGGCGCCACTTCAATAAAGTCACGACTCAGCGACGATCAGGGACTGCCACTTTCACCAATCAATCGAAGGTCGACACCGTATCCCTGTACACCCGAGACGTTGCTCGAGACCATCGTTCCGCGCATTTTGTTTAGTGACGCACCTCGCGTCGCGATTGGACTGCCCTGCGAAGTGCGTGACGGCGTGGTGCTCGACGGCGCGAACCTCACGAGACCGGCGGGTCCCGGGACGCCATCGTCGACGGCATTGATCGAGCAGTGGCAGGGTTTTGAAGCACAGAGTGTGTTCGTGGCGTCTACGAAGCGTGACGTGCGTGTCGTAAACGATGCCACGTTGGCGTTACTTGGCTGTATGCGCGGCGAGGGCCGAGAAATGGTAATCACCCTCGGCACCGGTTTCGGATTCTCGCTCAGCGTTGACGGTGAGCTCAGTGACACTCCTGATATTGGTGAACTGGACTTCGAGGGAAGGGGATCGTTTGATAGCACCCTTGGTGAACTCGGACGAAGAGGCGACGAGACGCTGTGGGTGGACAACGTCGTAAGTGCCGTAGAGGCGTTGCAAAAGCAATACGGCGTCGATCTCATTCACCTGGCTGGCGGCAACGCGCGCCGGCTTTCGCCACGTTGGTTTGGCTCATTAAGCAACAAAGTACGCATCGAGGGAAACGAAGTAGCCCTCCGCGCCGGTGTCCGTCTTTTTTAAGTTACGTTTAGCCCTTGGCGAGGTCGACGGCCGCGCTGGCTAAGAGACCAGCCGCCACGCGCAGCGCGCCATCATCGACCGCGAAGTCGGGACTGTGGTGCATGCCGCTTGATCCGTCGGCGAGCGCGCCACCAACGAACAGATAACAACCCGGTACGCGTTCCAAAAATTCTGACATGTCGTCACTGGGGCTCGCCGGAGGAATCCGCATGTAATTTGCTTCACCCACGAAGCGCTTGGCGGATGCTTCGACGAGCTCGGTGATGCGGGGATCGTTGTTCACGACGGGTGTGCTGCCGTCTTCTTGTAACTCGCAGGTGACACCAAAAGCGCGGCTCGTTTCGTCTACCAATGCTTCGAGACGTCGCCACGCTTGGCGTTTTTGATCAGCGTCAAAGGTGCGAAGAGTGCCTCGAAGTATGGCCGTGCGCGGTACGACATTCTTGGCTGTTCCAGCCTGAAGGACACCCGCCGAGCAGGCGCAGTTGGTTCCTTCGTAACTAAGTCCTTCGACGGCACCGCCGACGAGTGGTGCGAGGTGCGATATGGCAAGCACGACATTGCCATCCGCCGAGGCCATGGCCCCGTGGCCACCCTTTCCTCGAAATTGCACCGTGAACCCCGTCGCTTCGCTCATAATTGCTCCGGGTCGCGTCGCGACAAAACCTACGGGGGCAAGAGACGTGACGTGGATACCAATCGCTGCGTCCACGTGGTTTTGCTCCAAGACACCGCCATCGATCATGGCCTTGGCGCCGCCCAGACCTTCTTCGGCGGGCTGAAAGAGGACGACGAATTTTCCTACGAGATCGTCGCGACGCGAACCCAGAAGCTCCGCAATGCCTAAGAGGGCGGCCGTATGAATATCGTGCCCGCACGCGTGCATTGCACCTTCGGTCTTTGACGCGTAGGAGAAATCGCGTTCTTCGGTCACGGGTAGGCCATCGATGTCGGCGCGAATAAGCACGGTCTTTCCGGGTTTGCCGGTGTCTAACGTCGCGACGGCTCCCGTGGGAGTGGGACAGAACGCCTCCACCCAATCGAGTGCCGCGAGTCGTTCGCGAATCAGATTGGTCGTTCGAACTTCTTCCCAAGAGGTTTCAGGGTGTTGGTGAAGATCATGACGGATGTCCACCATGTTGTCGTTGGCGCTGTCGAGCAGTGCGGGAAGTTCGTCAAAGAAGTCGTAGGCCACGAAGTTGAGCGTAGGCCAAGATTCCTTTAGGGATACACGAAGGCCAAGTTGGTGCACGACGACTTGTCGGGTAAGATTATTTTCTGTCGTAGAACAGAACCAGCGCTCGTAGCTCAACGGATTAGAGCATCTGATTACGGATCAGAAGGTTGGGGGTTCGAATCCCTCCGGGCGCACTTACTGACTTGTACGGTTTGAACCGTCTATTTCTTTTCACCCGTATCAAAGGTGAAGGTAAGCGCCAGTCCACCGAGATCACTCCTTGAGGTCGTCATCCGGCCGTTCAGCGCCTGGGCCACGTCGTACATGATGCTCATGCCCAGACCCGAACCGCCCGAAATACGGGATCGAGATTCTTCGAAACGCTCGAATCGCTTCGGCGCGAGTCCATACGCGTGTGGGGGAAGACCAGACCCCGCATCGTCAACTTTCATCACAATGCTTGCACCAAGCTTTCGCAAACTTATTGAAACGTCCGTCCCATTAGGCGTATATTTCTTGATGTTGGTCAACGCGTTACTTATCAAGCGCTCGAAATACTCGCGGTTTCCCGTGACGACCATGCCAGGTTCAATGTCGCTTCGGACTTCGCGATCGGGGTTGTCGGTTTCAAAATCTCGGACTTTGGCTGCGAGAAATTCGCTGAGATTGCAGTCACCCTTGTCGCGCAGAGGTGCGTCGCGAACTTCCGCCAGGAAAAGTAGATCGCTCACGAGTGCGTCAATGCGAACAACTTGAAGTTTTATGCGTTGGGCAGCGTCACGCTTCTCGTCATCACTGACACCCGACGTCGTGAGAAGTTCACTGTATCCCTGAATGACCGTCAGGGGTGTTCGAAGTTCGTGAGACGCATCGCCGACGAATCGTTGCATGGCGTCGGTCGAATCTTTTTCAACTTTTATGGCAGAACGCAGTGATTCCACCATATGGTCAAGTGATGTTCGAAGTTCTTTCACGACAGAACTTCCCGACGAACGTGGTAGTGCAATATCCTCGTCGCGGGCAATCGCTGAGGCGTAGTGAATCAATCGGTCAATCGATTGCACGTCGGGGCGAACGACGAATCGGGCGACGAGAGCCATTACCAGTGCGGCAACGAGAGCAACGAGAGCAACGCGCAATTCGAGGGAGCGATTGGCTGCCGCGATGCTCGACGTGGAGGCTGCGACAAGCAGATATGAGCCGCCGCCAATATTGATGGATCGAAACACGAATCCCGGAAGATTGGAAGCGCTGGTGACTGAGCGAAGGGAACTTCGAACGTTGGCCAACGTTGGAGCGATGGTCAAAGGAACCTTTCCCGAGTTCACCTGGGTCGTGCTATCTGTTTGGTCAATGACGTCGAGCGTGAGATCGGAGTTGTTTTGCTGCACTACGTAAAGAGCATCACTCAAAGCGGAAAGCGGATGACCCTCGCCACTGTCAATGACGGCATTGATGGAACTGTCGAGCGTCGCGTACTGAGAATTGTTGCTCAGGTGCACGGCGTACCAGCCAACGCCTAAGGCCACAATCAGGGTCATGGCGAGAAGTACCGCGGTGAGGCGGTTAGCGAGACTCACGAGGAAGACTTTGCTTCAACAAGCTTGAAGCCAACTCCTCGGATGGTCGTGATCGGGGCAAAACCTTCATGATTAATTTTTTTGCGCAAGTATGAGACATAGGTATCAAGGACGGATGTCTCGCTTTCAAAGTCGATGCCCCACACCTCGCTGAGTAATTGTTCGCGGGTCAGCATGCGATTCTTTCGAGCCATCAAAGTTTCGAGCAGTCGGTATTCGGTCGCGGAGAGATCGATGAAATCGTCACCATAAAACACTTCGTGCCGATCAAGGTTCATAACGAGTGGGCCACACACATAGTGGTGGTCGTCACTTTCTTTTCCATCGGTACGGCGAAGAATGGCGCCGACGCGCAAAATGAGTTCTTCGAGACTAAAAGGCTTTCGCACGTAGTCATCGGCGCCCGAGCGAAGACCCCTCGCGATATCGCTTTCGTCGTCACGAGCAGAAAGCATTAGTACCGGTGTTGTTGAGTCCTGGTCGCGAATGGTTTCGAGAAAAACAAAACCGTCCATGACGGGCATGTTGATATCGACAATGCATAAATCAATGTCACGACTGCGCCACAGTCGAAGGGCTTCTTCGCCGTTGGAGGCGACGTCGGTGTCGTAGCCAGCGATGCGCAGAGCACTGCTCAGGAGATCACACACATCTTTCTCGTCGTCGACGACCAGAATTCGAGACATTCGCACGCTCCTTTCTACGAATCGTATCGGTCTTTTCCCGACAAAATAAGGGCTTTACAGCAAGAGGCATCGGTTCTAAAACAAAACTAAATGATTCACAACTTCCTCACAATTTTCGTCGGTACGTTGTAATTGTCGTTTAAGGGGAACATCATGAAAAACAGGTTGCTTCGATCAGTAAGTGCGTTGGTCCTCGCGATGACGATTGCCGCGTCCATTCCGGCCGTTTCTTACGGAGCCGCCAAAAGTGGCACGACGACCACGACTATCAATAGTTCCCTTAAGACGTACCGCATTGCTCTTCGCGCGTACTTCGAAGCGCGCGTGTCTATTGCGGACGCCTACAAGAGCGCTGTGCAATCCGCAAAATCCGTGTGTGCTGCTGCCCTCTCTGTGGCCACGACGACGGCGGAACGCAGTGCAGCTAGAGCGGCGCTGCAGCTTGCCATTGTGCAGGCAACGGCTGTTCGCCAGGCCGCGCTAACCCAACTCGGCAATCCTCCAACACGGCCGTAGTTTTTGCGCAACGGGCCACCGTGTCAACTCTCGTAGTTGGCACGGTGGCCTTTTTTCTTTGATCTTTGTTCAATCTCTTGGCGAGGTGAATCGCAACCCGTGTAATCCCGAGTTATGGAAGGTGACAAAACTAGGGTCTTAACGTGAGCAAACGAGCAGTGTGGGGACTTCGCGAGAGCACCGAAGACGTCCTCGATTACGTAAAGTTTGCTGGTTTTGAACTCACGCGCGATCAACTCATGCGCCTTCACCAGCGCCGGCTCATCGGTCAAAATTTCCATATTTCTGGACTTCGAAGGTTCATTGGTGCACTTAATCCACCCGGAACCGCCGAGCGCATGCTGCGCATTGCTCGCTTAAAAGCGACGACCAAGAAACTGGACGAACTGGGATGGCGACTCTGGTGGGAAGGCTCGGAGGTTGAACCCGAACTGGTTCGCGAATACCTCGTCAAGATCGCGACGCGCTGGGACGTACGACTCGGTGAAATTCACAATCCAACGACCACTGATGTTCCAGTCGAAGAAGAGCTCGGCGAGCGAGATATTCTCGACGAAGTTTTTTTCCAAAAACCAAACGCTACGCCTTCGATGGCCTCGGTACGAAAGCGACTGGGTAAAGGAACTGATCTCTACGTTGAGTTTGCTGGCTTGCTCGTTGATTTGATGCGGGGCGACTTTTCAACACTAAGTGCATCGAGTATCTCGCTGTTCGCCGAAGACGATGTTTCGCCATCAGAAGTGCACGAGACGGCGCTTCGCGCCATGCGCTCAGCAATGACGCAACCGTTTGCTGAACTCGTGGCGTCGTTGGACGATGAACAGATTGAAAACGCTCGCCCCGTGGCACTGCTACTTTCGCGCATCATTGCGAGCATTGGCGATATTGTGAATGACGCGTACGGCGGCGGCACGCGCGACACGGCCGCCGTTGGAAAAAGTCTGGTCGCGCTTTCGGAGAATCCCGAAGAGCAGGTGCTTTCATTACTGCTCACGACCTCGTTTTTGAAGGACGAGCATCTTCGTGAACACTTGCCTGAATTTGAAGAGATTGATTTGCACGTTCCTGCCATTTCTTTCCTCGATTACTTGCGACTCGAGTTTTTGGCGAGTGAAGTTCCCGGCCTTGAGCGACTGATGACGCCCGCTCGGATCCACGCAGCGTTTGAGTCTCTCGAAGGCGCAGAACGCTGGCGCACGCTGTTTGATCAATTTCGTGTCGAACACTTTGACGAAGTGGAAGACGCCATGACGTCACGCCCCGATTTGTTTGGAAGTGAGCCGTTGGAGGAAGAAGACGGTGACGAAGAAGACGAAGAAAAAGTGAACAGTAAAAAAAAAAATCTTAAAACGAGTCCGAGTAAGGCTCCTTTAGAAGCACGCGTCTCGCTGAGCGGCGTTGCTCCCCAAGCGCTCTGGAACGTGCTTTCGGCCCTTCGCCAACTGCAGAAGTTCTATTTTCCACTCGCCAGCGACGAGTAATCGTGGACATGTCGGCCAACGGCGCCGATAAACGCTGTTAGGAAATTGGCTCGGCGATCACGGCGGTACCGTACGCGAGAATCTCCTGGAACGTGCCCGCTAATTCATTGGAGTCATAGCGAACGGCCAGGACAGCGGTGGCGCCCATGGCCTGGGCAGCTTCCGTCAAGCGATCGAGCGCCTCTTGGCGAGCTTCGGTCAACTGCTTCGTGAGGCCCTTTAGTTCGCCGCCGCCCAGCGCTTTAAACGACGCACCAATTTGGGCGCCAACGTTTCTCGTGCGAACCGTCAAACCATTTACTTCACCAAGCACTCGGGTAATTTTGTAACCCGGCAAATCATTCATCGTGACAATCAACATATTGAGCCTTTCCGCGTCTCAACGTGCACTTTAACGTTGAATGCCGCGGCATACGAATAGGTGCTGGTGGGGGCAAGAGACTGAGCGCGAGAAAGAGAGCACGGACCTTTGGACGTAGTTGGCCCACCAACCGGCGTGTCTGGCGTGCTTACACTGAGAAGAGTGTTACGAGTCGGGGGAACCTAATGGATTTGAACGAAGCCAGAGAACTCTTGGACACCGAACGTCTGGGCATCTTGAAACTCATTGGCAACCTTGACGTTGCGTCCCTTGAGGACCGAGAAGGAGCCAACGAACAAGGCGACCATGATGACTCGGCCGAGTCGCTCGTTGGTGAAGGCTACGACAGTGCCATTGAAGCAACGCTTCGCCGCCGCCTTAACCAAGTTGAAGCAGCCCTTCTACGCATTGACGACGGTACCTACGGCCAATCAGTGCGAAGTGGGCTGCCCATTGCTGCTGCCCGCTTAGAGGCAGACCCAGCCGCCGAGTTAACGGTAGAAGAAGCCGAAGCCGACCAGCTGAGCCTCTAGAACCGCATTTTTCACTTCTACCAACTGCGAAGTGAACGCCAGTGCTGTCTTGAGTTCTTAAATATCGTTGGCACCTGCGCGGCGAGCTGGTCATAACGGTCGGTGACGGCAGGGTTTGGATCAAAACGTCGCGCCGCGGGAAGTACATGGTTGATTTCGCCCAAGGTGCGTTCACCAAGGGCGACACCGGCGAGCACAGCCATACCGCGTAGTTGGGCATACATCGGGTCTGGCACCTGTTCGATCGTTCGGTTCAGCACGTCGGCGTAGATCTGGCACCACAGTGGTGACTGCGCTCCGCCACCCACCAGTCGAATGGGCTCCAACGGTTGCTTGGTGAAACGCTCGACGTAGTGCAACAGCCAACGACTGTTGTAGGCCACGCCTTCGAGAACGGAGCGCACCAGATCATTGGCCGAAGTCGCGAGTTGGAGATTGGAAAAGCCAGCCCGAGCACTGTGCATGTCAATGGGCGAACGCTCGCCCGCCAACCACGGTGTAAAGACAACGCCGTTCGATCCGGCCGGCGACTTTTCAGCCATGGCGCACAGGTCGTCGTAGGAAAGTGCTTCGCTGCCCAGCAACACGGTTCTGACCCAGTCGAGTGCCTTCGCGCCCGTTTCTTGATTGTTGACAAGTAGGTAACTGTCGTTGGTGAGTCCCGGCACTGTGGCGACTGAATGAGCAATGTCGGTTTTCTTTTTTGGGACGGGACAACTGATCCACGACGTGGTCGAGAGCGCTAGATGCGTTTGATACATCGAGGTGGTTCCGGCGCCCAGCGCCGCTGCTTGGAGATCGGGTAGGCCCGTGATGACGGCAACATCCGCGTTGAGGCCCAGTTCGCGAGCGACCGATGGTTGTACGACCCCAAGAATGGAGCCAATGGGTCGAAGAGGCGCCAACTTTTCTTCGTCAATGCCGAGCAACCGAACGAGCGACTTATCGTACGAGTAGGTAGAAAGGTGACGAGTGTCGGTGAGCCAGGCTCCTTGCATGGATGCGTGTGATGCGTTTGCCGTGCCCGTGAATTGCATCGTGAGAAAGTCCACGGGCTCAAGAAACCATCTGGTGCGCTCCACAAGTGCGGGCTCTTGGCTTTGCAAGTAGAGAAAATGGCCAATGGGGTCGGCGCCAGAGAGCGAAGGTGCACCGCCGGTGTGCTGAATCCACTTCAATACGCGAAGTGGACGGTAACCCTGGGCGGGGCCGCCAATGAATCTTCTCGAGTACTTGGCACCGCGCGAGTCCATCCACATGATGCACAGCCCGGTCGGTGCGCCATTCGCGTCCACCGGAACGGTTGACGACCACTGGCCGGTGATGGCAACCGCGACTATGTCACTCGCTCGAACAGTGCTATTGCTGAGAAGTCGCTGGCTCGCTTCTTTAATGATTCGCCACCATTCGCCGGGGTCTTGCGTGGCTTCGCCGCGTGGTCCGTAGTTGGTTCGCACGTTGTGGAACTCTTTGGCAAGCACGTGACCCGTTAGAGATACGACGCCAATTTTGGGGCCACCCGTCCCGAGGTCCACGCACAAGCACGCGCGAGAGTCAGTCTCCATTAGAGGGGAGGAAGAGCGGACTGCGTGTCCATCATGTCGGCCATGACGGCTCGAATGAATTCGTCGGCTTCGTTGGTCATGCCGCCGGCCACCCCGCCATAGATGGCACCCGAAGCAGGGGCACTAGGCGCATGTTCGATTGCGTAGGCCACGGCATCGGCGAGGTCGACTTCCCACGCTTCGACGACGCCCGGCTGAGTCTGTGGTCGCGTCACGGCCATGTGCAGCGCGTTCGGATACTGCTGACCGTTGAGACGCCAACCACGTTGGCGAAGAAAGTCATTCACGTGGTACACGTCAAAGTCGTCCGACGTAAAGGAAAATAGGAAGCTGGGGTTACCCAAGATCCGTAGTTCCGGATGCGAGCGCACGGCTGCTTGCATGCTCGCGGATGTCGAAAATATTTCCTTTGCGTATTTCATGTACCCCTCTCGACCGAGTTGCACCATTGAAGCCCACGTCGCCGCGAGCAGTCCGCCCGAGCGCGATCCGTCCATACCGGGCGAGCAGTATTTTCCACCGGTCCAGTCGGTTTGATAAAAATACTGACTGTTTCGAAGACTCTTGTCACGAAACGACAAGACGCTCGTGCCCTTCAAGGCGTAACCGTACTTATGCGTATCGGCGGAAATCGACGTGACCCCTGGAATAGCAAAGTCAAACGCCGGAATGTCGTAGCCGAGTTCTCGACCAAAGGGCAAGATGAAGCCCCCGAGACAACCATCGACGTGCAGTCCCACGTTGCGTTCGAGTGCCAATTCGCCAAGTTCCATGATTGGATCAACCGTGCCGTAGCCGTAATTACACGCCGATCCAATAAGTGCGACGGTATTGGCGTCAATGTGCGATCGGACCCAGTCGAGGTCAACTTGCGTTGTCACGGGATCAATCGGGGCTTCTCGAAGTTCGATACCAAAGAGGTGGCAAGCCTTGGAAAAAGCCGGATGCGCCGTTTCGGGTTTGATGACGTTCGGGCGAGTTCGTTCGTTCGCGTAGTACTCGCGATACGCAAGCATCGCGTGCGCAATGGAACCCGTGCCCCCGGTCGTTAAGAGGCCCACCGGTTCGGCGTCAGTAATGTTCTTTGCCCCCAGGATGTCGAGAGTCATGGCAATAATCTCGGCTTCGAATTTCGTGGCGCTGGGACACATGTCACGTTGCAACGCGTTGACGTGAGAAAAGAGACTGAAGGCTTCGTTTAAAAAGTCGTAGTGATCGTGGTCGCCGCAGTACATGGTGCCCGAACACTTGCCCGTTTCCCAACTGGGATCCTCGCGTTTGGCCATGTCATGCAACTGGGCGAGCAACGTTGAACGAGGTGTTCCTTTTTCGGGGAGACCTCGATGAATCTCGTAGTCACTTGCGTAGGGAAATGACGCCATGGGTCCTCACTTGGCTCGTTGTTCGCGCTAAAACGTACCGTACTGCGGGTGCATGCTTAACAAATTCGATTGCTCGTTACGCCGTGCGCGTTATTTCAACAACGACGCCCAGTGCGCTTGACGGTCCACCGTGATAAATGCCCTTTAAGGGCGGAACGTCACCATATTCTCTGCCCTTGGCCACGGTGACGTGGTGCAGTCCAATGTCACTGCCGTTCGTGGGGTCAATACCTACCCACGATCCACAAAAGAACTCAACCCACGCGTGACTTTCGCCGACAACTGTTTCTCCGAGCCCCGCCTCGAAATTTGAATGGAGATAGCCCGACACGTAACGAGCAGGAATTCCGAGGGAGCGAAGTAGCGAAATTGTCACGTGGGTCATGTCCTGACAGACGCCCTCTCGCTGTTCCCAAACTTCCTGTGCGGTTGACGAGACGTGCGTCGAGCCGCGCACGTAAGAGACGCGCTCGCGCACCCAGGCTTGGACGACGCTTACAATCTCGGCGACGTCATCAGTTTTGGGCACGAGTGTTCGAAGGTCTTCTAGAACTGCGTTGCTCATGGTGGTGCGAGGAGTAGCGACAAGGTATTCCGTAAATTTGTCAATGGCTAGTGGCAATTGCAGCGAGCTGAGCGGTACGGATTCGCCATTCACTGGTTCGAGGACGGTCGTGACGGTTGCTTTGGCCGTGACTTCGAGTCGCGTGTGTGGTTCGTGCAAGTCGAAGGTCGTGACAATTGTGCCGAAGTAGTCGCGGTAGGTGGACTGCACGGCGTTTGGGCGAACGTGAATGGAAGCGTCGAGAACGTTCTGGCGCGCCAGGGTAATTGGCGACATGCGAACCTCGTTGTACGAAGAGTCGGCGAAGCCTTCGTAATTGAAACCAGTTACGTGCACGATTTCTAGACGGGCGCTGTCGGTAGGCAAGCTCACGTACCCTGCTCCGATTCCCACGGGACGGCCACAACCTGGCGAAAATAGTGGGCCGTGATTTCATTGTTAGCAGTGGCGCAGGTTTGTTCCAGGAAGTCCAACAGATCCTGCAACTCGCTAAGTACCGAGCGCGGATCCGAATACTCGAGCCGCGTGCGAGCAAAACCAATGGTCCGTCTCGCCTGATTCACGGTGTCGCTGCGGCTGCCGGCCACCGTTAACTCTTCCAAACAACGATCGGCCACGTTCAGCGAATGAAAGGCCGAACGCGGAAAGGTGCGATCGAGCAAGAGAAAGGTCACGATGGCGGCGGGGTCCGATCCGCTAGAAGACGCTCGAAGATATGACTCCATGGCTCCGGCGGCTCGAAGAAGCGTCAGCCAGTCAGGTGAGTGTTCGGCGGCGAGTAAACGACTCTCCAGCAGTCGTGCGGTCATGTCAATTCGTTCGAGACTTCGCCCGAGAATGAGGTACTGCCAGGCTTCGTCGTGGCTGATGGTGGCGTCGGTGAGTCCCGCAAAGAGCGCGGAGCGTTCGCGAATGAATTTCATGTAACTGGCAGAACCCACGCGCGTAGCTTCGCTTCGTTGGGCACCGAGGTCGTTTCGCGTTGAGTTAAGGCACACCCACATTTCTGAAGAAATGACCTCGCGAGCGCGTCTCGCATTTTCGTGGGCGGCTAACAAGGCTCCAGTAATCGCGCTGGGATTGGTTTGGTCGTAGACGAGTTCGCTGAGCACGTTTTCTCGGCTGACGGGGGTGTCGGGGTCAATCTTCGTTCCCAAAATGGCAAAGAGCGAACGACAAGCGGCGTCGGGGTCGCCAAAGGGATCTTCGGCGATCCGGTGAATGTAGGCGTCGACAATGCGGGCCGTGTCGTCAGCGCGTTCGACGTAACGCCCAATCCAGTAGAGCGCCTCGGCAAGGCGTGAAAGCATGCCGCGACTCATTGGTCCCCACTCGAATCAGGATCAGGTCCGTACTGGCGAAAGGCACCGTTCACCGGTGGTGACAACAGGCGAGCGGCGTTGGTTCGCATCACTTCAGCTTCGCGAGCGATTTCACTTTCGTCAGCGAGCACCCAGGTGTCCTTGGATCCTCCGCCTTGGCTCGAGTTCACGACGAGCGCGCCTTCGGGAAGAGCGACGCGCGTGAGACCACCTGGTAACACCCATACGTCCTTCCCGTCGTTGATGGCGAAAGGTCGAAGGTCAACGTGTCGCGGCGCTAAGTGGTTATTGACAAAGGTCGGCACCGTCGAAAGAGCGACGGTTCGTTGCGCAATGAAACCTCGAGGATCGTGCAGCAGCGTCTTTCGCATCGCCGTGAGCGTGGCTTCGTCGGCTTGGGGGCCAATCACGATGCCTTTCCCTCCTGAACCGTCGACGGGTTTCACGACGTACTTTTCAAGATGTTCGATCACTTCGTGCAATGAATCAGGATCTTCGAGACGAAACGACTCGACGTTGTGCAGTAGGGGTTCTTCGTTGAGGTAATAACGAATGAGATCAGGCACGTAGGTGTAGAGCAATTTGTCGTCGGCCACGCCGTTGCCTATCGCGTTAGCGATGGTGACAGTCTTGGCCCTCGCAGCGTTCACGAGACCGGCCACGCCCAAGATGGAATCGGGTCGAAAGTGCAAAGGATCAAGCCATTCGTCATCGACGCGGCGATAGATAACGTGGACCGGTCGCTCACCGTGCGTGGTTCGCATCAACACGTTGTTGCCAAGGACTAAGAGATCACTTCCTTCCACGAGTTCTACGCCCATCAATCGAGCAAGCAGCACGTGTTCGAAATACGCCGAGTTGTGAACGCCCGGCGTGAGAACGACGATCGTGGGATCGCGCACGCCTTCGGGTGCGGAACGTCGGAGAGCCGCGAGTAAGCGTGCCGGGTATTCGTCGACCGGATGAACGCGGTGATGAGAAAACAGCGTTCCAAAACTCTGGGTCATGGCTCGGCGATTTTCAATGACGTAAGAAACGCCCGAAGGGATTCGTACATTGTCTTCGAGGACTCGGAACTTTCCCTCCTCGTCACGAATGATGTCAATGCCCGATACCGTGATGCGCGACGCGTTATCTGAGTCAATGCCCATTGCTTCACGTCGAAAGTGCGGACTCGACGTCACAAGCGATCGCGGAACGATGTGATCATCCAAACATTTGCCGTGGCTATAGACATCGTCGAGAAATGCTTCCAGTGCCAAAACGCGCTGGCGGATACCGGCAGCTAACTCTCCCCACTCAACTGCAGTGATGATGCGAGGAATGAGGTCTAAAGGAAACGGCCGCTCTTCGCCACCAAGCGCGAAGGTCACACCTCGCTCCGCAAAGGTGCGACCCAGTTGATCAAAACGTGAACGTAGGTCGACGGCGTTGAAGTTGACAAGGATGTCAACTATTTCTTTGTAAACGGGACGTGGCACACCGGGCGCAGAGAAGACCTCATCCCACGCCTTGGATGGATCGATATCGATAAAAAGTGAGTTAACACCACCATTTCAGCACGTGGTTGTTTCGGGTTCGTTACTGGGGGAGGTGATTCGGCGCCGTGGGTCTTGTTAGGGGATTTCTTCGGTCGAGTCTCGCCGCAGGACTGCAGGAATGAATGCCTTCTTCAATTGGGACTTCGCCGAACCCTAGGCTTCAAATGTGGTCTTTCTTCTCGCCGTTGGAGCGTCGTTCGCGAATGCGGTAGCCACCATTTGTCAACGACTTGGTGTCGAGGACGCTCCGGCGGGCAATGGGCCATCGGTTTCCATGATTCGTCATATGGTGCAACGCCGGGTGTGGATATTTGGATTTTTTGTCATGATCCTTGGTTTCGTTGCGCAGGCGTCGGCGCTTCATAAAGGCACGCTGAACTTGGTGCAGCCAATCCTCGTGAGTGAACTCGTGATGATTGTCTTGATTCTTCGGTTTTGGTTTTCAGCACCGATGACGTCTCGTGATGCTTTTGCCGCGGTGTTGACGTCAGTGGGCCTCGCTGTTTTTCTCCTCGCAGCGTCGCCGACGGATGGACCGACACCCCCGAGCGGCAAAGAGTGGTTTGGCGTTGTCGTCGTCGTAGCAATTGTTGTAGCTGTCTTTGTCGCCATGGGAAGACGGGGGCCGCCGTGGTGGCGCGCACTTTTTTTGGGAGCTGGCGCTTCGACCGGCTTTGCGCTGACGGCGGCGCTGACGAAATCAGTGTCCAACGCGCTGGTGGTTGGTTGGGGCACACTGTTTTCTTCGTGGCAGCTCTACGGACTTGCGGTCGTGGGCCTCTCTTCATTTCTTTTAATGCAGAGTGCTTTGCAAGTAGGACCGTTCACGGCGTCGCAGTCGACGTTGATATTGGTCAATCCGTTTGTCTCGATGGGAATTGGTTTCATCCTCTATGACGAGAAAATTCGTGGCGGCGGCTACGTGGTGCTTGAAGTGGTGTCACTGATCGTCATGGTTATTGGTGCGCTAGGACTATCGAATTCAGCGTTGGTCGCAAATGTGAACGACGAAGCGTCGACGGAGCACATGTTGGCCGGACGTGGTCGCTACGCCAAGTGGCGAGCCCAGCAAGCCAAGTAAATTTCTCGATTTCAACGTGCGACTATGTCTCAGTCGTTAGCAATCCGTGACAAGAGTCCTTCTTTAACACACGGCCATTCTTCGACCGTGATGGAAAACATGACGGTGTCGCGAACCGTATCGTCGCCACGTCGCTGGTAGCGGCGAAGTACGCCTTCGTAGGTCGCACCGAGGCGGTCAATGGCGCGCTGCGAGCGGGTGTTTCGCACGTCGGTTTTTAACTGCACGCGGCCCATACCGAGAATCGAAAAGGCGTAGTCCAAGAGAAGAAACTTCGTATCGGGATTCACTTTCGATCCCCATACCGACGGCGTGTACGTCGTCGCTCCAATTTCAGTGCGGGCGTCGTTGGCGGAAGAATCAAGATACGACGTTGTGCCGATGACGGTGCCCGCGCGCACGTCACCAAGATCTTTTTGCAAGCGAACCGTCCAACGAAACCAGGAGGGCTCGGCAAGTGTTGCTTCAATGAATGCCACCCAGTCATGCTGGCTCTTAGGTCGTCGCGCGGGGATGTAGTTCCACACTTCTGGAAAGTCCAGTGCTTCAAAGAGTTCGAACGCGTCTGCCACTGAGGTGGGCCGAAGTTCCACCCACGAACCTCGCAGCACCGTGTCTGAGGGAACGGGCCACGTGGCCATGGGCCAAGCCGTGTCGTTGGGGCGACTGTCAATCTTTAGTTCGTACGCGATGCTCTAAATACTGCCACGCAGTGTTCGACGACAAAGGAAACACGTTGAAAAGAAGGCAAAGCAAGCACGCAACTAAGGTCGCTTCGTGGTCACTTTGTATGGTGTTGTTGCCTTGACGTTCATGATGTCGATGTACGCACTCGAACGGCGCGGTCGCGTATACGTCTCATTGTTCGTTGTTGGCTGCTTGGCGTCGAGCATCTACGGATTCATTTCAGGCGCGTGGCCCTTTGGGGTCGTTGAAGCCGTCTGGGCCGTCGTTGCTCTTCGACGTCGGGTCAATCTTTCGTAAGACGGACGAACCATTCTCGAAAGTAATTCTCCGTTTATATAGCCATCAGCCCCATCTCTTGCTTCGAGGGGGGGCAGGAGATAGGGCTGGTGGGGTGCTTTTCAGCTAGCCAACTCCGTGAAATTCCGCGTGCGGCTTTGATTGTGGAGCCTGAAGGTTAAAGGACCAGAAAATCACAGATTCTCTCGCCTCGTCTCCCTCGGAGTTCGAGATTCCTTCGTGGTGCATCGTTTGTTGTCACGACTAGTGCTGGTCGTTTGACGAGCAGATTCAATTAGTTAACAACGCAAATTGATGTGTCGTCTAGGGACCTTGGTCACCCCTTGAATTTCTCGGTATCAGCGCTGATCCGGGCACTTCATGAGACAATTTTTCTATGCCCGTTGACTTCACTCACCATATTCATCCCCGTATTGCGCAACGCAAAAAAGAAGGTCCGACCAAGGTTGTGGACCAGTTGCCCCAGGGTGGTCCCGTCACGACCTTCAACGCGTGGCTGGCGGTCAAGATCACGACTGGCGTTGGCACCATGTGGTGCGCCTACCTTTTTGCCATTCTTGCCTTCATTGGCCTGCCGGCAGCACTTCGACCGGGCGGCGAAGGCATCATTTCCTGGATTGCCCAAACGTTCTTGCAGTTGGTACTGCTCTCGATCATCATCGTGGGTCAGAACATTGCCGGCGCGGCCTCGGACAAGCGCGCTGAAGCGACGTTTAATGACGCGGACGCCATTTTGCACGAGTCCATTCAAATCCAGGCACACCTTGAAGCGCAGGACAAAGAGATTGAACGGATCGTCACGTTGGTCAACGAGCAACTACAAACCATCAAAGAATTACGAGCGCAGTGAGTCAACTTCGTACCTCGTTGTAGCCTTTGTAATGCCCTCCTACGTGCTCACCATGCAGTGTGCCGACGGCCCGGGCATCGTAAAAGCCACGGCCACGGGCATTGCCGATGTCGAAGGCAACATTTTGGAGAACGATCAATTTTCTGATCCCGTCACGGGACAGTTCTGCATGCGAACCCGTTTTGAATCACCGATTGCTGACATCAGCAACGTTCGCCAAGCAATTGATGCACAGACGGCAGGGTTTGCACCGACACTTGGTATTCGTCACGAAGAGGTACAGCGACGCGCGGTCGTCATGGTGTCTAGTTTTGATCACTGCTTAGCGGACCTTCTTTATCGTCGCGCCCACGGTGACATTCCAATCGAGATTTGCGCAGTGATTTCAAATCACGAGCACTGTCGTTCACTTTGCGAGCAGTACGGCGTTCCTTATCACTACGTACCGGTGACGAAGGAGACGAAATCAGTCGCTGAAGAGAAAGTGCTTGAAATCGTTAAAGAGTTAGATATCGACTTGGTGATTCTTGCGCGCTACATGCAAATACTTTCTGACGACGTGTGCCAACAGCTTTCGGGAAAGATCATCAACATCCACCACTCGTTTCTGCCGGGATTCAAAGGAGCGCGTCCGTATCACCGCGCCTACGAGCGAGGTGTGAAGCTCATAGGAGCGACTGCCCATTTCGTAACTCGCGATCTTGACGAAGGTCCCATTATTGAACAAGACGTGGTGCGCGTGTCGCACGCCCGACAGGTGCAAGACCTCGTGGCGATCGGTCGAGACATTGAACGAACGGTGTTATCACGCGCCGTTCGACTCGTGGCCGAAGACCGCGTGGCTCTCGTCGGCAATCGAACGGTGATCTTTTCGCAATGAATGCGGCCGTTGTGGTCAAAAGGAAATTTAACTTTTCGCCGTGGACCAAGAACAAGCAAACAAAACTGCTTGTGCTAAGCATGGGTGTTCGCAACGGAGGATTGAAACCACTTGTCCCTCACTCTGCCCACTTTTCTTAGAAGAAGCCGCAGTTCCTGGCTCTACATTGCCTTCAGCCTCGTTGTCTTTTTGGCTCTGACGATGTGGCTCTACGGGCCCGAGATTTTCAGCAACACGCATATTGTTGGCGGACCCGGTGGTGACGAAGCACAAGAAGTCTGGTTCTTAGCCTGGCCCGTCTACGCCCTCGGTCACGGCCACAATCCGTTCATTTCGAACTGGATGAATTATCCTCGCGGACTCAACTTGTTGGACAACACGTCGATGCCGGGGCTCGCAATCTTGTTCTCGCCAATCACGGTGATTTTTGGACCGGTGGCGACGTTCATGATTTTGATGCGACTGGGCATGATTCTTTCTGCCGTGTCGTTGCAGTGGGTGGCGCGTCGTTTGGGCATTTCACGTACCGGAAGTTTCGTCGCGGGCTTGCTGTACGGGTTTTCGATCGAACAGTTCAATCAAGGATATGGCCACCTCTTCTTGGTATTCGCACCGCTGCCACCTCTCATTTTGTACAACTTGTATTTACTCGTAACGAAGAAGAGTTCTCCGCGCCAGGCTGGTCTCATCATTGGTGTTCTCACTGCCGCGGACTTTCTCATTTCTCCGGAGCGGTCATTGATGACCCTCTTTGTTGCCGCGATTGGTCTGGTCGTCGCTGCGGCTCTCTTTCCTCGCGAGGTTTCCATCGAGCGGATTCGCTACGTGGCCAAGTCAATTGTGTGGATGATTATTCCAGCCGTGGTCATTCTCGCCCTGCCTCTCTACGAGATGATGGGCAAGGATTCCGTGAAGGGTGCTTCGCATCCGTGGATTCAGGGTTACGCGAGTGACCTGCAGTCTTTTTTCATTCCTGGCCCCAATACGTGGTGGGCACCCTTTGGCCGAGTGGCGCAGACCATATCGTCGTTCAGCACCGTTGAAAATGGAAGCTACGTCGGCATTCCCTTGCTGTTGGTGCTCTTGTTCATTGCACTCAGGTGGTGGCGAGTGCGAGCAGTGCGCTTTGGCGCCATCGTGACAATCATTATCGCTGGCGTGTCACTTGGCACCAGACTTCACGTTGCCGGAAGAACAACGTCGTATTTTTCTCCGTACAAGATCATCGCGGCGCTTAAATACTTCGACAACGTGCAACCACTTCGATACTTCTACTTCTGCTGGCTACTAATTGGTCTGCTTGTTGGTTTCGGTCTCGACCGCGGCATTGCGTGGTGGCGAGGTACCGGTGGTTCCACGCAACGACAAACCCTTCTTCGCGCGAGCGTGGTGCTCGGGATCAGCTTGGTAGTGCTGGCTTCGATTGTTCCTCTTAAGACCGAGAATGTGCAACCCACTGCCGTGCAGCCGTGGCTCTTAAGCAAAGAAGCCAGTCAGGTTATGAAACCCGGTTCGGTCACCTTAATGTTCCCATATCCCATCAATCTCACGACGACAGCGTTACTTGACCAAGCCGTCACCAACTTTCCCTACAAGATCATCGGTGGTGAAGCCATTGTTGGCAACAAGCAAGGCGTGAACGTCGGCATTACGGCACTCAATCCTTCCGACGTCTCGGCCGCAATGATTCGTGCCCTTTACGGCGTGAACACTGGTCAAATACCTGGCCTTGCTATCACGACGCTGCCGAATTTTCCAAAGCTCACCGTCAAACACGTCTTGGACTTTCGAACCTTCGCGCGAATTCATAATGTTTCTACGATTGTCGTTCGCTACGCCAACGGTCCCCAATACAAAGAGATTGAACCTTTTCTCGTTGGTGCATTCGGACATCCGCATTCGCGCGATCAGGGCACGCTGTTGTTCTGGAATCACGCTCAGATAGAAAAGGCAATCGCCAGCACTTAAGGCGTTGCTAAGTCCAACGCCAGTTCGCGTAGTCGAAGCTTCGCTTTCGCGCTAACGACCGAGCTGCTGAAGTGTTCGGAAATGGTTTTTTCTGCTCGAGGACCGAGTGTGTTTCGAATATCTTTGTCCGCGGCTGTCCGCAGTGCTCGAACCGCACTGTCTACATTCGGTTCCGCCCACGGACTACCTAGATCAACAATTCGCTCGAGACCGGGATTCGCCTTGGCGTCGTTGGCACGAAGAGGAACCAACTCGTAGTCCACGAGGAGTGAGTTGTCGTCGTTCATGAAATCAAGGTTGCCCGAATACCTGGTACCGATCACCGTTTTACCGAGCGCCATGGATTCGGCCATTCCGAGACCGAAACCTTCAGAGCGATGCAGTGAAACGAAAACGTCAATGGCGTTCAACAAGTTGCCAAAAGACTCTTGGGAAATATGTTCATCGATGAGTCGTGCATTGAGTCCGCGAAGCTCGTTTACGAGAATGTCGCGGTAGTCGCTTGGCAACTGGCTCACTTTTAGGACCAATTGATTTTCGACGTTGGCGTTTCCAAAAGCCTCGCGGTACGCCGCGATGACGGCGAGAGGATTCTTGCGTGACCAACCACTCGCAAAGTCGAACGAATAAAAAAAGATTGTTGACGTGGGGTCAAGGTTGAATTGTTGTTTGGTTTGATCTTTTGATTGCGTGGCACTTCGCCGCGTCACAATGTCGGGCATCACCATTATTGGTCCGTCAAAAGATGCGCGAAACGTTGCTTCGGCAAAGTGGCTACCGGCCCAGATCTCTTGGACCCGGGAGGTGCGTTTGGCCATGAGAGCACCAAGGCGGGGAAACTCATAAATCCATAGTCCGATATTCCAGCGTGGTGCTCGATTGGATCCGGTGATATCAGCTCCAATTAAGTGGAATTCGTTGACGTTCGCCGTGAACACATTGATGGCGTAACGCGGACGGTGCTCGACCGTGAGAAATGAAGTTGGCACGAGTGATGGATCATTGTTCGCGAGACGAAAATCTGTCGGCAGCGAAAGCGGGACGTCAACCTCGAGAAGCCCTTCAACGAGTCGCCGTGACTTTTCGGCCAGTCCCGTTGATGAACCCCACGATCCATAAACGTTGACGCCGCTCGTGACGTCGACACCTCGCGAGGTCCGCACCTCTCGAACAATGTTGAGGTACTGCTCACTCACAACTGGCAACGAGTATTCGTTGTCAATGAGATGACGTGCGAGTTGTCCACCGGTTCGAACGGGTTCAGGGTCAGTGTAGGTCGCGAGCAATTCTTTTGTGAGGTCTCGTTCGGCTTCGTCGCCGAGAGAAACCCGTCGGCAATATCGCTCATCGAAGGTACGGAACTGTGGTTGGTCAGACGTGATGGCAACCTTGCCGGCTCCCCACGCCTCCACCAAGACGTTGCTCATCTCGCCGGCGGTCTCGGGTCGAAGAGAAACCACGCAACGTGCGCTCGCCAAGTGTGCAAGATATTTCTCGCGATTCACGTTGAGGGCCCAGGCCACTCGCTTGGAAAGTCTCTCTCTTCGAACGACTTTTTTGAGCATTCGAATCTCGGCGGGATCGTCCGCGCGCCCGACAATCAAAAGTCGTGCATTGGGAATCTGCCTGGCTACCTGAGAAAAAGCTGCGATCACGGTCGAAACTTGTTTGTGACGGCCAATGCCACCGAGCACGACAATGGGCGAGTCCTCGCTGAATGGCGTCGAGGGAAGCGGCACGCCCGCGAGCGGAACAACACGAACGTCCTTGTGTGAGAAGTGTTGCAGCACCTTTTCGCGAAGCCACTCAGTATGGACAACAATGACCGACGCCGATTCAATGACCCGACGATTCATCGGGAACTGCAATAAGAAACCAGGGTCTTGGCGTCGACGGTGAAGATTGTCTACGTCAACGTGGTTGTAGCGCAGTTCTCGTTGCCAGAGTTCTTTCGAGCGCGACAGTAACGGATACATGAAATCAAAGAGTGACCATTCGTGCAGCACGACAATGCCACCTCGACGAATGAGAGGAGCCAACATCCAGTGGTGAAACGTGACGTGATTACCGAAGTGGAAAACGTCGACAGCGTCACCATCGAGCGTGCCCGCGTTCACTTCACTGGGGCTTCGAACATTCACGGCGTTTGAAACGGCGACCGTCTCGGCGTCGGGGTGAATTAGTCGCACGTCGGCGCGTTGGTTCAGTGCCGGCAAGAGAAGCGACGAATACGTGGCAATGCCACTAACGTCCGGACTCCACGGGCTCCAGTAGTTAATTCGCAATGGCGAATCAATTGTCATTCACTCGGACCTTGCAAAGGTGTCCGTGTTGCCTTCTTCAGTTCTTCAATTTCTCGTTGCAGTGACGCCACGCTGGCTCGAAGCTCTTCTTCAATTGTTGCAAAGCCGACGTCGAGAGCCGACGAGGCCACGCGCGACTCTCGGTTATAGAGCGTTAAGAAATCGCTCGGGTGCGTCGCAAAGCGAAGAAATAAGAGTGAGACCTTGGCGATGGCTCGTAATCTTCCAACAATTTTCTGCGTGAGGCTCATGTTCGCAACAACTTTCTTCGTTGGATATCGTAGTCAGTCACTCTTTGTGGCCCAGTACCTCAGTCGGCTCGTGACGAAAAAAGCCAGTGACGTCACTGGGAGCCACGGTTATTCGACACGAGACGCGTCCCATCGCAAAGTCGTAATTCGGTGAGAAGAAGGGGTCGGCGTCACCGCTGTACAAATCCCACATCTCAAAGAATCGGATATTGTCAGCCAGCGCGAGTGACGGACCTCGCGATGCTTTCTCGGCGTGAATGATCTCAACGTTCGACAAGTACAAAATGTATTTGCCCATCTCAAGAACGCGAAGACATAGATCAATGTCATTGCATTCAACCTCGAGCGATTCGTTCATCCCGCCGAGTGCCGTCCAAAGGTCGCGCCGAATTGCCGTGCAGGCTCCGGTTACCGCAAGAACGTCGCGGCTCGCGAGTTCGTAACGAGCGTCAAAGCCCGGTCGCGACTCGTAGGTGACGTTGAAAATGTCTGGTGTCGCAACGACACCGGCGTGCACCACGCCACCTTGCGGACTCACGTGTTTATTACCGACGACACCGACATCGTTGAGCGAGAGGGCTCCGACCATGGCTGACAACCAATGCGGCTGCGTTATCAGGGTGTCGTTGTTCAGTGTGAGAATTACGTCACTCGTTGCCGCAGCGACGCCTCGATTGATAATGGCGGCGTAATTAAATGGACCAGGACACGCGACCACCCTGTGCTTGGTCTCTTGCAAAAACTGCACGGTGGTCTCTTCCACAGAGTCGTTGTCGAGAATGATGATGTGAAAATTCGGATAGGCCGTCTTTTCTTCGATGCTCGAAAGACACGCGGCCAACAAGTCGAGTCGGTCCCTCGTCGGAATGAGAATGTCCACGCTCGGTGGTGTGCTTGTTTCAATGGTCCAGTCAACGAGTCCGGGGACAGTACCGGGCAACGCGCGTCCCTCGACTCCCAGTTGCTGCCAGTGACTTTCGAGCGCGCGAATCTGGTCGTCGACGTCGGGTTCCCCCTTCGATTCTTGTGCCGCGTCGCGAGTTAGAAGTACTCGGTTGCAGTGCGTAAAGGAAGTGTCGCTTGCCGAAGCACGCAAGAAGAACTCGTACATCGCGGCACTCGCGAAACGTTCATCGAGACCATCAAAAGTTCGCCACGTGTCGATATGAATAAGGTGCGGATAGCCAACCGCGTTATAGCTCCACATGGTGTGAGGCCCCACACTTGGGGATCGCAGCTGTGGACTTGTTCGAAGAGCGCCGGCGCAACGGTCCTCGTCGGCGTAGATAATGCCGGCTGTTGACGCAGTCGTGCTGGCGAGCAATTCGTTAAGAGCGTTGGACGAGAGAACATCGCCCGAACGAATGACACTGATCCAATTCGGCGTGGTCTCAGTGATTGAGGCATCAGCACCGCGGGCGAAGTCAGTGAAGTTGGCAAATGTGAGCGTGGCGACGGGCGAGAAGGTTTGACTTTGGATCGAACGTTGCGTCTGGTCGTTGTCTTCTCCAACCACGACGAGCAATATTTTTTCTGACGTGCCATTCGCCTCTCGTCGTTCGCTGTGCGGTTGTTGGCTGAGCCAGTCGACGTAGAACTCGGGCGCCGGCAGCGTTGGTTGGGGTGGATGAACGTACGAGGCAATACGTGATCGCAGTCGGCGCCACCATGGCCACGTAATACGAGGACCCTGACGCTTGGCCTCGTGCACCAGCGCACGTGCTCGATCAAGATCCATTTGCTGAGAACGAATGTAGACGCCTCGAAGAAAGTTCAAATTCCACTGCGCTCGCACGAGTTCGTGACGCTGCGCAACGAATCCTTCGTCCTGGCCGGCGCGCCGAGGACGAGGAGGGGTAGGCACCATAAAAATTTAGCCCAAGCCTTCTCAGCGTCCCTTCGTCCTAAGAGAAAGCGATGAATAGTCGGTGTCTACGAGCGGAGCATGTCTTTCGCGATCGCGACAACTTGCATTTCGTCGGTGCCGGCATAGATGCGAAGCACGCGCGCGTCACGCGAGAGTTGTTCCACGCGGTATTCAGACACGTAGCCGTTGCCACCGAATATCTGAATGGCGTCGTCAGCAACCTGGCACGCGGCCTGCGCGGCGTAGAGCTTCATGGCCGAAGCTTCGGCGAACGTCGGTACTGCGCCGTCGAGCGATCGCTCGACGTGCATGAAGACCATGTTGCGAACGTTGATTCGTGCGACTTCCATTTGCGCCAACTTCAGCTGAATCAGTTGGAAGTCACCGATGGGCTTTCCCCACAGTGTGCGACTCTTGGCGTACGCCACGGAGAGTTTGACGCACTCTTCGATGACGCCAAGTGACATCGCGGCCACGCCGGCACGCTCGGAGACAAAGTTGTCTTTGGCGCTTTGACGACCGCCGCCCTTGGGTTCTTCAGTGCCACCGAGCAAGCGATCTTTTCCAACGTGCACGTCGGCCAGAAATACCTCACCAGTAGGCGAACCGTGTTGACCCATCTTTCGCATGGGCTTTGACTGGGTGAGGCCTTCCATGCCCTTATCAAGTACGAAGGTCAGTACCTTGCGGTTTCGGATGTCTTCACCGTCACCGGTGTCGAGCTTCGCGTACAGCACAATCGTGTCGGCGTAGGGACCATTCGTAATCCACGTCTTTTGACCGTTCAAGACGTAACCGTCACCGTCGCGCTTCGCCGACGTGCGCATGCCACCAAGAGCGTCCGAACCCGAGTCAGGCTCGGTGATGGCCCACGAACCCACCTTGTCGAGCGTCATGAGATCAAGTCCCCAGCGTTCCATCTGCTCGGGCGTACCGAGCTTGTTGATCGTGCCCGCGGCGAGACCCGTCGAAACGCCCAGTGAGGTAAGTAGTCCAGGGCTCACGCGACATAACTCAATGGTGGAGATCAACTGTGCGGCGGGGTCTGAACCACGCGATGTGCGAGGAGTGTCGTCGCCACTAATTTTCTTGTCGAGTTGACGTTTGAAGTTCTCGTGCGCCATTTCTTTTAGTCCAAAGACGTCATACATCTTTCGAAGAATGGCGTATGGCGGCATGTCGCCGAATTCCAATTCGTCAATGTGCGGACGAATTTCCTCGTCGACGAAACGCCGCATAACGGCGGTGATGGCTTGATGTTCCTCGGACCAGTCGTACATTTTTTAGGCTTCCCAACTCGTGCGCTTCAGGGTGTTGCGATCAGTGTGCAAAATCACGTCCGTAATTTTTCGGTGCTCGATGACCGAGGTCTCGTCGTAACTAAAGGTGTCATCGCCGAGAGTGATTGTGACGTCGTAACGCGTACAGCGCGCAATTTCGTCCAAGAATTTGTTGGAGAGAATGCCATAGGTGGGTGAGCCAAGTTCGCTCTCGAGCGTGAACTTCGTCGCATCGGCTTCTACCGTTGCGCCGGCAATCAGCGTTGAGGCTCGAGGAATCATGAAGCATCGCATAACCTGCTTCGTACTCGCGTCCCACATCCAGTAACCGACTTCGGTGTGGAAGGGATTGTCTTCACCCTCGCGCCACGCGGCCGTGCGATAGTCCAGACCGTACAGACACTGGTCACCGTTGTCCACGGGACCAAAGGGCTTAAAAGTGGTCTTTTCTCGAAAAGGAGTTTCTG
>Ga0302192_10000295_pt1 | contig 33459 bp, 31 predicted proteins | sample II_Bog_E3_2_FD_200230 | JGI IMG/M metagenome (GOLD analysis project Ga0302192, IMG submission 200230) | Peat permafrost microbial communities from Stordalen Mire near Abisko, Sweden - II_Bog_E3_2 | ecosystem: Environmental > Terrestrial > Soil > Wetlands > Peat | place: Sweden: Abisko...
CGGCGATATTGATAATGCCCTCGTCGATACCGATGATGGAGGTGGGCTGATAAGGAGCCTTCTCGACGGCAACAGTTTGCCATGAAATAGAGGCATAGAATTCACCAGAGGGTGTTTTACTGATTGTGGCCCTCTTTGGTTGCCAGTCCGGAAACCCGGCCTTCTTGGATCTCTTATCGAGATTGATAGGGATATTCTTCAACCCTTCAACCTTCAGAAAATGGCCTATTTTGGCCTTGGATATCACAACGCTTTGACTACAAGTCATCGACTGGCGTCCGGTGCGCTTTTTGAATTTCGGGAACCCTCCCTCCTTGGCGAAAAACCGTTGATAGGCAGCGTCAAGGCCTGTAAGTGCGTCACGGAGTTCGGTGACAGAGGTCTTGTTAAGGAACGGATAAGACTCTTGATAATGAGGGATCAGCGAGAAAAGAGTGAACTTGCCCGGGTAGCCGACGCCAATAGGATAGGATTCCTTACAGAGGGCGAGGGCTTTATTGAAAAGAAAACGACAATTGCCAAACATCTGAGCAAGTTCCACCTGTTGTTCTTCGGTCGGATAGAGCCGGAACTTGTGGACGATAAAAGCTTTCTTTTGCTTGGTGGGCATTTTGGTAATGATACCAGATATTTCAGCAGCTAGGGAGAAGAATTTCAAACTAACCCACTACCTAGAACCAACATCTGGCGCAATGAAACAAAAGCGTGTAGAATCTCCAAATATGAAATTCCTCTTCATTATCGGATTTACTGTTCTGGCGACATGGGTAATTATTGTTCACCCGTCTTGGATCAACCTGGGTTCTATCGAGTCGAGCGCATCGTCACAGGTCGATACGATGACCTCCAAGGTAAAGTCGATCCATTTCTAAAGTGTTGTCGAGAATCTCTCCGCAAGGATGGCAATAAAGTGAACTCGCTGGAAGATTACGAATATGAAGGTAGCCGGGGCCTTTATGGGCTCACAGGTGATGGCGAATATCTGAAGCCGACGATTGGGATAGAACGCCCAGCAGGATGGATTGAGGTAAACGGAAAAACGGTATTCTCAGAAAAACCGATTTTGTGGGTCAGTGAAGAGCCAAAATCAATGTGGGCTGATCCGTCACAGGTGATATTTGTTGGAGAGAAAATGAAAAAGTATGAAGAGAGATGGTATACAAGGACAACAAGACAGGATGTGATCATGGCCATCAGGGATAAAATATCGGATATGGAAATGCATACGCTGGATAATATCTGGGGTGACGTAAAAGAGGCGGGAGTTATATTTAGCTTAAAGTCTCCATTAAAAAATGAGGAATGGGAAGCCATTGGCATGCGTCCTGTTGCAGAGGGATGGAGCGGGATACCATACTTGAAGGGAGAACCTCTCGGGATTTCGTTGGATATGGAAAGGATGGGTTGGGAGTCTTGTATAATGGTCAAGTCACTGGAGCCAGGGCACGCGAATATTGAATATGAAAAGGAGACAATATACGTGGAGGGTATTCTGGGGATATATCAAAAAAGATTATACGTAAGTCAGATCTACAAGCGAGGAGGTAAACTCTCAGAGGGGATAATTGGTTCCCGTTTCCCGGAAGACATAGACTCGCTTAAAGCGGCCGAAGCAATACCAAGGTTCGCAGCTCGGGATACTAGAAGAATGAACTACCACACGGTCTGTTATAGTAAAGATGGAAAGCTTTTTGTTTCGATAAAAGCAAAAACACTCAGAGATGGGCATAATATCTACTACAGCGGTAAACCCTGCAAGGTATCTACCGATCCAAGAGAAACCTACTACACTGAGGCCGAGGTTGAGTCCTTGGGTAGAGCGAAGCCAGTAGGAGTATATTCGTTGAGGGATGCGTCGATAATGAAGGGTGAATTCATCAAAATCGGTGCTGGTGTTACGAGAAAGATTAGCCTGTCTGACGCGGATCTTCTGGATGTGGAAAAGGCATTTCTGGGGATACTTCCGGCACGGATAACAGCAGGTGAAAGAGGCCGCCTAAAGGCAATTAGGCTGGCCCCCAAGAAAACAATTCTTGGTCAGATACCGGAAACAATGGCGGGTCACATCAAGGGAATTACATCAGAAAATGATGCGCTTAAAAAATTGCTAAATTTGCTGCCTAAGGGCGCCCAGGAAATTGTAAAAAGAATAAGCATTGACGAAACTCTCCGTAAAATCTACATCGATACCGTTAGTGGACATCCGTCAGAAATTGACAAACCTACACCAGAGTGGATGATCAAGAAGATCGATGCTCACATAAAACTTGAAAAGAATACCGGAAGACTCCGCTATCCGAATCATGTCTGTGTCGAGGCATCTAGGGACTATTATGCGGAATGTGAGGTAGAGGGAGACTATAACTGGGTGCAATTATTTTCACTGCCATTCGGAGGCATGTTAAATGGCAGGTTTGTGAGCAAGGCTGATAAACCCACGCTCAGATCGGAGACGCCCGGGATAGAGAAGGAGAGGTGGGATTCATTTGTAAAAGCCGCCAAATATATAAAGGGTGGAGCAACTCGTGAAAGGATAAACCTACTGGAGAGATCAGTTCTACACTACCGATGCAGCGATGTATTCAGTCATGCAGCAATTGACGGATATATAGTGAAAAGGTTAAACCCTCGTGATCATTCTGAAAGGGTCGCAAAGTTTTTCAACGTGCCGGTTAAATGTGAAAAATGCGCCAATGGGAGAGCGAAGCGCGATCCCTGTAATGAATTGATGCCATTGAGTTTTATATGCGGACACGCCCTCGGACCTAGGGCTTTGGATATGGCGTGCCCCGTGAAAACGCATGGCATTATAGAAACCCTTGTGAGAAACGATGTGTTCCGGGATGGACTTATTGCTGACGCACTGATGGCTTGAAACTGGCACCAGTTTCCGTTGGATATTTTTGCCGGTTCTGTGTCTCGTTGGCATCAAACTCAAGGTGGAGCCCTTGTTCCAAACACCATACGGATAAAAGAACGCGCTCCTCCTGGGTGTTGAGTGACAGAATAGATGTCTCAAAATATGACAGATCGAGCGACATCTCCGGCATGAGTTTACTCTGTTGATGATTTTCTATATGAGACATTTATTCCGTCATTGGCGCGACATCTATTCTGTCACGCAACATCCTGGGGCATGGCGTCAAACTTGATACCATGTTCGAAAAGAAATGCGCCAAGGGCACAAGTATCCTTGTCGATAAAAAGATCAAAGGTAGAAAGATGGGCGCTGTGGCTGATGACAAGGCCATACTTGGGCGGTCCATGCTGTGCCAGGAGTTCCTCGAAAAACGGGATAAGGTCGGATGCTTTCAGGGGTTCTGGGTCCCGTAGTACCAATCCAAGATGGAGATGGGAACCGCTGGAGAGGTCAAAGAAATTGAGCATCCGAAAGCCGAAATAATCAGAGCCATCATGGGCGACACGCTCGGGGGAAAGCCCACAACTAAGTGCATACCAGTCCCTGGGAAAGATGCCGAGGTTGTGATTCCTGGCGCCCTGCTGAAACGCCTGAAGGGGCGTAAGAGGTTTCCTCATGGGTGGTTATGAGAACCCGGAACCTACACGGACGCACTTCGTGCGCGGCGGGCAATATCAGAGATCCCCGGGAGTAGCAAAACCTCGCGGAAGACATCACAGGAGACCGGGAGACTGACCGGTTTGCGGTCAAGACTCTCAAAGCGTGTAGTGCCGCGTTTGAGAAAATTGGTAGGGATGCCATCGGGGGAGGAAATCTTCTCTATCTCAGCAAAGGTGGAATCGGTGATCGCGTCATTGACAAGGATGGAAAGACGCTCGGGATTTGCCTCAGGCTTGAGTAAGGTGGCATTCTGTAGAGTAAACTGGCCGGCGTGATCAACCTTGCCGTCAACGAGATAAACATACCCGGGCTCAATGGTGGAGAATGCCGGTGAAATCTCATCGGTATCCTTGCGCGCCCACCAGGCAACAAAGGGAATTGTGCCTGTCTCATCAGAAAAACTTCCGACGCCCCGCTTGCTGCCATTCTTCTTGGCAACCTTGATTTCCTTATGGTCAGCTAAGGCGACAAAGGTCACCTTTGTGTCAGGTTTGGCGTGGCAAATAGGAGTGGCTTTATAATGGGGTCTTTCGCCCAAAAAGTCCGTCAATGGGTTTTGTGTGAAACAGAAGCCCATGAGTTTTTTCTCCAAAAGATATTTCTCGGTGTTGGAAAGTCTGTGCTCCGGAACATCGGGAAGCTGAGCGGAAGGCGCAGGATCCTGGGCGGCAAAAAGGTCACCACCACCATAGGAGGAGGCGTCGGTTTGATGTTTGGCCTTTGAGAGAAGAGTGGCCTTGGTACTATTAGCGAGAATGTTAAGAATATTGCCACGGTCACCAAAAGAATCGAGAGCACCAGCACCAGCAAGGACAGTGAGGTCCTTTACGGTAACGCCCTCGTCGAGGGTTTTTAGGCAGAGGTCATAGAATGATGTGAAAGGGCGCTTTTCAAGGAGCTTGGTGACAGAGGCACTGCGGATTCCGGAAATGCCAGAGAGTCCGAAAAAGACGGTATTCTCTTTGCCGTAGAACCCTTCACGGGAGGCATTGACATCAGGTGGGCGGCAAATGACACCATTGCGCTCGGCATCGCGGAGAATGGCGCCGATCTTTTCAGTCCGCTCTTCGGAACCAAGGGAGGCAGCAAAAAACTCACTTGGATGGTGGGCCTTGAGATAAGCGGTTTGCCATGAAAGAGTGGCGTAGGCAATGGCGTGGGATTTATTGAATCCGTAACCGGCAAACTTTTGCAGAATATCGAAGATTTTGGAAGCATCAGCGTCAGTGATGCCATTATTGGTGCATCCGGCAAGGAACTTTACGCGGACCTCCTCCATTTTGTCATCATCCTTCTTCCCGATAGCGCGGCGAAGAAGATCGGCCTCTCCAAGCGAAAACCCTCCGAGTCGGCGCGCTGCCTCCATGACCTGCTCCTGATAGAGAAGGATGCCGTAAGTATCAGCTCCAAGATCGGGGGCCTTGGGATGAATGGGCTCAATTGGGCTCTTGCCATGGGCGCGATCCAAGAGCTCTCCAAGGAACTGCATGGGACCGGGGCGACAGAGACTGGTGGCAAGGGCAAACTGATCAAGGGTGCGTACGGGAAGGGAGGCGCAGAACTGCTGAATACTTGGATCCTCGATCTGAAAGACATGAAGAGCGTTGCCACTAGCGTAGATATTGCCAGTCTTCTCGTCATTTGGATCGATGTCATTGATGTCAAGAATACCGCCATTGGCCTCGACCATGCGAACAGCGTCATCGACAAGGCTGCATGTTTTAAGCCCAAGAATGTCCAATTTCAAGAGCCCGAGTGAAGTGACGCCATCCATGTCAGCCATGGTGACAGGATTTCCATCCTTGGCGCGCCCGACGGGAATGAATTCGGGAGTTGGCCCCGGCGTAATGACTACGGCCGCAGCATGAACACCGAGTTGGCGTGGAAGGCGGACAAGCTTCTCAGCCAGATCAATGGCAAGAGCAATATCGCCACCCTTTGCCTTTTCCTTCTGGATGTCTGCGTTGGCAGCAAAATAAGCGGCAGAATCCCCTTCAAAATCCTCGACCATCTTGCTCACGCGCTCCGCATCATTCAAGGGGATCTCATACCCCCTGAAGGCATCCTTGATCGCGCTTTTGGCCTTATAGGTGCCGATAGTGACAACCTGGCAGACGCGGTCACGGCCATGGAAATCGCGGATATGTTCGATAATCTCCCCGCGGCGGTCTGAACAAAAGTCCATATCGATATCAGGGGGACTGATGCGCTCTGGGTTAAGGAAGCGTTCAAAGAGAAGGCCATGCCGCATTGGTTCGATATCGGTAATATTGATACCATAGGCAAGAAGACTACCGGCTGCGCTCCCCCTGGCGGGACCGACGGGGATGCGTTTCTCAAGTGCCCAATTCCTAAGTTCTGAAACGAGGAGAAAGTAATCGCTGAAGCCGCTTTTCTTAATGACCGCGAGTTCGAGATTGAGGCGTTCACGATTAGCTGGTGTATCAGAGATACGTTTCCCAAGGGACGCGAGAGCTACCTCTTGGAGGGTCTCGTGAGAGTGCGCGGAGGACTCCCCCGGCATAGAGGGATAGTGGGTGGAGGAAAAGTCGAGAGTGACATCACAGAGGGATGCAACATGATCAGGACCATCAAGAGCTTCCTCCATGCCGGTGAAATGGACAGCCATCTCATCGCGAGTCTTGAACCAGTATTGCTGATAGTCCATGAAGGAAAGTCGGTTGGTATCCCTGATGGCCTTGCCCATATTCAGGGCTACCATGGCGTCCTGGAAGGCTGCATCTTGTTGCCGGAGATAATGAACATCATTGGCGGCAACGAGTCTGGTGTCGAGATGTCTGGCAATAGCGCGAAGTTCATTACCCAGAGGGATTTGCTCCGGCATGCCGTGGTTGTGAACCTCGATAAAGAAGTTCTCCTTCCCGAAAATGTTTTGAAATTCCTGAGCCTGACGGAGCGCCGCTCCTGAGTTGCCGGAAAGAATAGCCCTGGAAATGCGGCCGGTCATACAGCCTGAAAGGCAAATAATCCCCTCGGAGTGGTCGATGAGATTTTGATCAGTAACAACGGGTTTATAGTGGAAATCAGGGCCATGGGCGCGACTGATCATACGACTCAGGTTCCTGAATCCGACATCATTACGAGCAAGAAGAGTCAGGTGTGTCAGGCTGGGTCGTCCGACATCAGAGGCGCTATCGGGATCCTGATAGCTGGAACGTTCCATCCCGGAGATGGGATTCATGTAAATCTCGCACCCGATGATTGGCTTGACGCCAACCTTTTTCATGGCCTTATAGAAAGGAAGAAACCCATAAAGGTTACCGTGATCCGTAATGGCGGCAGCCTTGACGCCGGTTTCCGCGCAATGGACTGCTAATTTCTCAATGGGATTGCAGCCATCGAGCAGGGAAAACTCGGTATGAAGATGGAGGTGGGTAAATGGCGTCATGCGTACTACTCTTGTGGCTTTGATTCACTACCGACAGCCACCTTGGTAGATGTACGTTTGGCGCTTTTGAGTTTCAGGGTCTTTTTCTTGCGCAATTCGGCAGATCCGATAATTCGCATTTGGGGCGCAGAGACAGAAACCTTCTTCTTGGCCTTACGAGATTTGGTTTTGCGCTTTTTGGACTTCTTGAGTTCCTCGTCTGCTGCATGCCAGAAGAAAAGAATAGGAAAGATGACAGAAAGAAGATGAATGAGTGACTGAAGATTCAGAACAACGCGCGTGGAGGTATTCACCCCGCTGACCTGAGTAATACGTTCAACCAACTCACCGCGCAGCTTTTCAAGGCGCTTATCGACAACGGTTTCAGCTTGCTTACGCTTGCGCAGAGCCGCCTTCTTCTTGACACCGAGTGGTCTTTTGGGTTTCGACTTAGGATCAACGATGCCACGTTTACGGGTGGCCCTGCGCTTGCGGGCAGGTTTCTTTACCTCCTGCAACTCAGGAACAACAAAAGGCAGAACTCCCGGTACTTCGGATTTTGGATTAGCGGCCATGACAAATAAGATACCACATTGCTTTAAGATTGGGAAATCAGATGTCGAAGATAGTCAATAGTCTTATGGTCGCGAAGGACAATAGAGGCGATGCAAGCAAGGCAGATCATCGATAAAATACCGAACTCACTAAAGGTGCCGGTTTTATACCACTTGAGACCAAACCCGTCACGACCAGGGAGGAATGGGATACCCGAGATCGAAAGAAAATCAGCCAGAACATGGAGCAGACCCCCGGCAAAGAGTCCTAAAAGGACAAAACGATAGATGCGATTGGGGTCCCAAGTGAAGAACTGATTAAGTGCCGGCACAAGAAGTGCGGCGACCAGAATTGCAACAGGAATGGCCCAGAGAACAAAGACATGGGTAATGCCACGATGCTTAACGCCTGGGAGAAAATGCTCCATCTGATCAGGAAGCTTGGCGCAGAAGGCAGCAAGGAAGGCAAGGGGCGGGCTATGTGAAATGGCGAAGATCACAAAAAAATTAACAGCAACGTGAGATTTTCCGGTCATAGTGTTAAGAATACGCTCCAGCGATTGTATTTACCAAGATACAACAGGTTATCGACAAACGTCCGATCTGATACCACGAAAACAGCAGACTTAAAAAAGAGTGAATCTTAGTGATGAATGTGCCGCTGGATAAAGGAGGCAAGAGTGAGAGCGAGGACAAGCCAGACGAAGGTCGTAGCGAGCGAAATCCCGGCGGTATAGAGGTAGGCGAGCGGGCGGCTGACAGAGGACCGGAAAATCTTGCGATTGAGGGCCCAGGCACAGCCACCAAAGAGGCCACCGATAAGGCCGCCTGAAACAACCATAAAAATTGGTAGCCCGCACCACACCTGTTCATACCAGAGAAGGGTTGGTAATTTTGGTGGCTCGACAGGATCGGGAGCCTGTGAATGATCGACGGATGGTTCGGTCGTGTTCATAGGAAGAAAATCACGCGGCGTTTTGCAACGGAGGGTTGACCGAAAGCTCGCGTTCTACCGCTGCGGCAAAGAGAGCACCTGCCTTAATGATAGTGTCGCGGGGATCTTCTTCGAGATGCCACTCCTCTGGTTGCCATGGCCATTGGGAAGAAACCGCTACAGAAGTGCCGCGTAGCTGTTCGCCGGCCGCTGCAGCGTAAAGAGTTGCCGCGATCGGTATCTCCAGAGGGGGATGTTCCAGATCGTGTTCAAGTGGCCATTTCGCAAGCTGTTTGGTGCGTTCTTCGAAAATAGCATCGAGTCCGGTATCAGCATTGTCCAAAGAGTCAACGGCGCGGGCCAGAAGGGCGGATGCTAGTGCCAAAAAGTCGATCGCGGACCCTCCGCATCCCCAATCCTTGCATCGTTGGGGGAGAGATTCCTCAGGGACAGTCAGGCCATCCTTCAGAGTGGAAATGGCGAGCGTTCCGTAAAGTGCTGCTACTTCACAGATTTCACGAGCTTGCCACGCAGACATCTGCAGGTCAAGGGAAAGAAAGCCAACTTTATCAGAAATTGCGTTAAAGCCAGGGCGAGAGGAATTCATAATAAGTCGAGAATACCCTTTTCGGTGGAAACCGTCAACGGCAAGACTTCCCCGACAATACCTATACCCGCCGATGAGTGCTGCCACCAGAATGTCCATTGCCGGAATCCAAGTGTTTGGGTAGTATCAGGCATGGAAGAAACACTGGCACCAACCCGCAGGGCAAAAATCCAAGACTTTGGCGAAAAAATAGCAGGGGCAAGAAAGGACGCCCTGCAGGACTATGAAACACTCCTCCAGATGCCAATTCCGGAGAATTTGGAGAACATCAGTCTTCCGCAGATTCTGCCATCTCCAGATTACGCGAGACTAATCGAGGAAGGTTTTGATGAGGGGAAAGCGGCTATGTTGCGCGCAGTACGCGACATAGCACCTCGCAAGCCGATAATCTGGGGGGATATCGGTGAATGGGGTGAGAGTATGAAGGAATTCCAAAAGGCGATGCTCTATATCGTTTCAAAGAGCGAAACCGTCACACTGGAAGGGATTTATGAAATTCTGGGTGATATTCCGCGACTGGCGAATCGAATCGCTCTTTACAAGGCACTTGGGTACCCATTCTTCCTGAAAGCACGTGGGTGGGAGGCATATGTGGGCAAGGAGACATTCCCGAAGATGACACCTCGTAACGACAACGAACCTGAACCAACAGGCATAGTGACATTCTGGATGTACTTCAGGCCGGAGATCAGAACGACAGAGGTTGATCCGGACGCAGCATTGAAAGATCTGGCGGACCAAATCAAAAAGAATCATGATGAGTGTGTAAGGTGGAGGCGTCTTTGGCGCGAAAAATATGAACCGGCGTATTATGTCATCGATGACAAGGAAAAGGGTGGATATCTGATTGGCCGCTACGCTCGGCACATTCACTTTGTGAAGGTTAAGGATGGATTCACGACAAAGGAGGAGGCGAACCAGTACGCAGAGTCCAACAAGCAGGAACTCAATGATGCGTGGAAGAAGCTAAAGCTTCAACCTACAGTGCGAAATGCAATTAACGAGGCTCGTCTTGGCCCCGCGCACCGTGAAGGTGATGTGACTCCGGAAGCGTTCTCCGCGGCATTCTCATTCAGGGGGGTTCAATTCGGCAACTATATGGAGGCAGGCCGCCGTGAACTCGATCTTAATAGGTCATATGATGCATTGATGGATATGGCGCTGGCGCTGGATATCCCATCTCAGAGCATATCACTCGATGGTCAATTGGGACTGGCGTTTGGCGCACGGGGACGCAGTGGTGCGGCGGCACACTATGAACCGGGCCAATGTGTGATCAACCTGACCAAGCCGGGCGGGCCTGGATGTCTTGCGCACGAATGGTTTCACGCATTTGACAATTACCTGTGTCGCCTTGATGAGAACGGTGAGTCTTCCTGGAGGAATGTTTCGTCAAACTATGCAAGCAGCAGCACAATTCGTCGGAAGCGTAGCTACACCGACGAGATCAACGAAGCATTTTACGCCATCCTCAAAAATATCCATGAGTGCCCATTCTTTCAAAGTTCTAAAGACCAGGATGTATTCAGGAGTAGTAATTACTGGAGTAGCGACGTCGAGCTGGCAGCCAGAACATTTGAGGCATACATCCATAAGAAGCTGGCAGCCAAAGGTATTACCAACGACTTCCTGGTAAACATCGCGCGTGCGAGTTCCCTGTATCCAACGCACGGAGATATTGCAGGTCCCATAGAGTCGAACTTCGATAAAATATTTACTGCCTTCCGCAGTGGGACTAAGGCAATCCTCAAAGAGAAGGAAGAGGAACCAATTCCTGAGCACCAGAATACCTGAAACTGACCTATGTATCCATCTATTCGGAATCCTGGCGTCCGCGGTTTCGATTGGTGGGATGATACATCTCCCTGCGCACTTGATAGAGTGGAGGAAATAGGCGTAGGGGATTTTGCTCCAATGGATGACGGGGAAGTGACATTCCTGACGTTCGCAATTGCGGTCAGGGAAGCAGAGTTTTTTCTAAAAAGAGGAAAAGGAGTGAGGCGAATATGGGCGGGGACATTTCATCCGGACTACATGAAAATAGCTGAAGAATATGCCGTACCTATCAGCTTCGCTTCAGGTGCAGCCGAACCTCGTGGCTGTGACAATAAAAAGCCATACCGCTCGTAGATATGCTGGAAGTCAACCGAGTCACTTATTACTGGCCATGGGCAGGTGGAAATGGAGGCGGAGAATTGATATTAAAATCTTTCTGATAAAATGCAGGTTCTGGTTTTAGTCCCAAAGACTCATGATTGGGCTGAAGAACACGCGGGGAATCATCTCTATTGCTATGGGTTTCCTCATAAGCTCTGCCACAAAGGAATATTACGCACACCATACAAAATATGAGAATTGCTTTACCTGCGACCTCCAAGCAATGAGGCATTTTGGAGATAATCCTTGCGAGTGGTTTTTCAGGAACATCATCTGTAGCCTTCCAGTGTATATCTAGGCCAATATCCAAACATTGGGCTACCTTTGAAGGGAACAACTCCTGAACGAGAGGCGGCAAATCTTCGAAATCTTCACACGTAAAGACTTTCAAATCATCGAGCAAATCAGATTCAGGGACGTTAGGGTTCCCATATCTTTTTTTTAAAGATTCAAACTCGTATCCGTAGAATGATTTACTGGATAGCATCTTGTGTAAGCGAAAATTAAACACCTCAAAATCCCAACCAGAGAGTTGGAAGCCTGCAGGATATCTGATTACGACTTTGGTTTTTTTCACGCTGGAAGTATATTTTGATTTTTGGAATAAACAACCCCCGCTTTTATTGGTTTGGCAACCTATGCCTGGACTGAGATGCACTTGCCGAAGATGGAGTTGGCGCCAATCCACCCATTGATCCCGCCGCGGTTGTTGCCAATCTGGAAACGTCCATCCTGAATCGATTTGATGATGTGCAAATACTCACTGCCGTGAACGCGGCACAAAACTATATCGCCAACACCGAGTACCAAGGGATCAACGGGAACCAAGGTACAGAGTTGACCTGACTCAATTCGACCGGTCATGGATCCGCCACGAGGGCGAAAAGAAACCATTTTGCCCCTCTGTAAATCGGCAATATACTTAGCGGCCCATCCCATAATTAATACATAGAGTGACCTCTATTAAGGTGGTCAGTACCAACTAGCGGCCATCCCACGGTGCAGGCGGAGGCATTCCAAGGTCGCGGCGGATATCAGCAAAGTGATCGTGGGGGCGGATGAGTATAAACTGCTCGGGTGGTAAGGGGGTAGGTTCGGGATTATTGAGGCGTCGCTTGATCTCAGCGAAGCCGGCAGCAGCCTCCTCGTCGGAAATATTTGGCTCACGCAAAGGGGGAGTCTTCGGCTTCTTGGTAACCGGTGCATCAAAAAGAACCTTTTGCGGGTCCTTCTTTGGTTTTTTTCGTGGAAAGCGCATGGGACTTTAGTCGGCAATGCCATCACGTCCCTTGCTCTGGGCACGGGACTTCGTTGGTTTAGGGAGAGCGGTAGATGGAGGGGCAACATGAAACATCTCGGGGAGATCATCTCTGATTTCAGCTTTCATGTAAGGAACAAAGCGCTGTTCTTCCTTTGGTATGCCAGCGAGAACCTCGACAAGGCCGACGCCATCAACCATGACCTGAACGTCATGGCGGCAGTATTCGATAAGGGCCTTCCTGAGTGGTTCGATCTTCGCAGGCTCGATATTGCCATTAACCATCTCGGTAAAGATAAAACTGGCCTGATCACCCGCGTGAACCTCGGAATTGACATAGGGATTCTCCTTGTAAAACGCAGCGGAAACCTGCTTCAAGCTGGCACTTTTCTGCTCGGGGCTGAAAATCTTATACCCCATGAACAACTTGCCGAGATCGACAGTCTTCTCTGGAACTTGCGCAAGAATGCCTCCATATCCCATCTCGTCGGCAAGGGAAGAGGCGCGTTCAAGACACGAAAGCTCGAAAGAGGCGTTGTAAGCAAGCGCTGTCCCGGCATTCCTTGTGGCGATGGCGACGGCTTCCAAAACACCCCGACGCGGATCATCATCACGATGGTCAGCAAGGTGATCGATGTATTCAATCGGGGCGCCCGGCTCCGCTATGGTAAGAATACACGCCTGAAATGGGACCTGGGAGTTGGGGGATGCTCCCTTAAAGCGGGGAACCCCATGCATCATGGTCTCAAAGTCCATTCCTACAAAAGGGAATTTAATACTGGAAAGAAACTCTTTTGCTGCTTCGCGGTCGAAGTAAATCTTTCCCTGAGCCATGCATTCAGCGAAGACGAGGGTTTTATGGCTGTCGGTCTCAAGAACAGTGTTGGTAACCGAAAAGGGGACATCGGAGTTCTTGGTTTGGGCAGCAAGTTTGATGGCCTTATCACGCCTGATACTTGGAATATTGAAAACACTGTCAGGTTTTCCGGCTTCGGGGACATAATGGAAAAACTCTTCTTTGTCGAGATTGAGGCAGGATTCTGAGCATGGATCAATCTCAGGAGGAGTTTTGCAGGCAAGTACTTCCTTGGCCCGCTTTGAAAGCAGCTCGACATCGGGAAGATAGGCATCTACCTCCTCGGTAACATCAGTTTCCATGAAAAGCCCTTGCAGATCAAGCGAATCGCCACGAACATAGTCAGGGTTAAAGTGGGCAATTTTCGCTGTGGCGACAGGAATCCCGCACTGCTTGGCCAGATAATACTGGAAGGCCACATCCGGAATCGGCGACTCCTTGCCGGAACGGGTGAACTTGGTCTTGGCTTTGAACTCAATCAAGTCGAACATGCCATCTTCGCGCGGGCGCAACATATCGATTCGAGCAAGAAGATTGTCATTGGAGATTGATGCCTGAGAGAGGGGGCGACCGGAGTGATGGGCTAGTGCCTCTTGGGTAATAAGAAGGGGGTCCACATTGGTTTCAGTGGGTGCCTGACAATCGATAAAGTCACCAAAGGAGTGAGGGAAGAGACGGTCCGCCTCATTTCCCTCGGCCATCAGGGCCTTGGCGAAGCCATCTTCAGGTGGAAGACCTTCTGGATTATGAACACGGTCCCACAGAATTCGTGGAGATTTAAGGTAATCACGAAATCGAGACTTGGTAATGAAGTGGGTAGGCGTAAGGTCGATGTCGTCCATGGTGGATATATAAGGTTTTCGCAGAGGCCGGTCAACGGGATGAGCGAGATTTTTTTGATTCGGGAGACTTTTGGGGTAAAAAGGTGGTAAACTAGGTAGTGATGAAATGGTTTCTACTACTGACATTGGTGACCCTAGGCAACTTGCGGGCCGAGCTGGAGATCGTCATGGAGTCTAGTCGCCTAGTGGTAAAAGATACGGGAGTTGATCAATATGTCTCACCCGGCGAGACAGCCGCCGTGCCCTTCGACGGAGGGTGTCTAACTGTGGAACTCAGCGATAATAGCCCCAGAAGACTAACTCTCACCAGTACAGCCCCTGTTGTATTTAGGTTTTTGGCAAGAGAAGCGCACCTTGAAAAGGGCGGGAAGGGGGTCATTGACGGCGACCCCGAGACCAAGGAGCTATCAGTACACTGGGAAAATGGTGGTATGGATAAGACAGGGGGTGCATTCGACAAAGGGGCTGTGCAGGCACTCTTTATGGGAAATGGAGGTAACTTTATGCATCAGATGGAGGCGGGAGGGGTTAGAAAACTGGGTGACGAATCACCATTACCGCCACCACCTGGCATGAAAAAGATAATTCCACAAGAGAGTCTGGAAGAGAAGATTCGCCCCGAGGCACCTAAATTTGACCCGGTGGATGTGGACGACACGCCAGACGTACCGACATCATTTGAAGCGGGAATAAATGTCAAAGATTTAGCACTACCATCACCAACGGGAGTGGCGGACGCTCTAAAAGAGAGGGCAAAAGCGAACAAGGCAGCAATCGAAAGCGGCACCAACGGGCAAGTCGCCCCTCTGGTTGACCTGCCGGATCCAACAAAGATTAAGCAGGTGGTAACGAAACCCACCCCTAGCGCGACGCCCACACCGTCGCCAAACCCGACCATCACGCCAACACCCACACCGTCTCCAAACCCGACCATCACCCCGACACCCACCCCGAGCGCGACACCAAAACCTAGCCCCACGGCAAAAAAAGAGAAACACCAATCCACTCCGACGCCAGCACCCTCTCCATCAGCGACGCCCACTCCTTCCCCGACACCCAAACCAGCACCACCAATCATAATGGGCAACAAACCAACGCCGCTTGTGTTAGGTGGGGGAGATGTTGATGACACGCCGGTGATATTGGAGCCACCGAAAGAAACGCACGATTTCAAAATCTCGATAGAGACAAACTCGGACACCACAGGTACGCCATTGCACGTGGAACGGAAATTCGATCAATGAAGTAAAATTTACGAACAGGAGAAAATAAGTGTATCCTTTACAAAGGACACACATGCTAGGAACTGGAAAAACAACCATCAAAGGCCCCATGGGGGTGATTGATCCGCGCACCAATGGGGCTTGGAGCCGTTTTACTGCGCATGAGTCCAAGAAATGGATCAATCTTCTCCTTGCGCCCAGTGTGGAGAACAGGAGAACATTTGCTTCCTACTACCTGAACTGGTGGGAGCCAATCTTCCAGAGTATCGATGCCCGTCAGGATGGTGGAGTTTCTGCCGCAGTGTTGCTTTGCGGTGAGCCTACTGCTGTTGAGGCCGCACTCTGGGCATGGAGAAACCCACCAGGTGGTGACACAAGCTATGTTTTTGAGATGGACGCATCGACACTTGGAGTCGAACACACGGTTTCATCCCTTGTAGGGCCCCCACGCGAGTATCAGGGGTACAACCCGGAAGGAACTGAGCTGGTCAAATTTCTTGATTCGACCCACGAGCGAAGAGAGCACGACCTTGAAACAATGGCCGAAGGGGATATGCCGGTGCCGATACTCATCTTCAGGAACATCTGCACGGCTCACCCTACGGCACAAGGAATTCTTGCATCGCTGGCCAAAAGCGGGAAGATCACAAGCGGCGATGGTCGCCAGGTAAGTGTTGCCCCGAACGCACAAGTAATCTTTACGGCCCCGGGGCTAATGCCGGCGGGGAACGTTAGCGATGTGTCTGGAAACGAACTCAAGCAAGGGCTTATTGAGAGAAGCGGCCGCATCGGGGGGCTATCCACCCAAATACTGGACGCCTGTGTGCCGATTTACTTCAGGGAACCAAACGCTGGCGACATTATCAAGACCGCCTCATTTATTGCTGGAACAACCTGCCTGTATAAACTACGTGGGTACAATCACAGCAAAAGGGTGACCAATAAGAACTATGCTTCACCCGAACTGACCGCTGACGTGCTGGAACTGGCAGCACTGGAACCGGGGCAGGCATGGGACGACATTGTCAGGAAGCTCACCTGGGCAGCCGACTCACTGGCTGACGTGGATGAATCCTACGCCAAGGACGAGGAGGATGACACGCCCCCTCTTTCATCAGGGGCGCTATGGTCGCACCGCATTGATAACGGACACCTTGCGCCGACGATCGGTTCACTTGAAGACATTTCCGAACTCAGTGGAAAATGGCACCTGCCGGTGGATATGGTCGAGCGCTGTGGAGTGAAAGCCTCTTCTGACTCCTACTGGGGTGATCTCAGCGGAGTGGAAGAGAAAGTCAACAAGCGCATCTTTGGTCACAAAGACATTGTTGCTGATATATTTGCCCGTCTGCGCGAGAGCCTGAGTGTTGTAAATACGAGCCAGCCACTGATTTCCGCACTTCTGGTTGGTCCTACAGGGACAGGAAAGACTGCTTTGCCTGAGGCTATTGCTGAAATCACAGGGCACGGAACTGTCATTTTGGAGTGCAATGCTCTGGTCGACGAAAACCAACTTCACGAGGCGATCTTTGGGCGTGGTGAGGGGAGCCTGGCATCACGGGTTGCCAGGAACCCGGCCAGTGTCGTGATCTTAGATGAGGTTGACAAGGCGCCTCCGAAAATCTGGGATCTTCTCATGAGCGCCCTGGATAAGGGTGAGATCAACGACCCGAAGACCGGGCGTCGTGTGATGCTCCATCATGCAATGGTCTTCCTGACAAGCAACTATCTGGCCGATGAGATAGTAGGTGCTTCTGCATATCTGAGAGAACAGTCGCTTCAGGAGATTTCCACACTGCTCAGGAAAATGCTTTCAGGGAAGAAGGGGATTAACCCCGCATGCCTGGCGCGTGTGGGTGGAGCCTATTTACTCTTGCCTATTGAGGGTGAGGAGGCTCTTCCAATGTGGGCAAAATTCTTCCGTCAGGCGCTTGGTGCCGAGAGGGGAGACGTCAGAATTTCCCGTGCAGGGTGCGCACTTGCTGAGAATCGCCACATTGATGCAGGTGAGCTGGCTGGTGCCCGCTCGCGCCTGGATGCAGCCCGCCGTCACATTGGGAAGCTTGGCGAGGCCGGTGCGCTGCTGAAAATCGACGATATCGAGTCGGGTGAAAGAGTGCTTGTGCCTGAAGATCCCGAATTGCGTAAATTCTCTTACACTGACAACCCGCCTCGCGGTGAGAGGGAGAGGTTGTGGACGCCTCCGGTCGCTTCTCGTGAGAAGATGAAGGAACAGTACATGGGCAACCAGTGGCAGGTGGAGTACATTTTGGGGATTGTCGCGGCAAACGCCATGAAAAAGAGGGCAAGAGAGCCAGTGGCTGCACTCATGCTTGCCGGCGCAAGTGGTAGCGGCAAGACATTCCTTGGGCGCCAGTTGGCCCGCGTTTTCGGTAAGGGCGACCCCGTGGTGATAGAGTGTCAGCAGGCCACAACGCCGGAAGCTGCCAGCGTCATGCTCTTTGGCGACAAGGACGGTAAAGGTGGAGGTTTGCTTAAGAAGGTCATCGAGCGTAAGGATCGCGTGGTGATCCTGGATGAGTTTACGAGGGCTGACCCATCATTCAGGAGCCTGGTAATGAGCATGTTGGACGACGGATCTGCAACCAGCACGGAAAGCGGACTGGCTGTGGACATGAAGCAGTGCCTATTTATCATGACTACCAATGAGTGTGAAGAAGAGATGGAGGAATTGCTCATCACTGGGGTTACTGGGGATGAGGCTGATGCTGCCACTCGGGCGATTTTCGTGAAAAAAGGTGTCTTGGAGGACGCACAGTCCAAGAGGATGACCTTTGTTCCAATTACCCGGAGAATCCCGCAGGATGAGAAGTTCGAGCGGGTGAGGGGGAATATCTTCTCGGCACTTTCACAGTATTGCAACGAGGGTGAGAATCCCGACGCGATGGAGGTGGAGGCTCTTACCAAGCGGTACTTGGAGGGGGCTGATGCCGAGATTGACGCCCGGAGTATTGCTCGGTGGGTGGATGCGAGAAAAAGAGAGGATTTAGGTTTGTAATAGCTATTGCCCGATGCGAATCGGCGTGGTAGAGATTATGTCATGTCCCTCTTTAAGAAATTTTGGATAGTCTCCTTGATGTCAGTAATGGTTTTCGCGGCACCTGAGAGTAGGGCGGATGTTTTTCCGCCTACAACCCCGACAACACCAAACGACACGCCGCAAGCACCGACTGTCACTTTGTTAACGGGTATGGTTCAAAATCTTGGAGATACGGATACTTCATCGCAAACGCAGGAGATACTCATGAAAACGCTTGAGAGGATGCTCAACAACTCACAAGCCACAGCAATAAGTATTGGTAATTCAATAATGACCCACACGAAGTCAGTTTTCAACTCAATTATATGGATGGTGCTAGCGGCAGAGATAACATTTGTTGGGTTCCGAATAATGTTGCGTACATCCGTCCTTCAAGTAGTGACTGATCTCGTGGTGACAAGTTTTGTGCTTGCAGTTGTAATTGGTCTAGTTGGAACACAACCACCACTGAAGCTTATTGAAACTGGAATGTACCAGTTGACATCGGCAGGCAGAAATATGGGTGCTACAATTATCCAGAACTCACTTGGTGTTGGATCGACGAATGAAACCCTGCAAAACATTGCTAAAACAGTGGTATCAACAGATGATCCGATGGCGGCTAAGGCAGACCAGCCAATCCTCTCGGCAACAGGCAATCACCCAGCGGAGCCTGCCGCATATTGGTTACAGTGGCTGGGTGTACAAAACGCCTATAGCACAACGGCGGACTTGACAAAAGAAGATTCACAAACAATCTGGACCAATACAACGCACGCAGTAGATCCGAAGACCGAGTACAAATTTTCACAAAACTCTCTTATGGATAGGATATGGGGGATACAGGACACATCCAAGCTAAGTAAAGAGAAAGGCGGGGGGGCTGATTGGGGGAGGGCAATAACTAGCACGGCAACATCGATGATGATAGCGATGACGCCATTTAGAATGCTTGGTCAGTGTTTAACTGTATCAACAATACAAACAGGTGCAATTTTAGCGCCGGTATTTCAACAGGTAGGAGTTTTTGTTGGGTCACTAATGACATTTTACGTAGTAGCTGCACTTGGCGTAGCAACACTGCCTTTAGTTTATTTTAAAAACTTCAGGAAACTGTGGTCTAGTTATCTGACTGTACTTGGAGGGATTGCATTAATACCATGTTTTTATTACATATTTTCTGCTATAGGTTTCGTCTTTGCAGCCAATACATTTGAGGCACTATTCCCGCTCCAGAGTCAATCGGGGGGGAACCAATCGCTAGCTGTAATCTTAAATACTGTGTTCATGAAAACACTGATCGTTACGATGGCTGATGCCTTTCATATGGGAAAACTAGATGAGAGCGGATTTGGTAGCGCTATCGGACAAACACTGATAGATGTAATGAACTGGACGTTTACGTGGTCTCTGTATCTTGGAAGGATAAGTTTCGCTTCTGGAATCGTTGCAGCGATCGTAACCAGTGGCACAAGTTTCGCCATGCTCGGGGGACAAGTAGCTTACCGGTGGAGTAGTGGATTTGGAGGAGAGGGGCTTACCGATCGCGTGTCGGAATTTTTCTCGTCTCTTCAGGGATCCATCGGGAGTGGACTTTCGGCCATGTACTCAAACTACGTGAATCGCGCATCGGAAGCTGCGGGAGCTGCAGGCAGGGGGGCAGGTGGCGGTTAATTCATAGCCGATACCCGTTCATCTTCTCGCGCGCACAATGAGTGACCCAAAGATAAAAGCTGAAGACGAGCTTGAAACATTCGTCAAAAGAAGAGGGCTTGTATTGGTATCGGAACTTGCCCGATGGAGGGGCGAAAACGGTGAGTCAGAAGCTGTGCCATTTTATGAATCCCTACTGCGAAACTACAACATAATTAGGGAAGATGCCTGGCTTGATGCAATAGTCGAAGAGAGTGGAGGCCTAAGGGTGCTGGCGCTTCCATTGCACCCGCGACTTCCGGAAATAGCTGGCAGCACAGAAGCGAAAAAGCTCAGAACGATGGTTCCTGCAGTAATCCTGCAAGACTCGCCATTTCTTGTCGTGGCAACGATGGATCCCTTTGCGGTGGCGAAAATCGAAGAAGCCTTACTAAGGGTATTTCCGGGAAGGCACGTACAAATTGTCCTTATAAGTCCTCATTCATTCAGCACGACAGCGGCACTGGTGGAAAGAGGGGCCTGTACTTTTAATAACGACTGGTGCGAAGACCTCGTAGAGTGGGCACCTCTCCTGGGGCAGTCGTCAGAGAATTATTTGGATCTGGAAATGCTCATAGACGAAATCTGGGCAACCTCGGCTCCGGTAGCCTTCCCCGGTCAATACAACGAAGGGGAGAAGCTCACAGGACTTGACGCCATTGTCGTCAGGCGGACACCACTAAACGCCTGGGTCGTAACGCCAAGACCGACCGGTAAGGATTTGGCGACAGCCATGATGCAGGCACTCGGGAGAAGGATACAGACGATCGCCGTAGGGCCGCGCGAATTTGCGAGAATTGTGGCATCGGTGGAGGCTGCATCCAAACAGGAAACAACCATAAAGAGAGACAAACCATTGCAGGTCTCTGATTGGGGTCTGGCGAATACGGACGAAGTGATGCTCGCCAGAAATATTGTCAAGGCGGCGATTGACATGGGTGCATCCGACATCCATTTGGAGCCCAAGCAAAAAAGCGCAAGGCTGCGATTCCGAATCGACGGGGTTCTTTACGAGCAGGCGCCACTGCCATTGGGCATGTATCAAATGGTATTGAGAAGGTTAAAAATCATGGCGTCGATGCTGCATGAGAAATCAGGTATTTTACAGGATGGAGCCGGCATGGTTGAATTCAATAAAGTACGATACGACCTTCGTTTTTCAATTTCTGTAGTGAATGGCGGCGAAGAGGGAATGACAGTGCGAATCTTCAACTCCATGATACCCGACATTGCTGACTTGGGGCTCAAGGAGAACGAAATGAAGGTTCTGATGTGGTTTCTGGGCCAGCAAAACGGAATGTGCATTTGCTCGGGGCCAACAGGGTCCGGAAAAACAACACTACTTTACGGCCTCCTAAAGGCGCTCGATCACCCGTCCCGAAGCCTCGTAACAATCGAGCAACCGGTTGAAAAATACTTTACGAACGCCCGTCAGATTACAGTAACCAAGGATGGCGATATTACATTCGCAAGCGCACTGCGAGCAGTACTTCGTCAGGATCCGGACGTCATCATGGTTGGCGAGATTCGCGATAAAGATAGTGCCTTGGTAGCAGTGGAGGCAGCCCAAACAGGGCATCTTGTATTGAGTACGACGCATGCGAATTCAGCAGCCGGTGTAATCGAGAGGTTGTGTGGGTCATTCCCCGTAGATAACGTATCGCTAGGAAATGCGCTGCGGTTATCAATAGCTCAACGCCTTGTGGGAAGGCTTTGTCCTTTCTGTAAAAAACTTAGAGCCACCAAATCAAGCGATCTTGAGTTTTTGCCTGCATGCCCGATAGAACACCCGGTTGTAGGGGAAAGGGTGGGGTGTTCGGTTTGTCGTGGGACAGGCATTTCCGGACGCCACCTCATTATGGAATTAATGCCGGTGGACGACGCGGTGAGGAATATGATCGCCGACAAGGACACAATGGTGACAATTGAGCAATACAACAGGTCCCGAGGATTTAGGGGCCTGGTTGATCAGGCGACAGAACTGCTATTGACCGGGGAAATCACGCTGGAGTCAGCGCGTCAATTTATAACGCGCCCGCTTGCCTAGGTCTATCAGGCGAAGGAGCAGGGGCGGGGTGAACAGGGACTTCTGGCTGGCGCTCCTGCAATCTGGCGCGTTCCACAACCTTCGCTGCGGCCACCTTGTCGCTCTGCGGCACAAAGGCGTCGTAGCCTGACAGAACAGACTCGACCAAAGTAGCTGTTTCATTTGTAGAGCACTGAACGCGCTCGGAAATATCGACAGCAAAGGGGCCAATCTGACAATCGCTAATGAGAGCCATGATACAGTTCTCGCTCATGATGGCGGCCTTCTCGGGGTGAAGCGTTTTTGAGGGGACAATCAGAGAATTGCCATCGTCTGAAATGGCATGGAGTGTTTCACTGGAAAGATTGCGCATTTGCGACAAAACATCCTGAAGTACATGGGGGGAGTCTTGAGGAACTGCACCGAGGCGGGCCATGTCAATAGTCCAGTCTTGAAGGCGGTCAAAAGAGCCACGATTGAAAGCATCAATAGATGTTTTTTCCTCTTTTGGAGGGATGTCGGAGAAAACTGCGAAAAGAAGATAAATGGCCGACGCAGCCACGCTGATTGGTGGTTTGCCCTCTGGAAAATATCCGTGATACGAGCAACTTGCAAAAGCCTGGGCAAGTTTATGGCAGCCGGAAAAAAGGGCCTCCGGAGGGATAGATGCTTCTCCTTCATGTCTTTTTCTAATTTCGTCCGCCTCGGCAACGAAAGTGACAGCTCTAGGGCTCAACCCAGAGAGAAATTCCTCAGTAGAAATAGAAAATGTTGGAGATGTCTGTGCGTCAGGCATGGTGAAATAATAAGGTGGCAGGGTCTTTTCGTCAATGGATGGTTGGGAGAATGGAAAAAATGCGGTATATTGGAACGATACCCCATGAAATACGCTATTGCTCTCTTACTCATGACCGCCTGTTCAGGCATTGCAGAAAACGCAGTAACATGGAGTAACGGGCATATCGTGACAGAAGGAAAACAAGTAAAGGAGGACGGAGAAACCGCAACTTCTTTTGGAACCATCAGGCTGAGAACAATTCCTGGTGGAAAACTGATGCTCATAAGATCGCACGGAAATTCTGACCTAGGGGTTTTTGGAGCCAAGATTTCGTTAAGTGATGGTGGTCAATATCTCGTCAAAGGGGTAGCAGGATTATTGGTGGTTGATATGGTTGGGGGAACTGGAGAGATTTTGGACAAGTCAAAGACATCTTCTGATGTAGTTGGGTATTTTACGGGCAAGCCGCTCGAAACTCAAAAACAATCTCTTGCAGCATCCCCCATTCCATCACCGTCTCCCTTGCCTAAGGCAACAATGACACCGCAGCCTCAGCCATGCCCATCAGCAACGCCCACGCCCATTCCATCACCAACGGCAACTCCAGCCACCCCGACCCCCACGCCAAAAACAGAGCCAACAGCAAGTCCGTCGCCGTTCAAAAAGTGGAATTCAAAAAAGCACCAGCCATCGACGCCTCAACCGCAGGCGGTAGAGCCGATTGAAAATTTAACCGAAAGCTCCCCATGGCAGGAAACAAACCATCTCGAAGCACTGGATAACGCAAGAGTGACGGCGCTAACAGACACGGCAACTCCGACACTCAATAGAGAGCACCAACCAGAATCATATCAGAACGACGAGGGAGGAACGCACGCTGAAGGTGGAGCTGAAGCAATGGTTTACCCAGTGGAATCGGGTATGGCGCCGGACTATGCAGTCCAGCCAGGCGACACCGTAGACGTTGTTTTCTATAAAACTCAGCGCGCGACGGTGGACATGAAGGGCGACATTCACTTAGTCTCCCTTGTGGGAACAGCAGAAGCATCGGTACCGGCAGCAGGGAAATCCCCTGAAGAAATTGCGAGATTGGCTGGGAAAAGTGGACTTGACTTCACTTCTCTGGAAAACCCGACAATTCGCGTGAAGGTATCACACTATGCAGAGAGCGCGGTGATTGTACTCGGAGGGGTGCGATCGCCCGGTAGAATAAAGATAGATCCAGATCAGCAGCTATCCATACGTGACATTATAAGTAGGGCCGGCGGTTTAAACGGAGGGGAGCCGGGCGTTGTCGTCATGGTGCGTCGTGGAGAAAAGGTGATCAAGATCAAACTCGACAGTAGTGACAAGGATGCCGTAAACGCCTTGCACATGTCCCCGGGAGATATAGTGACGGTGACGAAAATGCACAATCCGGAGTCATCACAATAAGAACATGTGATACAATGAATAAAATGAGATTACCATTTCTTCTCTTAGTGGTGCTGACAGCCTCGCAAATAAAAGCGGGTGAAGTGCCAGACGGATCCGTACCATACACTCTTGAAGGTAAAGATGCGGCAAAATATACCGAAACGGGTCGTTTTGTATTAAGGCAACTCTCCGGAGACACAAACCCTATCGACCTTTACATACCAGTTATGGAGCGTAAGGGGGTAGTTTATATCGACGCCTCGGGCGTTGATAAACTCCTGCTTTTGAGGGCAAGAATCGCCGAATACAGGAAAAAGGCTGACGAGCTAAAGGCGTTAGGGGACGGAATCCGCAATGATTACGTTCAAATCCTGGAGGCGGGGCGTCCGGCTCTGACAAAATAATGGCGACTGCAAAACCAAAATCGAAACCACAAGTTGTGAAAAAATCATCCGGTAGCAGTCACGTGAAAATTGTGGTTTGGGCCACAATAGCCTCGGGCGCGCTACTTGGTGTGATAATGATCTGGCACATGGGTTGGATACCAAGAGTGCGTCTGGAACTTCCAGCACCATCGGCTACTCCATTGCCTACCGCCTCGCCCAAGCCTACGCTAAACCCCAAACCAAGTGCGAGTGCGAGTCCAAAACCGACAGACACCCCCAAACCAATTGAGACGCCAAAGCCAACTCCTCGACACATCGGAGAACCTGGTGACCCGTCTCTGGTGACGCCTGCGCCTGACGGGTGGAAGGTAGAACAACTAGAGGGGGTTAATGTTCGCATGGGGCCAGTTAAGGTTGAAGGAGGGGACGCGACATTCTTCGTAGTGCCCGCATATCAATTCGTACCTCAAGTTCAAGCGGGCGGCGTCTATCTTATGGAGCCGGGGAGGGACGAATCAGGCAACGGCGAGACAATCGTGGAAGAGTTGGATAATGCGACAAAGGTGTTTTCATCAACTCGTGACGCGTTGGACAAACTCGATGAAACACTTCTAGTTTTAAAGAAGTATCAGGTGCAAAAGGTTCCTTCAACTCACTAGAATATCACCCGGTCCGGCAAAATACCTGCCCTAAAAAGGCGACGACAAGGAGGGTGAACTATGGCTTTAATTACTGTGTCGCATGTGAATCGATCGCCATTGCAACCGCAATAGTAAAAAGCTTTTTATTGGTAATCAAACATGCAGGCTTTGCCAGGAAAACCTCGTTGATTCGGGAACGGGAAAGCGGGTTCTTCACGAGTCGAGTGATAGGGAGTCCTTCAGAGTTTCCAGATTTGCTGACGAGTAAAAAGTCGAGCATTTCGCCTGAGTCTGATCCCGTTAATCTGAGGATAGAAACGACAGGTGACTGACGCGAGAGCAAACGCCTTTCCTCCATGGCGATCGCATCGGTCGGTGAACTGGAATCTAGGAAAAGATGCGGTTTGGCAAGGGCGATCGCCGAGTCAGACAACTTGGAGAAGAGAGTAAGTGCATCACTCGGAGAATTAATTGCCGAGGGTGAGGGTGAAATGAGTATGTCAAATGAAGGAGGCGTGGAACAGGAGACACGGAATTTCTTTGAAAGCGTAAACGTTTCAGTATCGCGAAAGGTGGCGAAAATGCATGCCTTGGGTTTGGCAAGGAGGATGGCATGAAGAATCGCAGGAGTATTGCAGGATTCAACGAAAACTTTGGGTGAAGTAAGCGGGGAGAGTGATACCAGTTTGTAAACCGCCCTCAAGAAACCCTCCAAGGGAACATCATCATCGCGCTCGGAAACAAAAGAGAGTGCAGTTTTGGCGTTCTGTTTCTCTCTAGTAGCATTACGCGCACAAGCCCTGATATCGAGGCAATCAGAAACAAACCCTTCGAGTTGTATCGGTTTTGCCTGTACCACGACATGGGAAACAATAGGATCGACACGAAAACTCTCACCGAAGAACTCGAACTGGTTTTCGGTCATTGAGAAAGCCCGCTAGAAGAAACCTCGTGGGTTAAAGGATCAGGCCTTACCCAATTACCCGGATACGGGCCACCGGTAGTATTGAGAAGATCAGTAGCGTTTCGAGGGGGGGATTCCCACAAGGGGGAATTCTTCGGCGACGGAAGTCTTCCGGCAGGATCAAGAGGGCCCTTACCCGGCGGGGCATCTGGCATCTGGGCACACCCCGAGACAAGAATACAGAGAAGAGCGAAAGCGCGCATGGGCAAATGATACCACGTGTCCCAAGAAAAGAAAGTTTCAGGATTAAGATTCATGGGGTATATTCTCTTAATGGCGAAAGTATCCAAAGCACTATTCAGGACAAGGTTCTCGAAGTTTAAAGAAAAGGCAAACAACGGGGGAGTATCTGAGAGACTTCTTGAGGCTCAGCAAGAATGGGCAAAGGAACTTATGCTAAGACATATTGCCGAAGAGACAATTGCACATTGCTATACTGTTTACGAAGGAGTGTTGGCCCGTCATTCTGCCAAGGAGATTGAAAACGACCTGATGGTCACGCCGTCAGGGAAGTTGATAGAATCTGATACTGGGTTCATCTCGAAGCTTTCTGGCACGGAAAGAAGGGCTACTGTCGAGATGACAAGTATTTTTAGCTACGGAATGTCATATGACAAAGAAGCTCAAATTGGGATTGCTGACGTTTTGGCAAAAGCGATACTCAAAAACAAAAAGTAGATGCTAAATCCCGAACAAAAGAGAGTTGCTCAATCCAGGGCGAGGAGAACCATGGTTGAAGCAGGGGCCGGCACTGGCAAAACCAAGGCAGCAACATCTTGGGTGGCCGGATTACTGGAGGAAGGAATTCCAGGTGAGTCGATCATGATGATCACCTTTACGAGAAAAGCTGCGGCCGAAATGAAGCATAGGGTCAAGCAGCTCGCAGGATCACTTGCAGACACCGTGATTTGCGGAACCTATCACCACGTGGCACTAAGGATGATAAGACGAAACCCTGAGGCATTTGGATACAGTGGTGCGATGACGATATTGGATGACCCGGACTGCAAGCTTCTGGTAAAAGAGGCCTATAAATCACTTGGGATTAAATCACCGGAAATATCGGCAGCAGAAATAATATCGGCGATATCGAGTGCAAGGAATCGCGACGTTGATATCGGGAATTTCCTAAGGTCGAGGTACTCGGATGAAACACGGGTAGTTGACGTTGCCAAAATTTACTTGGAGCAAAAGAAGGAGAACCACCTCTTGGATTATGACGATATCCTAATCTCATTAAGGGACCGCCTCGTGGCGTCACCATCCTATGCGACGTCAGTCAGAAACCGATTTACGCACCTTCTCGTGGATGAGATGCAGGACAACAACATCGTCCAGTATCAAATACTGCAGGCAATCAACCCGCATCACCTGATGGTCGTTGGGGATATTAACCAGAGCATATACGGATTCCGTGCCGCAGAGCCAGGGCTCATGATTAGATTTATCGAGGAAAATGCAGACGCGGAAAAAATCCGCCTTGAGACAAACTATCGCTCAGGTAACCGAATCTTGGAACTGGCAAACCGAATTATTGCTGATGGGCCCTCACCACTGGTTCTAAAAAGCGGTACAGGTCGTGATGCCCGTGTTGAAATCAGGGAATATCAAGACGTCATGGAAGAAGCAGGTATTATTGCGGGGAAAATTGAGGACCTCATTGAGGCAGGGCAACAACCAGCAACAATAGGGGTTCTTGCTCGATCGAGCAGAACACTGGCTCCTCTGGAGATCAATCTGCGCCGCAGTGGAATTGAATACAGAAAATATGGTGGTATATCTGTGGCGGATGCACTGGAAGTGCGTGATTTCACGTCGTTTGTGAGGGTCATGGCGAACCCATTGGATAAACCATCGTGGATGCGAGTATTGACGCAATTCCCTGGGGTTGGGGTAACATCAGCGAGGAAGGCCATTGAAAGCACATTTGTCCTAGATGCCCTGCCCAAAAAAGCTGCAGTGTTGAAGGATTGGATGAGAGAAGCGGAAAGCCTGCCTTTCCATGAAGGGTTGAGGTCATTAATGGGAAACGTGCGCACAATGATGTGGGAAAACTATGAGGATAATAACGCTCAGTCCAGAATGGACAATCTCGAACGACTGGTTGAATCCTGCATTAGCGAAGATTTCACCCGGGAGGATTTCGTGGATGCTTTTGTAACAGAAAAAATGGAGGAAAAACATCCAGAACTTGCAATAACGCTATCGACAATTCATTCGGCTAAAGGATTGGAGTGGGAAACAGTTTTTCTGGTCGGTGCCGGCGACACGCAGATGCCCGGTAGAAGAGCTATAGAAAGGCATGAAATTGAAGAAGAGCGTCGCTTGATGTATGTGGCCGTGACACGGGCGAAGGGGAACCTGGGGATAAGCTTCCCGGGTGTTCTAGGGGAGGGGTGGTATGGAGGTGACGCACAAGGGGTATCGCGATTTCTACAATGAGCCTCTACACAAAATACTACATCGTAGTGATGGCGTTTTGCTACGGAGCAATCTTCGGCTCTTTCCTAAACGTCGTTCTATACAGGTGGCAGCGCGGAATATCGGTGATGAAACCAAAAAGATCATTCTGCCCTCTCTGCAAGCAGCAGATTGCGCTCTATGATAATATTCCAATCCTGTCCTGGTTTATTCTGAGGGCAAAATGTAGGAAATGCCAAGGGCATATACCTGCGCGATACATGTTGGTGGAACTTGCGTCGGGTTGCACACTGGCCGCGCTCTCGGTGGTGACAATGTACCTATCTGGGGTTTGGTCGTGAGGTGTGAGACTTTCGGTAAAGGCAGCGTTCGGCTTGGATGGCAGAAATAGTTCGTTGTAGCTGTTTGGAAAGGATGGCGTCGGGGGGTCTGTTCATTGCGACGATTGCCCTAATCTCATCGGGCGTCCATGGCCTGGAGGCCGTAGATTGGAACCCGGTGGAGATATAACGCTCACGCCTTCTTTTCCGCCCCTCAGACCTAGTAAGAGAGAAAAGGACGTCGAATTTAACGGCGACAGCAAGCTCGCGTTCGCGATCGTGAGTGACGGGCATTACTAAAAATCCTTACGCTCGATTTCTGCTGCACTCATGGCGCGGAATCGGGCAGTTTGAAGATCGCGGAAGGCATTTTTGAAATAACGATCAATTTCGTACCAAGTGGCACAGGCAGCAAAGTAATAGATGGTTGCAACGCAGATCATAGCCAGTGGGATAACAAAACCGGAATGGTTTTTAATACAAAAGAGGAATGTGACACCGGCACACGCATAGAGTAGTACCATGGATGTCACAACGAAGATGCAACAGAATATCCTGACGCGCGAAAAGCGTTCCTGGATAAAGCGGAGTCTGGTAAACTCAGAAACTGTTGATGAGGACTGCGGCATGCCATAATTACTAGCAGGCGAGGGGAAGGCCGTCAACCTGCCATCTGACGCATGGAAAGAATCTCTGCATCAACGAGAGGGTCATCACTTCCAACGCACTGCGAGGCAATAAGAGGCAAAGGAAGTGTTTGAGGAGTATCGCCGGAATAGGCGACAACGAGGTAATCAAGGGAAGGAGACAAATACTGGTCAATCTCAAAGGTTGAGTTCTGATAGAAGAAAGTAAGCCTTTTTTTGGTGATCTGAACTCGCACAGGATCACACTCACGCGAGAGGGAGGCGTAAGCTTTGTGGGAAATAACAGACGTTTCTCGATGCTGCTCAGAGTCAACGAGACGTACGGAGGTAAGGAAGTAGGAATCCGTGCCCTGCGCGCTACAAAGGCGAAGTCGTCTTTTGAAACTGCCAACTGGAGTAAGAAACCTCTCCTTGATGATCGTTTCCGAAAGAAGCTTCAACCCGGATCCCTTGATTTGAGCAATCACCCGCCTTGGGTGTGGGACGATAAAGAGGGACTTGCGTCGGGGGATGGGAGAGACGTTGAGGATGGAGCACAGAATGTCGGCAACATGGTGGATTTTTGTGTCGAAGGTGTGAGTGTTTTCAACAACATGATGATTTGAATGGTTGCTCCAAACACGCCGCAGGCGTCTGTCTGCTGCCGCGGCCTCATCAGCAGACTCACGTCGCGCCGGATTATTTTCAGTAGTATAAAACTCCCTGGCACCAATAGCTGCAGTAGTCATATGGATAACTGCATCGTATCGGGGGAGTAGAAGAGCCTCATCGATCTGAAGCTCGGACAGGTTTGCTGCCCACTGTCCTGGGGTACAAAATGCCTTACCATCCAAGGCGCCACGATCACAAATGAGAAGAGGAATCCGCTCGCCGCCTGAAAGTTCACGATCTGCAATTCTAGAAAACTGATCTTCAAGGGATAGCTGGAGGCGTAGAAGCTCATTTTGGAACCGCATACCGCCGGCCACCTCGGGACGCAGCCCTGAAGAAATAAGCAGAGTGGCTGCTTCTGGTATAAGGTAGGGCCTGAAGCCCAAGGAATCCAGACGCTGAAAAAGATAAGAAAGGCTGGTTGATTTACCGGCACACGGGCCACCGGTAAGAACGACCTTTTTAATAGTTGGCGTCATAAAGAAAAAATACCCGATGAATAGTAAAAAGTCGACAGGTGTCGTAAAAAACCATTGCCATAATGGAAAACGCGGTGAATAATCTCGCAAATGAATTCGCAAGATACACTTCAATCGCCGACAATTACCAAGCGCGAGCGCACAGCAATGAAGGATATCTACAAGGATATCCATAAGGGTAATTTGAACGGTTGGCGTCCTGAAGGGTTGACATCTGCGAGAATGACGCACGTACAGGACTCAGGTGAAACATCATTACACGCCATGGCGCGAGCGGGATTGCTGCACCTTCTGCCATCCAAGGTGGCGACACACGAAAACTTTTCCGTTCGTGATCGCAAAGGCGAGGCGGTATATCATGTAGCGGTCAAATCAGGGTATATCGGTCTGGTGCCAAGGGGTCTCCATGGCGAAAAAATGCTCCTCTGCCCAGATAAGGACAGGGTTCCTTTGATCGTGCTTTTGGCGGAGAGGGTTCAGCTTCACAAGATCGAGAAGTCAGCTTTTTCGCAAAAAAGTCTCTCCTGTGTGAATTACGACATGAGCAACATTCTGATCATTGCTGCCGAAAAAAATCAACTTCACTGGATTCCGGACGCGATGATATCCCACGATCTTGCTACAGAGTTGAACATTGATCGACGCAATCTTCTCGACATCGTCGAAGGGGATGAGGTTCAAGGGCGCCGGGTTCATCGCCTTGTTTTCGAAAAAGAATAGGGCTAGGTAATTCGGATTGGAAAGATGCCCGTGCCGCCGGTTGATTTTTATCTATGGGGAGATGCTCCAGGGTAAAAACAGATAGAAGGAATACCCATCCTATTCTAACGAACCAAGCAGGAGGTGGATAGCTGGTGTTGTCCGATTGAAGGGTGTGGCAAAACATCGCCACGGATGTCAGGGGTGTTCTTAGAAAAGCGATGTTCAAGCGGAATGAGATCACCGGCATCATCGTAACAAAAAGGAGCCGCAGACTTGATAGCGGCCTCGTGAAGGGCCACAACGACAGGGGCACGCTCACCATCGATTAAATCAGAAAGACGGACGGCATCATACCCACGGGAATGAACATATGATTGCAAGTCATTCCAGAGTTTTGCACTCCAGTTACCTTCATAATCAAAGAGTCTTCCGCCAAAAACAACTTCCTCGGGAGCAACATCCTCGCCGGATTGACGATCTTGCCAATCAGTGTGTTCACGGTCATTGTTGCGTGACAGAATAGATGTCTCAAAATATGACAGATCGAGCGACATCTCCGGCATGAGTTTACTCTGTTGATGATTTTCTATATGAGACATTTATTCCGTCATTGGCGCGACATCTATTCTGACACGCAACAACGGTCATTGACCCATTCTCGAACAAAAAGGGTAGCATCATGATCGTCGTGCCATTCGCCACCGGTAAGATCGATCATATTACCGGAAACAAAAAACGCACGAGGTTCACCTTCGGCATCATAACCTAGGGCACCTATTTTGGATTCTGCCGCAAAAATGCCATACTCTCTTCGCCTCTGGCGTTCATAGACGTCAGGCCGATTGCCAGATTGTTCGCCTCGCCAGACGGGTCCTACGGTGAACCCAGCACGAGCGGCTTCTTCCTTAACGCGCAACGCGGCTTCATCCAGGGCGCCCAAGTCACCACCTTTGTAGCGTTCCTCAAGCCGTTGATAAGAATCCACGAGGCGATATATCCAGGAAGGGCCATCAAAGGATTAATGGACGTTGACAACCCAAAGACCATTTGTGAAGTCAACGTTGCTGATATCAGGGGCTGGAGCAGCTCCAATATACCCGTAGGTGATATACCAATTAACGGCATTCGTCTTGTCACTACCTATGGTTCCATACCCACTGACAGAATCAACCTGTCTGGCCTGATTGGCGGCCTGATTAAGCATGCGGGCTTGTTCAGTGGCCTGAGAGAGTTTTACATTATAAATAGCGTTGCCAATAACAGGTGCAGCCAGCGCGGCGAGGACGGCGACGATGACAACGATAATGAGGACTTCAAGGAGGGTGAAGGCGGATTTAAATGATTTCACCTATTCTAAATACAGTGACGGGGCATCAGAATCAAGAAGGGAAGTGTAGAAAAGTGGATTTACACGTCGCCGGGAATACTAAAGAACACCATGAGACAAAAAGAAAGGGGCGCCGTGAAGCGCCCCCTCTTTTGGTTTTGGCTTAAATGCCAGGAAGGGCTTAGTAAGCCTCGCCAGCCACAGCCGGAGCCGTCGTGCTGTCGTTGATGGTCAAGGTTGCAGCAGTTCCAAGTCCGCCGAGCAGGTCGGTGGAGGCAGTTGGAACAACGCCAGCTACGCTGAGGTAAGGGGCGATGCTTGTGAACCGAGCTGTTTCGGTTGCATTCGCTGAGTCCCAAGCGACACCGCCGCCGGCATCAAGAACTGCGCGCTGTTTGGCACCAACGACCTGGGCCTGGACCTCGGTGACTTTGGAGGCACCGGTCTTGGAGAGGGCGTTGTAGATCTGAGGAGCGGCAAGCGATCCCAAGATACCGAGGATGGTTGCGGTGATGAGGACCTCAAGGAGGGACAGACCGCGTTTGTTGAACTTCTTCATGGTGAAAATGC
>Ga0302192_10000297_pt1 | contig 33385 bp, 37 predicted proteins | sample II_Bog_E3_2_FD_200230 | JGI IMG/M metagenome (GOLD analysis project Ga0302192, IMG submission 200230) | Peat permafrost microbial communities from Stordalen Mire near Abisko, Sweden - II_Bog_E3_2 | ecosystem: Environmental > Terrestrial > Soil > Wetlands > Peat | place: Sweden: Abisko...
CAAGGCTGAAAACATCCCCAGCCGTGGCATAGGCGAAACTGCTGGAGGATGTCTGGAACTATGCCTGTGGCTTGCTTTGCTTGCGAGCTCGGTTGAGTACCGATTGGATTGTGGTCGCCAAGCGGTCGGAACCCTTGTCGAGTTCCAGAGTCGATTTTTCGAAGTACGCGGCTGCGCCTTGGCCGATAAGTCTCTCCTCGTTCTGCTGCGACAGGCTGCTTAGAACGATTACTGGAATGTGCGTGGTGGCGGGGTTTTCCTTCAGCGCCTTGAGCACATCGGGGCCGCTAATTTTGGGAATCATCATGTCGAGCAAAACGATATCGGGCAGTTGCTCTTTGGCGATCCGCAACGCTTCCTCGCCGTCAGCGGCGGTGCTGACCAAGAATCCCGCTCTGGACAAAACCCTCTCGGTCATGACCCGGAGAAACTTGCTGTCCTCGACCAGCAGCACCTTCGATTTCGAAACGCCCACTCGGAATTCCCTCTTGAACTTCAAGAACGGAACTCAGTTTACACCCATCCTGCCCGTTCGCGACATTACCCACAAAAGCCAGAACAGGTGTTCTCTTCAGCCGACGGGAACAGCTCGGCTGGCAGAGATGCCCGAATGCCGGAGCGTCAAAGACGGGATGGCCTTCAATTAGGCGCGTTCCTTAATCCGCTAGATGACGGAGACACAGGCCACCCAGTGCCTGTGTAGGGTAAACGAACGAAAGCGCCCCAAACTCTAGTTAGAGTCGTGGAGCGCTATCGTTGAACAGCCCTCCCCCGAAGTCTGCTCACCACCAGCCTACGTTCTCACCCTCACCGTGGGAATGGCTCCTGTGTGCCATGTACCAGCACTGCCGGGCTAAGATCTCGTGCGGGTTGAACGATCCCATTCTCTTCTTCTCAATGTTTCTGGATCACTTTCGCGATGCGCTCAAAGGCCCAATCAATCTCCTGACGGGTGATAACGAGCGGTGGCGCGATGCGAATCACGCGGTCATGCGTCTCCTTGCACAAGATTCCTTCTTCTTTCAGCGCTTCGCAATAGGGACGCGCTGCGCTGTGGAGTTCGATGCCGATCCACATGCCCCGGCCGCGAACCTCTCTTAGATCGGGGCTGCACAAGGTCTGCAGCAGGGTCAGGAAATAGGCGCCAAGTTCGGCGGAGCGCTCCACCATTTTTTCTTCGATCAGGACGCGCAGCGCAGTCCGCGCGATGGCGCAGCCCATCGGATTGCCGCCGAAGGTGCTGCCGTGGTCACCGGGCTTGTAGACGCCGAGAATTTCTTTCGAGGCCAAAATTGCCGAGACGGGGTAGAAGCCTCCCGCGAGCGCTTTGCCGACAATCAACACATCGGGCATGATACCTTCGTGCATGTAGGCAAAGAGCTTGCCGGTGCGTCCGAGGCCGGACTGAATTTCGTCCGTCATCAGCAGCACGCGATTCTGACGGCAGATTTCGGCGGCTTCTTTCAGAAAGCCTGCCGGCGGAATGACGATTCCGGCTTCGCCTTGAATGGGCTCGACCAGGAAGGCGCAGGTGTTGGGCGTGATGGCTGCGCGAAGGGCTTGCGCATCGCCGAAGGGAATGACTTTGAATCCCGGAGTGAATGGGCCGAAGCCATCGCGATATTGTTCGTCAGTCGAGAAGCTGACGATGGTGACGGTGCGTCCATGGAAATTATTGGCGCAGACGATGATCTCGGCTTTGTCTTGCGGAATGCCCTTGATCTTGTAGCCCCACTTGCGCGCCGTCTTGATCGCGGTTTCGACGGCCTCGGCGCCTGAGTTCATGGGGAGCGCCATGTCGAAGCCAGTCAAGTCGTGGAGTTCCTTGTAGAGCAGCGGGAGTTGCTCGTTGCGGAATGCGCGCGAGGTAAGGGTGACTTTCCGCGCCTGCTCGTTGAGAGTTTGCAGAATCTTGGGGTGACAGTGCCCTTGGTTCACCGCGGAATACGCCGCCAGGCAATCGAGGTAGCGCTTGCCCTCGACGTCATACACCCAGACGCCTTCCGCGCGCTCGATGACTACGTCGAGGGGATGATAGTTGTGAGCTCCATATTCGTTTTCGAGTTCAACGAAATAATCGGTGCGCGTGGATTTTTCTATTAGTTCGGTGGTCATAACTTCCTTTCGCTAAGTCTGCTCACGCCCGTTCGAGTAGCTGTTTGGATGGTGAGTACGCAATTTTCCAACCCGCAAGGCAGCCAAGAATGCCACAGTTGGCGCATCGCTCACCAACGTAGAGCCAACGAACCTCACCATCTTCATACAGGGAAAAACCAACGCCGATGTTGGCGCTTGTAGAGCCGCACTCGATGCATTTCCACTGCTCAGGCGTTGCGTCAGACCAGTACTCCTCGCTATCACATATGAACTTCCCTATAGCGCAAGATGTGCACGTTCGCTTCGCGCAGCCCTCGTCATCATCCGCAAGAAGTTCAAACGTCTCGCCGCCGCATTTGCATTTTGCTGGACGGAACTCGTGAATGCAGTAATTGTCTGCAGAATAGGCCTCGAGATATTCCCTGAGGTCGTCAACACTCGTGCCAATCCACCACTTGCCAGATTTATCGATACTCATGTTGGCAATTGTAACTGCCGAAAAGTCACCATTTCGCCAGCAGTCGCCGGACAGCGTTCCTCTCGCTCCCTACCACCACGCACTCCCCGCCGCCGGTTCCTTGTCCAGAAGCATGGTCAACAGTGCCATCCGCACATAGAGGCCGTTCATGGCCTGGCGGAAATACATGGCTCTGGGATCGGCATCGACTGACTTATCTAACTCGACCGTGCGAGGCAACGGATGAAGAATGAGCGCGTCCGCCTTCATGCGCTGAACGACTTTCGAATCGATGGCATAGCGTCTGAGACCGTCCGCATCTCGCAGTCGCTCGGGCCGGATTCGCGTCTGGTAAACCACATCGACTTCGCCAATCACGCGGTCGATGTCCGACTCCAGTTCGTAGCGGACGCCGTGTTCGTCGAGATAATCCAGGATGTCCGGTTTCATCTGCATTTGCGGCGGGCTGACGAAAAACATCTTTACCCGATCAAACTTGGCCAGCAGATACGCCAGCGATCGCGCCGTACGGCCCTTGTCCAACTCGCCGATGATGGCCACACTAAGTCCATCCAGCGGTCGCTGCCGGTAAATAGTGTACAGGTCGAGCAAGGCCTGGGTCGGATGCTGTCCGCCATTCCCATCTCCCGCGTTGATCACCGGCGCTATCGAGACTTCTGCTGCCCGCCGCGCCCCATCTTCGGCAGTGTGCCGAATCACAATCACATCCGAATAGCCGCTGATGATGCGGATGGAATCTTCGACCTGCTCGCCCTCGATCTCAGAAGAGAAAGCACCCGCATTCTCGGTGGACAAAACGCGCCCGCCCAGCCGATGCATGGCCGCTTCAAACGAAAGCCGCGTACGCGTCGACGGCGCATAAAACAGCGCGGTCATGATGCGGTTCTGGTAGTCGAGCGTGCCGCCGCGGGCCACCACATGCTCCATGCCGCGCGAACGCTCGAACAACTCCATGAGCAAGGGGACCGTGAATTGCTGCGACTCGATGACGTGTTTCAGTGGCATACCGTCTCGCAACGCCGGTTCCGATGCCGGAGACTGGAGTGGGATGACATTCGGTTGTGGCATTAGCGTCCTCCCACCGGAAGTTCGAGCCCTGCTCTGCGCTCGATCTCCCCGCAGTCATGATCGGGGAACATATGCGTGCCGACGGATCCGATCACCGCCTGGCACAGATTTTCGCACGAAGTAATGATAGCTTCCTTGCCGCCGCTGCGCAGAAAGCGCAGCACGGATTCGACTTTTGGGCCCATGTTTCCGGGCGGGAAATGGCCGCTGCTTGCGTATTGTTGCAACTCCGCCGCTCCAACCTGTCGCAGCGGACGCTGCGCGGGTTTCTTGTAATCCAGATACACGTATTCGGTGTCGGTGGAGATGACAAACAGATCGACGCCGAGGCACGACGCCAGCAACGCGGAGGCGCGATCTTTGTCGATGACCGCCTCGACGCCTTGCAGTTGACCGTCCCTCCAGACCACCGGAATCCCTCCGCCTCCGCAGGCGATCACCAGCACGCCGTGCCCGACCAGATCTCGAATGACCTCCAGTTCGATGATGCCAACCGGATCGGGCGACGGAACCACGCGGCGGTAGCCGCGGGCGGCGTCCTCCACGATCTCCCATCCGAAAAGGCGTTTGCGTTCCTCGGCATCGGCATGGGAATAGAAAGGGCCGATCGGCTTGCTCGGATGCTGCATCGCGGGGTCGTTCGGCAACACCAGGCATTGCGTGAGAACCGTCGCCACCGGCACATGCAAGTCGGCCGACTGCAACTCGGTTTGCAACGCCTGCTGCAATAGATATCCGATCTCCCCTTGAGTCGATGCGTCACAGACGTCCAGCGGGAGGCCCGGCACCTGGCTTGCTCCTCGTTCCGACCGCAGAAGCGCCGCTCCCACTTGCGGGCCATTGCCATGGGTAAGCACAATCCGGTAACCGGCGCGGATCAGCCCGACGATCTGGGCGGCGGTCCGCTGGGCGTTTGCCCGCTGTTCGGCGATGGTTCCCTTTTCTCCCGCGCGAATCAGGGAGTTGCCGCCCACGGCAAGGAGGATGGTCTTCATAAGTAGTGGCTAGTAGCTAGTAGTTAGGGGCTGGCTTTGATTCCTTAGCTCCTAGCTGCTAGCCACTGCGCTCGGGCTTTGCAGACCATGTACGCATCCCGGTCAGCAGGCGCCCAACTTCGTCGATTCTCGACAGCAATTTAGAACAGGATTCCTGGCTTACGTAATCCAGGTTCTTTGCGATCTCGATTTGCATTTCAACCTCTGCCAATGAACCGCGCGCCACACCCACGAATTGATGGAACTCATTTCGTGAATTCCGCCCGTACCCTTCCGCAAGATTGCTTGGAACCGAAACGGCTGCCCGCCTGAGCTGACTTACTAGTCCGTACAACTCATCCTTTGGAAAGTCTCGGGTCATTCGATAGATCTCGGTCACCAGTTCCATGGCCTTCTGCCAGGCTACGAGGCCTCGATGCCCGCACGCGTTCACTGCAGTTGCCACGCGGTTCTCCTAACTCCTAGCCACTAGCCCCCGAGCACTATATGTGTGCCAACTCCTGCAACTCGACCAAACCCGGCAATTTGACGAACTCGCCTTTCATCAATTCCAGCATGATCGCCTTTTGCGAGTGCAGCCGGTTCTCCGCCTGCTGAAACACCAGCGACCGTGGCGAGTCGATGACATCGTCGGTAACTTCATCGCCACGGTGCGCCGGCAGGCAGTGCAAAAAGATCGCATCCGGCTTGGCGCGGCGGAACAGAGTCGCATCGACCTGGTACGGCAGGAAGATGTGTTTTCGCTTTTCCGCTTCGGCTTCTTTCCCCATGCTGGCCCAGACATCCGTGTAGATCACATCCGCGCCGGAGGCCGCTTCGTCGGGATCATTGGTTACCGTGCAAGTTCCGCCTGTCTCGACGGCACGCTTGCGCGCCCATGCCACCGAATGCGCGTCGAGTTCATATCCCGGAGGCGTAGCCACCCAAACGTGCGCTCCGACCTGCGCTCCGGCGAACATCAGCGAGCGTGCGACGTTGTTGCCGTCGCCGATGAATGCGATCTTCAGGCCGTCGAGATGCTGTTTCGCCTCCCAGATCGTGAGGTAATCGGCCATCGCCTGGCAGGGATGGCTGTAGTCGGTCAACCCATTAATGATGGGAATGCTCGCATACACTGCCATCTGCTCGACGATTTCGTGAGAGTAGGTGCGGATCATGATGCCTTGCACCATGCGTTCCAGGTTCTTGGCCACGTCGTACACCGACTCGCGTTTGCCCAGATTGATCTCGACCGGCGAGAGATAGAGCGAGAAGCCGCCCAGTTGCTGAATGCCGACATCAAAAGTCACCCTCGTGCGCAAGGATGGCTTCTCGAAGATCATGGCCAGGGTCTCGCCTCGAAGCGCACTGCCGTAGGCGCTTGGGTGCGCCTTGACCTGACGGCCTAGCGTGAGCAGGTACTGGATGTCGGACGGCGAAAAATCTCGAATCGAGAGAAAGTCTTTGCGATTCGCATTGCCATTCATCTTCCGCCTCCCGCCAGGGCTGGCTCGTGCTCCCGCACAAACGTGGCGAGCATTTCAGCCAGGCCGGGCTTGGTGAGTTCTTCGACTTCATAGGTCACGCGCAGATTGGGTCGATCGATTTTGATCACCCGCGCCAGGTCAATGGGAGTGGCGATCAGGACGAGATCGCAAGGAGTACGGCGGATGGTTTCCTCGAGTTCGTGCCGTTGGATCGCGCTGTAGCCCATGGCGGGCAAAAGGTTCGTGAGGTGGTTGAAACGCTCGAAGGTGCCGCGGATCGATCCCACGGCATACGGCCGCGGATCCACCAATTCCGCCGCCCCACATTGCCGCGCCGCCACCACCCCGGCCCCGTAGGGCATCTCGCCGTGAGTGAGCGTGGGGCCGTCCTCCACCACCAGCACGCGCTGTCCCTTCACCAGACTCGGTTCGGGAATGGAGACTCGGCAGGCCATCTCAAAAACCACTGCCTTCGGGTTGTGGAGCTTTATGTTCTGACGAACCGTCTCAATGTCGCGCTGCTCGGCTGTGTCGACCTTGTTAATCACGATCGCATCCGCGCGCCGCAGATTGACTTCGCCGGGGAAGTACGACAGTTCATGCCCGGGCCGGTGCGGATCGACCACCACGATTTCCAAATCGGAGACATAAAAAGAAGTGTCGTTGTTGCCGCCATCCCACAAAATGACGTCGGCTTCTTTTTCCGCCTGGCGGAGAATCTTTTCGTAATCCACCCCCGCGTAGACAACCGTCCCTTGGCTGATGTGCGGTTCATACTCTTCGCGTTCCTCGATCGTGCACTGTTGCAGATCGAGGTCCTTCAGGGTGGCAAATCGTTGCACGGCCTGCGCCGCCAGATCTCCGTAAGGCATGGGGTGGCGGATGACCACGGTCTTCCGACCTTGCCGGCGCAACTGCTCCGCAACCAGGCGCGACACCGGACTCTTGCCGCATCCAGTTCGCACCGCGCACACGGAAATGACGGGCACCGACGACTTGAGCTGCGTGTGAGCGGTTCCCAGAAGCCAGAAATCCACATCCGCAGCCACCGCGCGCGAGCCGAGATGCATCAGGTTCTGATGAGAGACATCGCTATAGGAGAAAACCGCTACGTCAATCCGGTGTTCGAGGATCAGGTTCTCCAGATCTTTCTCTTCGAAAATAGGAATGCCTTGCGGGTACAAACGCCCGGCAAGTTCCGGCGGATACCGGCGCCCGGCGATGTCGGGAATCTGCGTGGCGGTGAAAGCCACTACCTGGTATTCGGCATTATTGCGAAACAAGACGTTGAAGTTGTGGAAGTCCCGGCCTGCGGCTCCTAGAATCAAAACTCTCTTCATAGAGTGACCCTCCGGCGAAGAATGTTTACTGGTTATCCTCTCTCTTAGCGCCTTTGACGGCTGTACCGTTCATCACAGGTGAGGGTGACCTTTTGGCGCGACCAGGAGAGCCACGGATCGCTGATGCGAGCCGCCATAATGCTCGTTACGCCGAACACGAAATTTTGATTTTCCTATAGTTCGAGGTGGATGGCGTTGATGGCGACCACGCTAACCTTCCGCAGACTCGCATAGGCGCTGACTACTACTTTTCCGCTGGGCTTGAATGTGATTGCGCAGTCGAGCGTCGCCGGCATGTCCGAAAAACAGCCGCAGACGTGAGGAAGAACCTTTGGGACCCGGTACGATTCGTCGCCGATGGTCAGAATTGTCCCTTCCAGTCAGTTCACCTTCTGCTTGCCCACGAGGTGTGCTTGGACCAATCGGTCGACTTGTGCAGTTACTGCGCCTATCTGCTCATCTCTAGACTGACCCGCTCCGACAAGCAGCGTCGTTGACGAAATTGATGGCTTCACCTTTGAAGCATTGAAATCTTGCAACTCTCTGCTAATGCGACTTGCAATCACCGCAGACCCGTTCGCATCGGTACATGCAATAATGAGAAAGGTTCCAACCGGCTCTGCGTCACTCACCGAGGGCAAGAGCACATCCTGGCCAAGATGAATGCACCGCTCCAAAATCATCCGAATCTCAGGCACGACTCCGTGGGCCCAAACCACGTCCACCGCAATCAGGGTCACGAAACCAGCCTCCAGGTTGGGGACGGTGAAGATGTGGCTATACAGTCTAGCCAGCGAGAACACTGGCAACGTAAGGTAAAAAGTGCTGCCGTGCCCCAGATCGCTTTCGACCCAAATCTTCCCTCCCTGGCGTAACACCAAATCTCTCGAAATGAACAACCCTAGACCCAGGCCGCAGCGACTTGCTTGGGCAGTGCTCGTTACCTGCGCCAAGCGCTCGAAAACCATAGCGCAATTTTCAGGGCTGATTCCGCATCCCGTGTCGGACACTGATATACACAGAAAGCTGTCGTCTTCCGCAAAGAGTCGGCTATTGACGGTGATACTTCCACATTCCGGCGTGAACTTAATTCCATTATCGATCAGGTTGATAAGAACCTGCCGCAAACGAGCAGGATCGGCCCAAGCAAACGGAAAATCATGTGCAACGTCAGAGCGAAGGCTGATGTGTTTCGATGCCGCATTCGCACGGCATGTGATGAGCACGTCGGCAATCAGCTGGATCAGATTCACATGTTGAGGCTCTACCGCGAGTTTGTGCGTTTCGACGCGAGTGATGTCGAGAAGATCGTTGACCATCGTCTGGAGTTGCTTGACATTGTCTAACGCGAGGGTCAGGTGCTCGTGCTGTGCGGGAGTCAGATCACCAAGGAGGCCATCCAAAACATTGGTTGTAAAAAGATAGACCGCTGTCAGCGGCGTCCGGAGTTCGTGCGAGACGTGAGAAAGAAGTTCCTCCTGAAGGCGCGAGCGTTCCTGCCTAGCCTCTTCCAATACCACTACGATCTTTCTCCGCTCGGTCACGTCTTGCACGATAACGGCAAAGCCGCAACTCGGGCCTGAATTCGCCAACAATGCTGCGATGTTGACGTGAGCCCAGAACTTTTCGTGGTTTGCCCGGATGCGCCATCCCTCATCTTCCAGCCGCCCCACTCGCACAGCTTCGATCAACTGTTTCTCGGGCACGTGATTTTGGATGTCTTCCGACGTAAACATGCAAGAGAAATTCTGACCTACGATGTTTGCCTCAGAGTGGCCAAACATTCGGTCGGCTCCAACACTCCAACTGGTCACGCGCCCAGTGGGATCGACGGTAAAAAGCGCGTGGTCTCTGACACCGTCGACCAGTAAGCGGAAGTGTCCATTGGCCTGCGCCAGTTTCGCTTCGAGGATCGCACCATAACGTTGCTGGAGAAAAGCATGACCCAGAGCAAAGAGCAAATCGCCAGATGCCTGAAGGACGGAGATACTTACTGGACGCTGCATCCTCGCCACATGCCAAAGTGTCTGCGCCGAAATACCACACTCCTTTGCCACATGCTGCAGCGGTAGTGGTTCGGGATATCGGCAGAACACCTGCCCCGCAATAATGGCCCCTAAGCATTGCTTGCCCAATAAGAGAGGGACGGCGATGTGAGTCAGGCCAGCTTGGTCATGCGACATTGCCACTCCGCCGACTCTGAGTGCCCTAGCAACCGCAGTACAGGGCTGATCCGTGTTTATACAAAATGGGCAGCCGGTCCAATTAGGTGCGGCGTCATGAACAAGAGTCCAGACCGGCTGGGCATTGTGACATTTCCCCAATACGTGACCGTCGGTATCGGTGAGTGCGACCGCCGCCCTCATGGTTCGACCGTACGTCGTCAGAATTTCGCCCCAGGCGTCCAGATCTAGCAAATCGGCGCGCAGCCTGGGCGACAGATCCACTGCGTCACCTTTATCTGCGAGGCTATTCTCGATGGAGCTAGTTATCGGAATCGCAAGGGGCGGCAATTCGAATGAGTCAGTTCGTCCACGGCCCTGCGCCCTCATTGTCTATCCTGTATTGCTGTTGGGCCATTCATTTTCTTTGGGAGAGATAACCTAGTGGGGGCTCTACTCAAGAGACTGGAGTAGCTCTGCAGCGGCAAGGCTTGGTCTAGGTCTTTTTCTAGCGGTATGAGAGAAATCCCTCCTGGTCCGATCTCGAACTCGCGAGTTTCAAATGAATGTTTACTCCCTCGCGCCTTGACTACCGACATGCATCGGTGAAGCGAGTTGTTGATTTCCACCAAGCTCATCAGAATGAGGTTATCCACGATGGAGCTGACCGGGAAATCCGGCATATAAGATGAGATTCCCAGGAACTCCGGATTCTCATAATTGAAGAACGTAGTCATCAGCCGCTGCTTGCTATAGGCTACGATGGCGTGAAAGAAGTCTCTATACACGCCGGTTTCTCCGATGGCAGTGCTATAACTTGTCATCCCATCGATTACCATTCGTTGTACGTCACGCTCTTCGATGAGTTGGACAATACGTGCATAGTGTGCATCAATATCCAACTCTTGAGGACTTTCGAACATGATCTGAATCGTTCCGTCGGCGATCTGCTCTTCGAGGTTGAGTCCCAGAGTCTGCGCATTACGGATGATTTGTGCTGGATGTTCATCCAAGGACACGAGCAATCCCCTCGTTCCTTGTTTTAGCGCTCCTTCCCGCAGAATTTGCGTTCCCAGCACGGTCTTTCCCACTCCCGAAACCCCAACCACCATCGTCGTGGAACCGTCAAAAATGCCGCCGCCAATAAGGGTATCTACAGCCTCAACCCCGATGACTGATCGCTTGGCACTGGAAGTGGGTTGTTGCACAGAACAGGGCCGCAAAGGCGCCTGGACCCGCCGAAACACCTCGAGGCCGTGACCCCCGGTGATACGCAGCGTATGCTCTCCGGGTTCATAATCCTGGCCTCGGCTTTTCACAATTTCCAAGGAGCGGCGAACACGGCGGTCGCGCCTTTCCCGATTCAACTGGATAACCGTATCGGCGAGAAAGTCGGTCGCTTCTACGGTAGAAACCGAGCAACTGGCGCAGCCACTCTCGATCGAAAACATTGTAGTAAGATTCTCCCTGTTCGACGACTCGATCAATTGCTGCAACAACTCGCGGAACGCACCACGTGGAGCGTCGATAACGCTCAGGGCAGGGTCTAACAATCCGATGCCATCCACGAAGATCCGCTGGGCACGAATCTCCTCGGCGGTTTCGAGCAGCAGACTGCTCGGCGAACGTAATTCCTGCTCGAACACCTGCGGACTTGTAAAGATGATTTGCAGCTTCCTCTGTTCCTGCATTTCATTCAGATCCCATCCGAATTCGGCGGCGTCTCGGATGAGCTTCTCGGGGCTTGTCTCAAACACCACGATCAGCCCAGGCTCGCCATACAAGGCAATCCCGCGATAGATAAATTCCACACCCATCAGAGTCTTTCCGCTTCCGGTCACGCCCCGCAGCAGAATCACATTGGTCCTTGGAATTCCTCCCAGCAGGATAGTGTCGAGACCCCTAATTCCCGTCTTAATCAGACCGCCTTCAGACATAAACAGTCCTTTCACTTATGCGATCGAGCTAATTGTTCTTTGTGGGCGACTCTATTTGGATGGGCATCAAGAGTTTCATCAACAGCAGCCTCCCGGCACGACTTCCCGACATACCGACGAGTTGTCGAATGCAGCGCCGCTGTTCGACAATCAACGAAGCGAATACTCTGTGAATACGTGTTCCCTGAGGTGGCCCTACACGCTCGATGAGCTCGCGGTTTTCGAGGTGGTCAAGCGCGGCGGCAACTAGCGTTTTTTCATAGCCGATAAGCCGTGCAATCCGGTCGGTGCTGGTGAGACATGGTCCGTGGCGGTATACGAATACGAACATATCCCACTCACTAAGCGAGGAAACGCCGATGGTTTCCAGACAACTGTGGAGTAGTATTTCGGAGTCCGTTCCACGCTCGATGATGAATGTTTCGTAGAACGGCACATCGCTCTCCTCCAACACTCATACCACGTGACGAAGGCGGAAATCTGTGCAAAAGGGAACAGGTCTACGATTTCGGCTGATTCCTAACAATTGGCGAAATCCATACCTACATTGTTAGCAAAGGGATGGCACAAACACTGCGGAATAAGCAAAACCCCATCGTGAATCGGCGGTGGCGGCCCATCGCTGGTGACTTAGCAGAGATTGCCAGCACGATCGGACTTGATGACGACCGATGTAATATCGTCATCCTGGAGATTGCCTTGCACAAACTCTCGTGTCGCATGGTAGATACCATCTGCAATATTCAACGCCGAATTGTGGCGGAGATTGCGAATCTGATCAAGCACGCGCTGGGTGCCAAATTCGTGGCCATCGGGCCTGGTGGACTCGGTGACCCCATCGGTTAGAAACACTGCGATCTCTCCTGGATTGAGGCTAATTGGCTCCTGCAGCGAGAACTTGCTCCCAGGAAATAGGCCGAGGGGCGGCCCGGTACTGTCCAGCGTGCATTTCACTTCGCCGGAGTCGAGGAATACCAGGCCCGGGACGTGGCCGGCGCTTGCGTATGACAGAGTGCGATGCCTGGGATTCAATCGCGCCAAAAAGAGGGTAACGAAGTGACCATGTTCGAGATCTTTCAGCAGCATTTTGTTGGCGTGAACCAGTATTTCGTCCAACTCCAACTGCATGGCGGCAAAGCAGCGCACATAGGCTCGAGTGAGCGCCATGACCAATGCGGAGCTGAAGCCATGACCTTTGGCATCGGCAACGGCAATCACAAGAGAGCCATCGGCCATGGAGATGAAATCGAAGTAGTCGCCGCCGGTTTCGTCGGCCGGGTAAACGGACGCGCCAATGTCAAAGCCCGATATCGCGGGTGGGGCGGCGTACAAGCGCTGCTGCACAGCACGAGCCAGGTGCAATTGGAATTCCTGCTCCTGCTTCTTCCGCGACTCGGTGATGTCTTGAGATACCGAGACAAAGTGAATCAGACGTCCGGTCTTGTCGCGCATCGACGTGATGGTTTGTTGGGCCCAATAGAGTTCACCAGTCTTTTTGCGATTGATGACCATTCCCTTAAATGGGAGACCCTGAGCAAGCCGCGCCCACATCTGCCGGTAAAACTCCGCATCGTGTAGGCCCGACTTAAGAATTCGCGGGGTCTTTCCCACGGCTTCCTCTCGGCCATAGCCGGACGTCACCTCGAAGGCTGGATTCACATATTGGATGACGCCTTGAGTATTGGTCAGTATCACGCTGTCGGCGGTCTGCTCCACAACCCGGGAAAGCAGGAGGGAGGATTGGATTGCCTCGCGGTTTGGCGCAAGATCACCAGACATCAGATACTCCCGCGAAAGCCGTTGTCTCTGGACACGCACTCCAGCGTCCCATGGTCACCTCTTTAGGTTCTACTCAGCAGTCGTGACGCTAAAGGAGAGAGGATGGCCCTGATTCACTTCAAAGCCTCCCAACACTAGAAGTGGTCTCATAAATAAGTCTGGATCACCTGAAACGCAAGAATTTACCACGCCCCACCTTATTTATGAGAACAGTTCTAGCTAGAGGTGAGCTTGCCGCACCCGTATGGTTGTTTACGACGGCAGAGCCACAGCTGGCAAGTTACTCGGAAGTGCTGCGCGGATCACAGCCAATAACTCGCGGTTGTCCGCAGGCTTCTGGAAGAAAGCGGTTGCTCCCGCCTGCAGCGTTTTCTGTTCGTTAAAGTCGGCGCTTCGGGCGGTTAGCACAACCACCGGAATGCTCGACAGAGTGTCGCTCTCTTGCAACCGCTTTAGAACCGCAAAGCCGTCTCCGGCTGGCAGTCCGAGGTCGAGAATAATAAGACCGGGGTGCTCCTTCTGCGCCATTGCAATCGCAGAATAGCCATCCGAGGCCGACACGGTGTCATAATCATTGGCCCGCAAACGTGTTCTGAGTCCATGCCTCAGGTTAGGGTCGTCGTCGACTATCAGGATTTTTGCTCGCTCCATTTGAATCCTCCATTTTCAAGATCACACCACGAGGCGGAGGCGTCAAGGTTCCCCGTGTGCATGAGGCTTCAGTAATTGATCCTTCGGTCCACAGCCAACACCGCGGTGGGGGAATTACGGCACAGTTGCGAGTTTGTGCTCACGGCGGGGAGACGTGTTTGGCCCAGGATCCTAGCGACCGGGGTTTGTGAAAAAACGAAGTCCGAAAGAATGCTTCCTGCGGACACATCCGCCTCGGCGGAGCCGGTATTGAAGCCAACGGCACCGCAGAAGCGCAACCGGGACTATGGCACGCCGAGCGCAACTGTCCGAGATGCGGCAAGAGATGGGAAGTCCCGAAGTACGAGGGCAGGATCAAGCACGATTTCAGACGGAGCGCGGCGCACGAAATGTGGAGGGCACGGTCTACTGTCGATGAGTTCATGGAAGTGACCGGCCATGCGACGGCTGCCATGTTCAAGCGGTATGCCGATCTATTCAGTGAGGACGAACGGAGAACGACGCAGCGGAAAGTACAGGAACGGCGACGCTTGTGGCGTGGGGCGTTATCAAACTAAAAACGGACAAAACGCGGACAAATCCAAGAAGGCCGCTTACTTGGTCGGCCCCAAGTCTATGATTGCGTTGGTTGCGGGGGGTGGATTTGAACCACCGACCTTTGGGTTATGAGTTCGAAGGGAAACTGATACAAAACAACTTACAAGCGCACGGATGACACCTAAGCACCTGTAAGTTCGCGCAAGAAACACACCCCAGTCCCTCGTTTAGTCCCTCGGTTTTCGTCCGGCCCGTTGGGATCAGCACCCGACCATCTATTCGCCGCCAGTTCTGGGCGAAGGGTGCCCGCGCAGTATAACGGCTTTCAATATTGTCACTATTACCACATGTGTGGTAGAGTTTTACCACATGCTTGACCTTCGCTCAAAGGCGCGCCAGCAACTGCTGGCCTATTACTTCACGAACCCCACGGCCCGTCACCACTTGCGGGACTTGGCGGAGCGCCTAAGCATCGATCCGTCTAACCTGTCGAAGGAGTTAGGACGCCTGGAGCGCGACGGCCTATTTCGGTCGGAAGTGAGTGGCCGCCAAAAGTATTTCCAACTGAACCGGGAGTATCCGCTTTTTGATGAAGTGCGCAAGATCATTGCGAAAACTATTGGTGCGGCACCCGTGATCGCACAATCCCTCAAGAGAATTGAGGGAATAGACGAGGCATACTTGTACGGTTCGTTTGCAAACAACCAGCAGGACACTGCCAGCGATATAGACGTGCTCGTGATCGGCTTCCCGCGTGAGGAAGTCTTAGCACAAGCCGTGCGAAAGCTTGAGCGGCAGCTCGGACGCGAAATCAACTACACCGTCCTCACGCCGAAGGAATTTGACTCGCGCCGCGCCCGGAACGATGCCTTTCTGGAAAATGTCTGGCACAATAAGCGTGTTTCGCTCATAAGTCCAAATGAAGAAGTTAAAGCCGCACACCGTTGACTGGGCACAGATTGAACGCTTTCTGACGAGCGCAGACAAGAAGCTCGCCTCGGCCCACAGAATTCTCGCGTTTGACGAGGAAGCTTGTCTTCAGCAAGCCTACGAAGCAATGCTGAAAGCTTCCCTCGGGTTCATGTTCAGCCATGGGTTTCGTGCGAGAAGTCAGCCTGGGCACCACATCGCCATCATCGATTTTGTGGGGTCGCGCATCGACAAGAAACATGCTGGTCTGCTAACTGTCTTTGATCGCCTACGCCGGAAGCGCAATATGGCCCTTTATGATGACACCGGATTTGTTTCTCACCATGAAGCCGAACAGGCGCTTCAATCCGCTGGCGACTACTTGAACGTGATCCGAGCTGATATCGCTGCCCGAAAGCCTTGAGTCAGGAAACCGCTGAAGGGAGCCCCGCACGTTTTTCAGGTCATGCTTTCGATGGCCACAGATGCGCTTCATGGAGCAGGCTGTCAAGGACGCTTGTGCAACTCCGCGCGCGCGGGGGAAAAACTAACTCCCCGCCGTGCTCGATCCCCTCCGCTTCGCTCCGGCCCTTGACAGCCGGCCCAATGAAGCCAACCCCGCTTTTCTATCGAAAGCGAATATTTTTCTACCCGACCTAGGGCCGTCTGCTGATTCGCCCCCGAGAAGCGCATTCACCTTAAATTCTAGACGGGTGAGGTTTCTCGTCCTAGGCCCACTTTAGTGGGGGAGAATCACTTAGTCAGAACCTTCCGCCAGCCGTTCAAGAGCAGACGGGGCGGCTGTGCGAGGCGCTGGTTGGCAAGGATACACTGCATTCAGCACCACTTGTCGGGTGCCCGAAAAGCGAGACAGCGTAAAATTACTTTTGGAACGACGTGATGAGCAATTTCGAGATTCTCGAAGGAAAACTCAGCTTCCTGCGCTCCTTCTACCAACTGACTACCGAACCGCTTCGGGAGATTATGAGAAAAATCGAGGCCAGCGAGGAACCTTTCGTCCCGAACGCCGACCCAGAACGCTATGACCAGCAGCCGTTCTTGGGTGAGTGGTTTGAAGCTGAGGAAGGTCTGGAGCTACAGCAGCAAGTCTGCCTCACGGTGCTGCAGCGGTCGTTCAAGGAGTTTCTCGATGGAACAGTTCTACAACATCGCGACTACGCCAACAACAAACCGAAAGTAAAGAACCATAATTGGTTCGCCGCCTACAAAACTTGGTTCCTGGTGGAAGTGGCCATGGACTGGGACAAGGCACCCGTTTCCCTCAGCACAATGGAAGAGTTGACACTCGCCCGCAATTGCGTTCAGCACGGCGGCGAGTCAGCAAACATTGGACCAAAGACGGGCCTCGTGAAGATGCAGAGTGACGACTATCACGCCAGATTCCCTGATGGTTTTTTTGCTAATGAGTTTGAGAAACTGCTTCGGAAGGGCTCAGCATTTCCTCAGCCTGTAAGAATCGAGTTGACTTCAGAGAAGCTGGCTGCTGCAATCGAAGAGGTGTTGGCATTTTGCAAATACATCGACGAACATCTGCCCGCGTCGTTCCTTTCGGAAAAGCAGGTCTAATATCTCAAACGCCGCGCCCGGTATAGTGGGGCGCAGACACCGTGATGGCATGGGAAACCTCCGAGTTATTCTGTTTCTTCAAGAATAGTATAGGTGTAGATTTCTTGAGCGGGGTTGACCGCGGTCGCCACGTTCGGATTGGTATGCGCACGAATAGAGTTCCGCCTACGGCGGGTGCTGCTGAGAGTTCCTCATGCAATCGGAGCGCGTACCCCTCTGGCGTTTTCAATACTTCAAATCGGCGCATCCTTCCACTGTTCTGGCGTTGGTAGTGGCCCAGCAAGGCACAAGGATGTCAATGGCAGCCACTGCTCTCGAATTGGGCGAACAGCGCCCGTCTTGCGGACTGACCAATACATTTCGGCTTATTCCGTTTGCTGCCCCGACAGAATCTTGAACTCAATCACCCAAAACAGCCGATCTAGGTTAATAAGAAATCCAAATTGATCACCATCTCTCGCCGCGCATTGGTCCCCTCGAAAACCAACTACGCAGGTAGTGAAGAGTTCACCCTGATAGGTCGCCAGCCGCGAACAGTCACCCGCAATTGTCCGCACATCACGTTCACTACCGATTTTTGTGTCCTCGCACGCGCCTGTATAGACATGCTTGCCTTGTTCGACGGTGACAACCCCATTAAGGTATGACCTCAAGCGCCAGTCATTGTTGTTTTCTGCTTGCGAAGAAAGCCTTACGCGATCATGTGTAGGGGCTGCTGATAGTTCCTCAGGTGCCTCTGTTGGCACTGGGCGAAATTCCGCTAGAACGTGGTAGCATCCGGCGTTGCGGAAACATATTGTGGAGCCTCCGTCCTTCACGGTACCAGCGTAATCCCTACCAGCGAAATCCCTTTCCGTCCTTGACCGCTTTGATTTCAGAAGGTACCAACGATCCCCACTTTGTACCGCAAAATATTCGTTTCGGCCAGTGGCTCCGAGGCAATCCAAAACTTCTGCGCTGCTATAAGAAAAATGGCAATCGGATGTGACCCCTTTGCCCGGAAGGACTATGTAGGCAGAGGAATTTGGCTGCGGACCGACGTGCATCCAACCTTCCACGGGCGGCACAAATGGGTCTGAAGCGACTTTCCGCTTCCACTGCGCCAGCATATCCGCCCGAACCTCCTCGATTTCTGCCTCATGCCGTGCTTTCTGAGCACGCGCTTCCGCATCAGCCTTCTCTTGCTGCAAGATGTGGTCAGGAACGACGGCAAGTGTGCATCTCTTATTGTGCTCTGTAATTTGAGCTAAGACTGCCGGCGGTAGGTTTTTGCGTTGCACCCCAACAATGGCGATAATGTTGCGCTTCAACGAATCGTATTCCTCGTCACAGTGATTGTTTTCTGCTTGCGCTGGAATGGTCGCCTCGGCTTTCTCATCAGCCTCCGGCTCATCGGGAAGAGCGCGGGCTTTTGACAATCTCGCCACAAGCATGGGTTTCACATCGTTAATGGGGATGGCAAAATTCAGGTTGTCTCCACCCACAAGATGAGAGGTCGTGATGCCGACCACTTCCCCTGCCATATTGAACAATGGACCGCCGCTGCTGCCGGGGGATATAGGCGCGGTGATCTGCACAAACTTGCCCCCTTCGTTCTCGTCTGTGCGGAACGCGCTGACAATGCCGTTTGATACCGTCGATTCGAGTGACAGGGGGTTCCCTATAGCAACGACTTCCTCTCCGACTTGGAGCCGATCAGAATCGCCGAGAGTTAATGTGCGAAAATCGGCCCCGTGCGCCTTGATGATAGCCACGTCGCGATTCTTGTCGGATGCAAGCACACCATCGACCGCAAAGAAAGTACCGTTAGGCAGTTTGACGACAGCAGAGCTGCCGTTCTTGATGACATGGTAGTTGGTAACGATGCGGCCATCTTTGCTTATGAGGAAACCGCTGCCTTGGGTGATAGGATGGCCATCCTTGTCGGACATGACTATGGAGACAATCGACCCATTCGCTTCTCGGGATATCGCTGGGATATCTAGATGGCGGCCCTTGTTGGAGCTTGGCGCGTTCTGTGCCGACATCGCCGCCACCAGCAACAGAACGGCTGCCATGTACTTCATGAATGAGGTCCCTTCGCACCGGGGGCGCAGACCTGCGTTCTCCCCCATTGAATTCCATCAGGGAATCGAGGACCGATCAACTTACGGAAGTTATCTTCGGCTTGCTGCCGCGAACCTGACGTAGCCACCAACCAGCGCCGCGTCGAGTGACTTCGGTCACTTTCGCAGTATGGACAAAGATGGGGATGATAGGGATCACAGCGCCCTATGTCGGAAAGTGTCCGTGGAGACAAGCCGTCAGATTCCGTCGGCAGATGGTGAGTGGTGAGAGAGAACAATATGAAGAAAGTTCTGTGTATTATCGGCGTCGCTTTTTGCGGACTCGCTAGTTTTCGAGCCTTGTGTGCGATGGTCGGGCTGCTCATTTATGCGGGGCTCAACACGGCGACTGTTGGGGCCTCGATGAAGGTCATGCAAAATATTGTTGTCCAGTTTGCAGTAGCGATGCTGTTTGGCGGATTTACGGTACTGTCGTGGAGGGGATTCAGGTCGTCGTCAACACCTAAAACGGTGGACAGACGGCTGATTGTCGCAGTCGCAGCGGTTGTTGCCCTGCTCGTCGGCTTCCTTACCTACACTGTCTTCTCTGCCAAAAGCACAAACACCGCTCAGTCTGTTCAGACTGTTCAGACCGTTCCGTCCGACACGTTCAACGAGCAGATGGCCGCTATCAATCGAGACTCTGACAAGCTGGACAACGAGTTTGATGCTTCAACATCTAAGACAAAGGTCACGAATCCGGAGGAAGCAGCAGCCTACTTGACCATGCTTGAGAACTATCACGCTGGGGTGGAAGACATATTCACCAGACGGACTGCTGTTTATGCACAGGGACACAAGCCGTTGCCCGCCGTGGCTGTCGAACAGCAGCAGGCTGAACTTGCAGCCTACAAAGCCAGCCATGATGTTTACAGTTATCTGGCTGACCCAGCAAATAATCTCCATCAGACAACAGATGGTCGAATTGCTATCGTCGAACCCGCCGTCTACAACCAAAAGATGCTGGCTCTCAGGGCAGCGACTGCAAGGCTTAACAGGGTGAATGCGACATTAGACAAGTAGCAACCATGACCAATCGCAAGGCAGAGAACGGTCGGAGGAATAAGTAAAATCCGTGAAGCGTGTGCGGAGGAGATTGTCGCCGGATTCGCATGATTCCACACCGACCGGGATTGACAGTCGGCAGTGACGAGTCGCAAAGGCGCGGAATTCAATTCGCGGAGGCCGCCCCAGAGGAGATTGCCTTAACCTGGGAGAGCGCATTTTTGGCTTCTCGAATTCCAGACTCGATGTCTTGCTCCAAATCTAGGTGCGGCACGGCCGACGCGGATACCGCTTCGCAGAATCTCAGTGCATCCTGCGGGCGGTTCAATCGCTTGAGGCAGATTCGGGCGGCACCAAGCCGAGCCAGCAGAGACTGCCGCTCGGAAGGATAGGCGGCGGCGAGCTTCTCATACTCGCTGACAGCGCGTTCAAAGTCCTGCTGTTCCTCCGGCAGGCGGCAGAGATCGAGCCAGATGGCCGGTGGCATCTTGTCGCCGCCCAATTGGAGGAACTCCTCGTAGTCCTTCCAAGCCGCTTCATGCTCCCTCGCTTGCAGATGCAACCCGCAGAGCGTGACTGTAGCTTCCCGATACGCCTGAATGTCGCTTCTCTGCCAATGGCCTGCCCGCAACAGGCTCCAAGCCTCTACCGAGTCAGGTTTGGCTGTGAGGTAGTTGTTAAGAGTCGCGGCGGCCTCATCAAACTTACCATGTTCCATGAGGTCGCCAGCCTGAGTGATCTCTGGATCAGGCGTCCAAGCAACCTTTTCCTCGATCGCCTTATTCAATGTATGTTCCAACCCCGAGTAGCGAAGCGCCACAGCCGTAATGCCACCAAAGAGGAAACCACCGACGTGCGCCCAGTGTCCAATGCCGTCCCTGGGACCCATTCCGTAATTGATCTCTGTGAGCACCCAAATCGGCAATAGCCAATATGCCCGCATCCAGAAGCGAGAAAAGGGAAACAGGCCCAGATCAAAGAACCACATCATTCTGATTTTCATCTTGGGGAAGCGCACTAGGAAGGCTCCCATTAAGCCTGCTACCGCTCCTGAAGCGCCTATTGACGAGACGATGCTTCCGGGATTTGCCCAAGCATCAAACTGGCATGCGAATGCACCCGCTGTCAGGTAGACGAGCAAATAAAGCGGTCGGCCCCAAGCGTCCTCTAAGACAAATCCCGCTAGCCACAAGAACCACATGTTGCCGATCAAATGCCACCAACCGCCGTGAAGGAAGGTCGAAGTGAGATACGTAATTGGTCTCGGGTGGGCTGCAACGAAGGCATAGCGTTGGTCGATGGATGAGGCCATCAATTGTGAATACTGGCCTGCGAATGAATCCATCTCCGCTTGCAATGCCGCTGGATCGTCGAGCAGTCGCATCCGAGCGACCCAATCATCGTCAATTACCTCTGAGTTCGGGTGTTGCATCTCCGCCCAATCGTCAGGGTCATGGTTCTGAAAGTCTGTAACTAACTCGCGGACCTCGGACGTGAGGAGGATCTGTGGATGTATAGCCGCAAGAATCAAAATGTGCGCCCGCACCTGCCCGAGCTGCGAGCCCTGCGTCTCCATGACCGAATGGGTACTCAGAAATATCCCGAAGTTGAGGAGAATCAGACCAAGTGTGATGACCGGCCAGCGTCGGGCCGACATGTTCTCGTGCCCGATAGGGACAATCATGGTTGGACTTCTCCTTCGTGACCGGAACCCACCTCAAACTTTCTTCTCCCCCGTTGGGGAATTCAACGCGCTCTGCTTTTTACGGTGCCGTCCGGAAACCAAGTCACGTCAAACTTCTTCTGCCCGTTGGCTAATTCATCGCGCCCTATGTTTATGGTGCGGTCCGGAAGTGAAGTCATGTCAAACCACTTCTCCCCGCTAGGGAGTTCAGCGCGCCCTGCCTTCTCGGTACCGTCGGGAAGTGAAGTCACGTCAAACTCCTTAATCCCGTTGGGGTATTCAATGCGCCCTGCCTTCTCCGTGCCGTCCGGAAGTGTAGTCATTTCAAAATGCTTCTCCCCATTGGGGAATTCAGCACGCCCTACCTTTTGGGTGCCGTCAGGAAGCACAGTCACATCAAAATGCTTCTGCCCGTCGGGGAGCTCAACGCGCCCCGCCTTTCGGGTGCCGTCCGGAAGTGAAGTAACGTCAAACTGCTTATCCCCGTTGGGGAGTTCAGCGCGCCCAACTTTTTTGGTGCCGTCCTTCAGCGTGCGTTCCCCGAACAACTTGGTGCCGTCTGGTAATTGACGGTCTCGTGCTAATTGACGGCCTTGTCCTTCGTCACATCCCACCCCAAAGGCCAACAGAAGCGATACGGCGATGATCATCTGCTTCATAATGCTTCTCCCACCTTAAATTCCAGCATGTAACAAGGGAGCGACCTAATTACGAAGGTCATTCGTCATGCCGATCCTGAGAGATGGGAAAACCGGAGATCCTCTGGCTAGGATGCAGCAGGAAAACTGCATAAAACGACCTGAAGGATCGCTCGTCCGCCACCGCAGATCAAGGTGCGAGCGAATGGAACATGAAGAGAATGCTCTGCATCGTGACGATGCAGCTGGCGTGCGTAGCTTTCGCCCGGACGGGAGAGAATGGCAGGCCTTTGACGAGCTTCGACCGCTCCATTCCTCGTGATCACAACCTCGGTACTTGTGTTACGAAGGTACCCACGTGCTTATCCAGAGCACTGTGCGTCCGTTCCTGGTCACTGGATACTTGAGACTGTCGATGAAAAAGGCCGCCCTCCTGCTGTTTTTGATTCTCTGGAGCTTGCTCTTGATGGCACAGGGGGGCAGCGCCGTGCACACCACCCACCGGTGCACATCTTGCTTGCGGGACAAGCACGGGCACATCAAGCGTTCGAAAGCTGCAATCAGCATCTTCAAGAAGCAGCATCCCTGTCCCGCGACGGGCAAGACCGCGAGCCGATGTCCGGGGTACATCATCGACCACGTAAAGCCGCTGGAGTGCGGTGGAATTGACGCTCCCAGCAACATGCAGTGGCAGACATCGACGGCGGCTAAAGCGAAAGACAGGACTGAGGCGCAGTGTCGATGACCGGGTTCTGCCTAGGAGGGCAGCAGTTTTTATTTGACGCGATTGCCGAGGAGCTGCGGCTCTTCCGTGAACAACAAGATGTTTTGCGGGGTCCTTTTTATTTCCAGAACGCCCGTGGAACTCCGATAGGAACTCAACGAGGGGGACAGAAATACGCTCCAGCGTTTGGGAGTGATGTGGCAGGAGCGGGAATGAACCAAGGTGGATTTTCGTGGTGGCGGTTCTTCGGCGTGTCGGCGTTCAAGTCCAGAGTCTCGCGCAGGATCGGCATCCCGCTGACCCACACCGGGCGTCGGCAAAAACTCGGGTCTCTGATCCTGCGGCTGCTGGGCGTGGACAGGTGGGTTTAGGGAATGAGCAAAACTCTAGCTGAAAAGTGGGCGCAAAACTTTCGAGCGGAGGGTGGGCAGTGGCCGGAGGATGGGCATTGGCCCGAGCAATGGTACGCCATCGAGCGGGAGATGAATCGTTCAGGCGATGTTGCCAGTTCTGGCGGCGGAGGATACGAGAGGAAGGAGAACGAGGGTGGCGACCTCGGGATACCCTATGTCTTCATTGATAATTCTGGATTCTTGTTGTCGGGCGGGGACGATAAAGCATTTCCAGCGATTCGACTCTTTTCAGAAGCAGATATTGCCGAGCTACAAAAGGTCTGGGGCCGCTCCGCCGACATCATGAACACGTTTGACGAAATTTCCTGGCTTGAGAAGCACGTTGGAAAACCAGAGGACTGTTAGCATCTTCCCCACGGCACGCTGCCACCCGCCGCGAAACCCCAGCGATTGAATGGTCGTTTCTTGGGTAGGAGTAAGTTTAGGCACGCCGGCTCTAGAGAAGCGGCATAAAACGCGCCTTATCTGGTTTCGTCCTGATGATCTTCCACCTGCGAAGCCAGAAGCCTGAGCTTTTGAACTATACGGTTGATGTTCTCTATATCGAGGGTTCTTTCAATGGAAACGTCTAGCTGCGTATCGCTTAACCCCTGTACCGCCAGTTCGTCGCGCATCCGTTGAAGGTCTGAATAGAAGCGAGTGCGATACCAACCGCTAGCCTTGTTGCTCCATACCTTAACTTGTTCTTGCTCCTCTGCAAAGGTATCCGGCTGCGCTGGTTTATGAATCCTTATCATCGAGGGGGACGGCGGTTGCGGATTCTGTCTGTGAAATTGCTTCGCCTCTCTGTTGAATCGTCGTGCAAGATCAAAGGCTCTGGTTGCGAGATCAGGAACAACGGCAGTCAATTGCTTCGGCGATTCCGCCGCTTGCAGTTTTTGCGTCAGCTCCGCAATCTCTGAAATGTGCCGCGTCTTCTCCTGCGCTAATTCCGCGTTCTTTCCGTGTTTCCAGTACCTACCGATTGCGATCAGCAGAACCATCCACAGAGAGCAAGTGATAACGATATTTGCCGCTATCAGCATGAGATCATCCCCATGCCTTTTCCAAACCACCAATTGCAAGTAGATGTATAGTGCGCTGAGGAGAATGCCGAACAGGGCAGCCCAATGTTTACCGAACCATTCCATGCGAGACAGTCTACAACGCTGGGGCGGCAACCCTGCGGCGACATGTTCAAGATACGAAGAATTGATGGGCTACAGGCATATTTCGCTAGGTCCGGTGATGGCGGAAATGTATCCGTAAAAGTGAGGTATTGGCCGACCTTGGGGCACAGATGGAAGTCAATTCTGGAGTCGAAGGCAAAAACACTTGTGAATGCGGCCGCGTGTGGCTCTTAGCTAAGCGCAAAGAGCCTGAGCGCGACAAAGACGACATCTCATGCATTTGCGGCAGGACGCTCGTAAGCTGGAACGGTGGATGCGTGTGGACGACAAAATTGATTAAAGATATTGACTGACTGGAGGGCTTGCGTATGTCTTTCACTGCGAAGGTTAAGAAAACAGGTCAGGTCTTTAATGCGACGAACGAATGGGAGACGGACGGTTCTTTCGGGCGCGATGCCCATGACCTTGTTGACGGCAAACTCTACGGCGGCCATCTCTTCCACACTCATCAACTCAGAGAATCGGCGGACGTAGTAGAACTCGTGTTCACTGGAATAGAGTGGGCGACTTTCAAGGCGGAAGAATTGCAGAAATTTGCCGCACGGCGCATAAGACTGCATCACCACCCGTCCTAGCCTTCAACGCACTTTTCAAAATTCGTGGTAGTAAACACATCCAACCGAAACCTCAGCGTCACAGCGGTAGCCAACGCCATCGCCGTGTTTATTAATAGCGGCGGTCTCACGACATACTCTGGCCACGCCAGCGAAAAATGGGACAGTTTCAGACCGGAAGTTAAGCTACACAGTTGAACCCTCCGTTCACCCGAAGCAGCGAGTAGGCTGGCGGCGCGAAATCGTCGAGCAGGTCACTGAGAATCGTTCGTCTTCCCGATGCTCGCCAGTTCTCTCGTCCGAAGTTCCCCAGCTAACCAGCCAACAAGGTCAACCGACGCTTTGATGTGCTCTTCCAACTGCTTTTCACTGACGCTCACTTCTGCGCCGACTCCAGTTCCAGAAACGTATTCAGGATACTTTTCAGAGAACCCCATGTCTAAGTAACCCGCATCGCCACTGTTCAAATCCGATTCATCGAGCGGCTTAAACGTATTTGCCTCAGCACCAGCGTGAACGATTTTATTTCGCACTTTACGCATTGTCTCCACGAACGCGATTCGGTCTGCATTGGCCTTGAAATCAATCCCGAACCGATCCGTGTATTCGCGCCAAAGCTGATCAAACTCACTCCCCTCGCCACCGTACCGCTTCCTGAGTTCGCTGAAGGACTCAGCAGACCTAGCCATTTTTCGCAAGGCGTGGGTCAAGCGCGATGTGAGTGCCACCAGTGCCATGTTTCTCAGGAACTGTTCTTGACTGCTATTTCTCGCTTGGACAACTCCGTGCTCATCAACCAAGTGCTGATGGAATTCGTCATCGAGAGCCTTTTGCATCACCGCTTCGAGCTTCGCTAGCTCAGTCTTCGTTACTGCCTGCCCCGGAATGGGAGCAAGATTTTGGCGCGGGTCGAGCAAACCCTGTCAAGGTGCGTGCCCGCGTAGCGGCGACCTTCAGGTCGACCTTGACAGGGTTTGCGCCCGCGCTACGCTGACATTATCGGGGCAGGCAGGGTTCTAAAAACCCATTCCGAGACCTATGCCGTGGTTCTGCTGTTGACCCTGGGAGACTTCCTGCTGCGGCGCAATCGTCTGGTTGGGTTTGATCTCGGGCCCATGCGCGCTCTGCTGCGATACATCGTGACCGAGCGCCGCAGGCAGCTTCTCGCGGTCGTTGGTGAAAAGCTGTGCATCGTGCGCCCCGCGCGAGACGGAGACATAGGCCATGCGGCTGTTGAGCAGATCCTTAGCACCCAACTCCGTATCCACGTGAATCAGGACGCGGTCGGCAGTCTGTCCCTGGCTGGAGTGGCTGGTCATTGCATAGCCATGGTCTAGATGCGGATGCCTGCGCGGATCGAGTTCGACCGCGCGGCCACCGTCCATTTTCAGTCGCAGCCGCCCGTCTTTCTCGATGCTCTCGATGGTCCCCAACTCGCGGTTCGCAACTTTCAGTTCGTTGGCCGGCGCGGTGAATTGGATGCGGTCGCCCATTGACAAATTCCGCATCTCCTCGCGGAAGACAGAGACGCCCTGCTGTCGGCGCGGATCGTAAGTTCGCTCTGTGCCGTCCTGCCGTGCAACCGTCAGCCGGTTGTTCGGGGCGTCGATGCTCTCCACCTGTGCGTACTCGCCTTTCCCGATGCCGGTCTCCTTCGACGTGCGCGAGTAGCGCAGCACATCGCCCACGTTGTACCGCTCGGCCCAGGTGCGGTCGGCGCCAGTGAGGTCCTGACGCGGCACCAGCGTCCTGATGTGGTGCTCCTCACTACTGACGAGGCCACCCCGCTGCAATTCCGCATGGATGCGTTCGTTGATCTCCGCGCGGGAGCGGTTGTCGGGAGAAACCACTAGCGTGTTCTCCGGCGATTTTGCGTACTCCTTCGCAATGGCGGCGATGCGCTCGTCATGGCCTTGAATCTCATGGACTCGGCCCTGCCTGTCAAGATTCTGTATTGCTTCGCGCACTTCACCCCGCGCAAGTTCCTCTACCACCTGTCTTAGTTGCGGGTCTTTCTGGCGCACGATCTCTTCGAGCTTCACCGTTTTCATCCCGGCGTCCTGGAGTTGCGCGAAGGGCCGTCCGGCCTCGACCGCCTCATGTTGCCGCCGGTCGCCGACGAGCAACACACAGTCATTCGGATGGAGCCGGTTTACAAACTCATGCACCTGCCTGGTCGATGCCAGCGAGGATTCGTCGAGCACATAGAGCCGTTTCTCGCCGGTATCTGGTTGCTGTCCGCGTGCCAGATGCTTTTGTAGCGTGGATGTCTCCATGCCTGCTTCGCCGAGCTTCTGCGCCGCGCGGGACGTTGGCGCGAGACCTTCCACCCTGTATCCCTCGGCCTCCGCGCCTTCGCGGATGACGGAGAGAGTCGTCGTCTTCCCCGCGCCTGCGATGCCATCCAAGCCGACAAACTTCTCACGCGAGAGAAAGATTTCGTCTACCGCTTGGCGCTGCGAAGCATTAAGTTCCGGGTGGCGGTCCTCCGTGGCGATGCGGATATGAGGCGAGACCAGCATGGGATCGCTGTAGTCGCGCCGATTGCCTCCCTGCATCCGACCAATGATCTCGCGTTCCATGCGTACCATCGCTGTGGTCGTGTACCGTTTACTAGCGCCGACGTGCAAGACTTCGCGGAACTCCCCGGCCTCGATCCGGCGCTCAAACTCCCGCCGAATTCCGGCATACGTCGTTTCACCCATGCCGCGCACAAGGGCTGTTTCAAGGATCGCGCGGCGGTCCTGTACAGCCGATCTCTCGAAGACATGATCGCGCGCCCAGGTCACGGCCCGCTGCGCCTGCATCTCCGGTTCCGGTAGATGGTATTGACCATGTTCGCGCGCTTGGGCGACTACACGGTCCGCCTGATGCCCGTACTGGGCGGCCAGCTCGCGGTGCCGCTGTAAGACTTCTTCTAGCGACAGTAGTTCCTTGCGGTCGCGAGTATGGTGGGCGGCGATTTGTGCCGCCGCTGCTCCGTCGATTCCTTGCTCCCGCAGATGATCTTTGATTTGTTCACGTCGCGGGCTGGAAGCTTCAAGATATTCCTTCGTGTAGCCTTTTATTTCCGTCTGTCCATACCTGCCGCGCTCCAGCTCGTAGCCCAGCGCTTCCAGACGGAATGCCAAATCCGAACGGTAGACCGCCGTGACGTAACGCTGCGAAACGAACATCTCGTGCGGCTGCAAAGCTCGCGTCTGTTTCCCGTTTTCGGGACAGTTCTCCCGCTCGGTCATGTTGAAGATCACGGCATGGGTATGAAGCTGCGGGGCAGCATAGCCATCGACGGGCCGCGCGGTATCGTGCTCAAAGGTGGCGGCGACGAATTTTCCCGTTGTCTCCGGGGCATGGACGTTGCCGATCCGCGCCTGCGTGTACCGCTCAAGTTCCTGAAGCGCTGCGCGAACGCTTTCGCGATGGGCTTCCCGCACCCGGTCATCGCCTCCCACAAGCGCGGTGAGCGACACCGACTTCGGCGCGGAAAATGTGGCGTCCCACCCCGCGCGATGCTCGGCGCTGGTCACCTCTCTGCCGAATTTACCTTCATAGGTTCTCGATACCTGATGCCGGACAAGCTGATCTTCAATGTGCGGGTGCCGGCCTTCACTCAGACGCGCGAAGTGTTCGGAACCAACGGCACCTTGCAACCCCCACTGCTTGGCAAGCCTGCCTTGCCATTCGCTGTAGCCCTGCTGATCGCGGCTCCAGTAGTTCTGTTCCTGCGAGGCAAACTCGCGCGCATGGTAGGTACGCGCTTGGCTGGCGGACAGAGGTTTCGAGATCGTGAGCATATCGAGCGCCCTCAAGCGTGAAATCGTGTTGTTGGAAATTTGCTTCTCATTCGATTCCCGTCGTCTCCTCCCAGACAAACCCCTCTTTGGGCTTGCCATTGGGCGCACCGATGAGCGTAAGCAACGGCTGGGTAGGCTTCTTCAGTGGATCGGTGAGAGCGGTGGCTGGTGCCGATGGCGTTGGCTTCGGCGCAATGTCTGGCATCCTCCGCTTCGCAAGTCCCTGTGGTCGGAATAGAATTCTGTCCATCTCCGCTCTCCATCTTTGGAGCACACTTGGCTGAGGTCTGCCCCATTCAATCGTCTCCGCGTCGCGCTGTTCGTACGAGGACCGGCTCCGCAACATACTCCACCCGGCCAGTAGTAAAAAGAACACTGCGGCTCCCCAAAGCAGAGGCGTCACGAGCGAAAAGCCTCTGGGAAAAAGCATGACATTCATGGCATATGCCATCCTTCCTTGCCCTCCAAAGCAAGAGAATCGGCAAGCAGTTTGCGAGCCTGCTGGAGCTTGCGCGCATCGGCTTGGTCGCGAATTTTGAGGACGGAATCAGGCGACAATTGTCTGCCTTCCGATGCCGCTTGAGAGGCTGCATGGAAGAGATTCAAGAGCGTGTAACGCACCGCCCAAACTTCGGCCAACACTAGTTCGGCGGGATCGGCGGGCCGCTGTCGCGCAGCGCACAGAGCGGTCCCGCGCAGCCACTCGGAGAGAGCCTGTCCCGCGCTTTCGGCGGCAGCTTCTACTTCTCCCAGTTCTTCGGGAGTCAGTCGCGTGGCCGCGGTCTTGGTGCGGAAGCCGGTCTTCGCCTCTTCTCCAAACGGCAAACTGGACTGTGGAGCGGCTTGAATGCGGGGAATGCTCATTTGGGAAACCGCCTTGTCGCCCGTGCTGCGTCGGACTCCTCTTGCATTAAGATCGCTGCTTCACAGCAAGGTCTTGCGCTTCAACGCGTTTACGTGATCGACGCTCTGAAGCGATTTGTCGCAAACAAACGTCATCGTTCGCTACCGCCCACATTCAGCCAATCACCGAATTTGTTGATGCAGCAAAAGTTAACCTGCGTAAACATCTCAGCACTGGCTGGCGCTACGCAGTTCCCAAGTTGGGGGTGACGTGTCCACCCTTCTTCCGGTGCGAAGCACCGCCGTTCTTACAGTTCGCCATACTCTCTTGCCAACACGTCCCACAGACGCCTCACTTCGGGGGCTTGCCAACCCCGGCGAAAAAGACTCTTAATCGCCTGCCAATCGTCATGATGAAATGTAAGGGCGATCCCGTGGTCCCGAGAGCGAAATACGACGCCGACCTTTTCCTCTTCGTCGAGCCACGTGGAAGCGAGGAAATACCGACCTTCCCAGAAGATCAGTGTGTCGCGCAGCTCCAACCCTTCCAGTATCGTCCGAAGCTCCGCGATCCGTGGGTAATCGTAGAGCGGATATTGCAGAGCAAACCTTCCGGGAAAATACAACCAGACGGAAAATTCCGTCTCCGGCCCCCGGTGAAATTCGAGACGGTATTCTCCCTCCTGGAATGACGGCAATGGCCCAGGATTTCTCAACCTAGAATCGGCACCCCAAAATGCACCATCCCGTAGGGGTTCTTCATGGCGGAGATAGTGGCCACGGGCGCACACGCGCCAGAGAATCGGCCAGTACGGTCGCAGCGCTTCGTTCAGCTTCTCGATGTTTAGAAATTTCTCGTTGTCCAGAATCATGTAGAGAAGTCGGGCCGTATGAACCGGTCGCGGAGTTTCGCTGTCAGCGTTCTTTAGCGTGTGAATGGTTCGATTCGCGGCCCGTTGTACATCGTCGTTTGCAATCTCTTCTGAAGGCTTCGCCGCATTTTGCCTTTCAGCGGGCAGATTGGTGAGGAGATAAGGGGCCATCGGACTCCTCTTTCTCTGTTTGGATACAAGTCCATAAACGGCAAGGAAAGCTTCAAGAATTGCGGCGAGAGATTCAAAGGAAATGTCCGTCTGGCCGGTATTTGCGAACAGCTCTGCACCCTGCTGACAGTAGTAGGCAACCAGGGTCCATTCGGCTTGTGAAAGCGGCAGCTTTGCGTCTACCTTCCCGCGAATCTTAACCAGGGAATCGGTTGGCTCCGAGAGTAGATTTACGAACTCCAATCGCTCCTCTTTGGAGGACTCAAGGAGCTGCTTTGCCGCCTCCGATGTTGAGACGGGTTCGCCACTCTTGGCGGCCATGATTTCCTTCAAAGTTTCGAGCCTTTGACGCAGCTCGTCGGAAACACGAATGGAGATCACCGGCTGCTGCAGGATTGGGGTTTTGTCTGCCAAGGGGTCAGCCTCACTAAAATATCGTAACGTTACGTATTGACTGTATTGGTACACATGCGATAGTGTCAAGTGCAACGTTTGCTCCCCGGTCGGACGACCTACGTCGCAAGGATTGCTGCACGCTCAGCCAAATGGGCCCGTCCGAAGTTCCGGGATGGAGTAGAAAATGAATCCAGCCGAAGACAACGAACCCTTCGTAACGCCCGAAGAAGCAGCAAACTTTTTGAAGATCAGCCCGGTGACCGTGAAGAAGATGGCTCGGGAGGGCTGGCTTCCCGCACATCCCATAGGCAACGGAGTCCGCAAGCGCTGGCGTTTTCGAATTTCAGAGCTAGTTTCGCACATGCGTTGTCGTGTAGAGTCGGAAGCGTCATCCGTGCGCGCTTTAAGGAGGAAAGCTTCTTGAAACGCACACAGCAAGACGTGGGCACGATTGTCCGCAAGAAGAGAACGCGAGGCCCGGATGTCTGGGTTTGGCGCTTTTACGAAACGGACGAGATGGGCATTACGCGAAAGCGCAGCGTAATGTTAGCGGGAGATGCGGAAGGATGGCCAACGGAAGATCATGCCTGGCAAGGGTCGAGAGAGTTTCGATACCAGCGGATGGAGCAGTCTTCCAGTCAATCGTTCGGAGCATTGGTAAGGCGATACATGCACGAAGCAATGCCAGAACGGTATTCAACCAAGAAGTCCTACGTATCCATTTTGAAAGTGCACATTTTGCCACAATGGGGCGAGGCTTCCGTGGCCGAAGTGAAAAAGCCCCTCAAGGTGGAACAGTGGTTGAAGGAGCTGAAGCATTCTCCCAAAACGAAGTCCAACATAAAGGGTCTCCTGCATCGCATTTTTGAGTACGCGATGAAATGGGAAATTTTGGAGACTCAGAGAAACCCGATGCAGTTAGTCGAAATCAAGGGCGTGACGAAACGTGTTCGCAAGAAAGTTGTGCTTACGGTCGAGCAATATCAGGCTCTCCTCGCAGAGCTTCCGTACCACATTCAAGTGATGGTCATGATTGCAATGTGCCTGGGCTTGCGCATCAGTGAGATCAGGGCATTGCAGTGGCCGGACTTTGATTTGAAGGGGCGGATGCTGACGTTGACCCGATCCATTGTGGGCCGCTACGTCTGGAACGGCGGAAAAACCGGCGCTTCAGAGGACGAAGTGTTTCTGGATTCCAAGCTGGTGTCCGTTCTGGAGGATTGGCGAAAGCAATGTGTCGAAACGCCGGAGGCTTGGCTATTCGCTAATGCGGATACGAAACGCCCAGTCCACGGCGATGCCATTCAGAAAGACTACTTGCGACCAGCAGGTGAAAAGATCGGATTGCAAGGAGTCGGCTGGCACAGCTTTCGGCACACCTATCGAACGCTGATTGATGATATCGGCACGCCGCTCGGAGTGCAGCAGCGCCTCATGCGGCACGCCGACATCAAGACGACGATGAATACCTACGGCTCAGCATTTGAGAAGACCAAGCGCCGAGCCAATAGCCGGGTAGCAGATCTTGTCTTGCCACCCACGATCAAAAGGCAACTGAAGGATAGGGCGAAGGAAGTTTCCCTGAAGAATCTAAGGCCCGAAACAGCCACGATCCAGTGATTTTGGAATTGGGGACTACGCCGGTAGTCCCCCAAATCCGTAAGTGGTTGCGGGGGGTGGATTTGAACCACCGACCTTTGGGTTATGAGCCCAACGAGCTACCAGACTGCTCCACCCCGCAGTCAAAGAATACCACACTGCGGTGTGGAGAAGCCGAACTCTCGCTCTTGCGCTTCGCGGATTTCAGAACACTACCAAACTCTCCGACACGATGGCCCGGCCCGTGCCAGCGATTCAGCTTCTTGCGCTCACAAGCATCCTCGGTTTTTTGGATCGATCGCTTCTCGACCAGTTTGCCCCTCCAGAATCTGCAGCCCCAGTCCGAACCAAGCGATACATTTTTACCCTTTATGAAGCGTATTCCGGAGAAGTCTCTCCAGGGTACTCTGGC
>Ga0302192_10000307_pt1 | contig 32933 bp, 30 predicted proteins | sample II_Bog_E3_2_FD_200230 | JGI IMG/M metagenome (GOLD analysis project Ga0302192, IMG submission 200230) | Peat permafrost microbial communities from Stordalen Mire near Abisko, Sweden - II_Bog_E3_2 | ecosystem: Environmental > Terrestrial > Soil > Wetlands > Peat | place: Sweden: Abisko...
GAACCTTCCTCGCTGGAACGCGTCATGATCTGCATCCCCAAGCAGATACCCAGCACCGGCTTCTGCTTGACCACGGCCACTTCCGTCAGCACATCGGTCAAACCGCGCGAAGCAAGGTTCCGCATCGCGTTGTCAAATGCTCCCACGCCAGGCAGAATGAGCCGGTCAGCCTGGCTAATCGCAACCGGATCCGAGGTGATCTGCGCCTCGATACCAAGACGTGTGAACATGTTCCGGATGGAGCCCGAATTGCCTACGCCGTAATCAACGATTGCGATGGTTCCCATAGCCTCTCGGAATCCGAAATCACTTAACTCGGATTTGCATCCTTGTTCTTCCAGAGCGCTCCAGCGCCTGACGATAGACGCCGTACATCATCTCATGACACTTTGCCCACTCGAAATTCTGTTGCACAAAAGCTCGGCCCTGCGCTCCTAAGTTAAGGCGCAACTCCCGGTCGCAAATCAATTTATCGAGCGCATCTGCGGCTTTTTCAATATTCCCCGCAGGTACAACAAAGCCCGTTTCACTGTCCTTGACCACCTCTGGCAACCCGCCGACGTCGGAAGCCACTATGGGAATGCCACAAGATGACGCTTCAATGACCGCCACACCAAAACTCTCAGAACGGCTAAGTGCCACAAAGATATCGATTCCGGCCAATAAGTCGGGCACCATGGCATTGGGCAACTGCCCATGAAAGGTTGTCACTTCAGCAATTCCCAGAATGACGGCGAGCTCTCTGTACTCCTCCAGGAAAGGCCCACCCCCGACGATCGAGAGCCGCAAATCCCCGGCCCGCTCGTCTTGCGCGTCCCTTAACCGTTTTCTCACGACCGCGAATGCCTGCAATAAATAGTCGATTCCATAGATCGGATCCATGGTCTTTACGGTGCCTACCGTGAGATGCGCGTCCGTGGAATGATGGTGGGGGGTGAACAGTCTAGTGTCGACTCCAATCGGGGTAATGATACTGAGCAGCGTCGGCACCAGACTCCGAACGCTTTTCTCCATGACTTGGCTTGTGACACACACACAGTCATAGTGTTTCAGGTTATGATTCACTGTCATCCGCATAATACGCGACTGACTTGGTGCACTCAGGACATCACTTCCCCATGCCGACAATACGCACGGCCGGAAGCCGCTTAGCCGTCCCAGAGTCCCGAAGCCTGTCGCATAGTGCACATGCAACAGGTCCGGCTGAATTCGTTTGAGCAGGCTCTTCAGGCTCCAGGCGTTCAAATAGTACCCGAAGGGCCGAGGAAACGGCAGTCGATGGCAGGTTACCAATGGTCCCGGCTGTTCCAATGGTTCTTCCTGCGTAATCAAGTGTACTTCGTGACCATCCTGCGCCTGGGAAGCGGTCCACTTCGCGCTAAAAACGTCGCCTACAGAGAGATGCGCAATTCTCACACAATTCCCTTCGCAGCCGCTGCTGCACGTGCCGTGTATCTGGAGCTCTTATGAACTTGCGTCATTGCTGTAAATACCTATGCCAGGACTGTATCTGGATGCTATGTCAAACCATCTCGACCAAGCTCGGCGATGGCGGTACATGCGGTTCTGTCATCCGCACCTGGCTACCTTTGGCGTATTGCTACCGCAGGAGCGCCTACCGCGATGCAACGCGCTCCCAGTCGGCCCCGAACCACGGAGTTAGCACCTATCACGCTCCCTTCCCCGATCATCGAACCGGCCAACACCGCCACCCCGCGGCCGATCCATACGTCGGATCCAATATCGACCGGCCGACCGGACATTGCCTGCTCGCATATCGGCCCGGAGTCAGCCACCATGCCGTGGTCCGCATCGCGAATCGAGGAATTCTCGCCAACTTGCACGTAATCTCCGAGGCGTACTGCGGCGATGGCAGAGATAAAAACATTCTTGGCCAGCGTGACTCCGCTTCCCATCTCAAATCGCGCTCCTGCGTCAATATCAAAGCAAGAACATTGGCCGACAAATATGTCGTCGCCCAATTCATAACCGGCGTGAGGAGCCTGACGAAAGATCACGCCCCCTTCAACGCGCAGTCTCCGTCCCACGCGTCCTCCACCCGCCCGGATCAGCACGCTCAAGAACGAGCCGCGTGCGAAATAGGCGGCCCGATGCAAGCGCACAAACAGTTCAGGCAACAAGTTCCCCATAACCCAATCGATCCCCCATGATTCTTCCAATTCGCGTCCGGTAACGTTCGCTCCAGACTCCGCTTTGCAGGACGCCGGTTTCAGTCTCGCCGCGCTTCCTCGGCAAACAGCGAGGGCATGTGAAGCATGAGGCTGTGATAGGCTCGGATCCTTTCGATAGCCTCCGCCGACGGGCTGATCACCGCATAGAGATACCACTTGGAGGCGCGCATGATCAGACTCAAATAGAAAACCGGGATCATGGACCAGAACTCAAAGGGCCGGCCATGTTTCCTGACATATCGCATCCGGGTGGTGTATTGCTTTTTCAGGTAGACAGCAAGATTACCTGTCGTACTCCGCCCGACATAGTGGGTAATGACCGCAGTCTCTACTCTCCATATTGCATACCCCGCCTGTGAGGCGCGCAAACAATAATCGCCGTCTTCGCCCCAGAACATCCTCTCGTCAAGCAAGCCTATCTCGCTCGTCAAGCTCCGGCGGAAGATCATGGCCGCCCCGGAAACAGCCTCCTGACGCTCGGGCGGAAAAAACTTCGAAGAGAATCTTCCCAGACCGCACATCTCGATCATGATCCGGGCAAAAGTGGGTTGACGCAGATCATGCGCTTGCACCCCCTCGCCGTCCGGCAGATTCGCTCCGCAGATTCCCACTCCCGGATGCTCCTCGAGAGTCGCCACAAGCCGTTCGATGGCGCCTTCGTGCGGCACGGTATCCGGATTGAGCAACAGTACATACTCACCCCGAGCAAGGCGCATTGCCTGGTTGTTTGCCGCGGGAAAGCCGGCATTATCCTTGTTGGCAACTATGATCGCCTCGGGAAAGCAGCGGCGCGATCGAACCAGGCTATCGTCTCGCGAAGCATTGTCCACGAGAATGAGTTCAAACGATAGCGTTTTGATCGTATCGCGAAGCGATTGAAGGCAGGCTTCAATCTCGTCGCTGGAGTTGTAGGTGACGATAATGATAGTCAGCTTGGGAATCTTCATCGCAACTTCACTTCCAGTTCCGTAGACTTCATTTCCGGCTCCTGCTCTGCCCATTTCAAATCCCATCTGTTGTTCGTTCCCGCGGCTCGGCTGGAGACACGCGCAATCAGCATGCTTTCGCCAACACTCTACCGGATGATCCCGCTTCACCAAGTTCCAGTCCGCCGCCTGCCGACCCGGCAGCAGCGGAGGTTCCAACAATGATCCAGAAAATGTAAGTGAATTGAACTGAAAAATAGTTTGGCTCGACAGCAACGTTGACCAGAAAGACGAGCCAGGCCATGTTCACCGCTGTCCACTCGTCTATCATTGCTTCCCGCGCGGAGAGTATCCTTCGGCCTGCCCGCCAGGCATACGCCAACCCAAGGAGCAATGTGGCCAGACCCATCCAGCCTTCTTCTTCGAGGGTTTCCAGATAGAGGTTGTGGGCCGAACCTCCCAATCTTGCATCCTGGACCGCGGAGAGACTCTCATAATTGCCTACGCCTACTCCCTGGGGATTCTTCATGCTTCTGTGAACCAGAATCTCCCATCTTGTAAAACGAGCATTGGTCTCGCCTGACGTGGAAACCTGCATATTGGCGATTTCGATCTGTGTTAGTAATGTCAGCTTTAGTTGGGCAGGAAACAACCGCCAACCCAGGAACACGGCCATGGCTATTGCCACCAAGGTCCATATTGCCTTTCGATTGCTTCCCTTGGACCGGCCACATACGCGCAAGATCAGCGACACACCGACCCCGATCATTGCAGCAATCATGGATCCACGGGACATGGAAAAGATGATAGTGGCGCAGAGCCCCAGCAGAGAGACAAGTCCGATCAACCGCCAGCGACGATTTGCATGCCAAAGCGCATACATTGCGCCCGGCAGCAGCATGGCCGCAGTCCCACCCACGGCATTGCTGCGTAATCCGGCCATCTGAACCATATCCTTTGCGGCCAGGCCGCCTTCCAACTCGATTGCTCCAGATTGAAAGCGCGACCAGTTGTAGAGTGCGCCAACGGAAAGCCCAATTCCAACGACCGAGCACATCATCAGGACGCGCTGCAGGTCAACCTTCGAGCGGAAACACCGGGCAGCGGTGATGAAGGCGATCAGCGGCATGATGTAAAGTTTTGCATCCGCGATACTGCGCAAGATATCGGCGGCGTGCGGCAGCGTAGCCAACATCACGACACTATAAAGTCCCATCCAAGCCACAGTCGCTCGGATCAGCCGGTCACTCATATGGTGCGGCCGGCACCCGATGAAGGCGTAGAGAGTAGCCATACAGATCGCCACATCGCCAAAGAAAACGTTCGGTTCGCGACCGCCAACCTTGATCGGCACCGGACCCAGCAGCAGCGAGCAGAGCACGCCGCATATCAGCATGGCTTCAATGCTCAAACGGGGAATGGACGAAGAACGTTGGATCTCCGGCGAAACTGTGGAGCTTGCAGGGTTCACAAAAGATGCGCTCAAATCTTCGGCTCTGCCGTCAGCGGTTCCGCGTAATCAAGCAAATGCACGGCTTCTTTGCCTACATTGAATAGGGCATCCAGAACGCTCAGGCCAGGGGTGAAGCATGTTCCCCGCTGCGGATAAGCAATCGGCCGGTACTGCCTCACCTTGAGGGCCAATCCTGCCAAAGAGAACTTCTCCTCCGATTGATAGTTTTGACCGCCAGGACCAGACAAATACGTCTTTCCGCCCGCGATTTGAACGAGGGAGATCAAGCGGTCGTCACTGGTTCCCTGGGCGTGCAGATCGCTGGAACGGTAAAGATTGGTTTGCAGGCCAAGGTAGTTCGCAACCGCGAAAATGAGACGAATATTGAAATCTGCGAGAGTGGGACCAGGTGTCTCATATATAGGCGTCAATACCTCGATGACTTCTCGAAATTTAGCGCAGCGCCCGTACAAGCCGATCAGGGTTTTGAGGTGTTTAACGTGCCAATTATTGGGGACCAGCGCGACATCTCGAATAGGATCGCCGTATGCAGAGTGTGTCGGAACCGACAGCCACTGTCTCACGCCTTCATGGGTACAAACCTCCGACCGGTATACATAACTCTGCTTTCGCGGCATCTGAGCGTCGTCGAGAAAGATGAAGGCGTCGGCGTGTTTGATTTTCGCGAAATATCCGCACCAGGGAACGTAATTGGGTTGGTGAATGGCAACGATCATAGCTCTCTCGAATACGACATTCAATCAAAAGTCACTCTAGAAGCCGCGCTGAATTTGCCAAGGTTGATGTTGCGAAGAATCGCTGCTGACTCAGCCAACATCCAAAGCAAGCCACCTTCAGAGATTCCAGACTTGAAGCCTGATCTTTCGTAGAATCGGATAGCTCTACTATTCTTCAAATGCACTTTGAGTGTGATGGCGGACAAGCCACAACCGAGCGCATTTCGGGATAATTGCTCCAATAGGTGTATCCCAATTCCCCCATTCCGGAACGCTGGACCCACGATGAAATGATGCAGGTGCAGCCCTTCCGCTCGTCTGGAGCAAATCGCATAACCGGCAGCGACCGCCCCAACGCGCGCCACTTGGCTCAACTCCCATTTCCCTGGTCGTTCGGCAAGCAGATTGTCGACGGTCCAGTTTTCCCAGTCGTTATCCACCCCCAGCGCCAGCAGTTCCTGCGCGTGACACTCGGCATAGGTTCGGGTCAGCGGGCCGATATCCAAGGAGCCGGGGCTTAGCATTTGATGCGAATCACCTCGAAGCACTCGGCATAATCAGTCTTGACCTGTACGCCTCTCACACGCGCCAGGGATTCTATGAACTCCCTGGTAAAATAGGAGCGATTTAAGGCGATTTGGCTTTCGTAGCGTTGCAGGACATTCCATTTCATTTCCATGTGACGCGCCTCGAGTTTCACAAAGGCTTGCGAGGAGAATGTCAAATGATTCCATGGAAATTCGTAGCCCAGCAAAGAGCAATCCTTGAACGCCCTCACACCCTCCGCATATACCACCTGGTGATCTTGATGCAGATCCTGCGCAGAAGGTATGAATACCAGGTCCGGGTCGATCTCTTTTCGAAGGTCGATTAACTTCTCAAGAACGTCCTGACGGCTATATGACAAGCGGCGAACGGAAAAATCGAAAACTCGGCACTGTTCCTCTGGAAGCCCCAGAAAGCTCATTGCGGAGAGAAACTCACGCTTCAACGTCCCCTTCGGCACACCGGCGGGGAGCGAGTCCTCGGCAGTAGAAAACACGGCAACGTAGACACGTGTATCCTGTTCGAGAAGCCGTGCCATTGTCCCACCGCATCCGAGTTCTGCATCATCGGTGTGAGGAGCAACTACGAGCACCTTGCGGCTGCTTTGTATCATACTAGGACCTCGATTTCTTATCCGCCAGTGTTCGGTTCGGGGCGCCGCCCGGGTTCAAGTTAAAGATTTGCAAAGAGTTGGCTTGACCCTGCACAAGGACGCACAGTCACGTTAGAATCCGTGAGCCTGCTTGCCAAGAAAAACAATTCGTCTAACTGCTCTGGATCACCCTTCGATAGACATCCGCGTAACGGTTGACGGCATAGTCGATGGATAATCGCTCTTTGGCAAACCCTTGGCACCGCTTGGCAACCAATACCCGGTCGGTTAACAGCCCGGCGAGACGCACTGCTGCATCCGCATAGGATTGCGGCGAAAATGACCTCACGACTACGCCCGTCCTGGCCTCCGCAGTCAGTTCCTCGGCCCGCTCAACGGTACTTGAGATCACCAGGGGAACCCCGGATGCCAGATACTCGGCAATCTTGATCGCCGATCCAGAGTGTGCAGAATCGCAGAAGTTCAGTCCGGCGTCGGCCATGGCTGTATATTTCGGCACCTCGCTGGGTGGCACACTGGCAATGATGTAGTCCTGCGAAGTCAAACCATAACCTTGCAATATATCTTCTACGCCGGGTGTGTGGGTCAGAACAAGGAGCCGCGACGATCCAAGGCGCTTCTGAGCCACCCGGACAAACGAGCATATCTCTTCCGGCAAATGGGGTTTGGTGATGCCTGCTACCAGCCAAAGAAACACGATCGAATTCGAGAGACCGTATTTGGTGCGCATTGTATCTCGCGTTGAAGCATCCACAATGAAGCGGCTCATGTCAACGCAGTTTGGAATGATCGAGGTCTTCTTATCGATGGCACCGCCGGCACTCTCTCCGATTACCGCCATCAACTCACGATGCATGCCCTCGCTTGTCAAGATGATCCAATCGGCCGCCTGAATGCAGCGTAGTTCTAGCCATTTCGAGCAGCGGTACTGCCAATCCTCTCTCGTCCAATGGCCGTATCGCACGTACTCATCCGGATAAAAACCGCGCATGTCGAAGATAAACGGGGTCGGTGCGAGTTTTTTTAGCATCAGCATGATGTACGCGGGAACGTAGCTGCGACAGTGAACAAGATCGATCTTGTTGGAGCGGATGATTCGTGCCACCTTGGGAATACCGCGCAGCAGGTCTGAGGTGCTATTGGGAAGTAGTGGAACCCGTCCATTGGGCATCGTCAGCCAAGTGATTCCCCAGGCACAGAGCTTTTCCCGCAACTGCCGAGCTTCCTGGGAAAGCAGTTCTCCGTCCGCGGGCTCAATCGTGAGAAGTGTAAACTCAACCCCGAAGCGTGCAGAGAGTTCCCGCATATGAGGTATTCCTTGCGACTGCAGCAGCGGCGACAGAGCGGAGGTAGGGGAAAGAAACAACACGCGCTTGCCTTGCAGTTCGGGAGATCGCTCAGAGGGTTGGGTCAACGGCACAATCTTGGCGGTTTTCATAGCAGGGCAAAAAACTCCTCATCCGTGCTGGAAGCATGTCAAGGCAGGCCTTGACGAAACTCAAATCAAGAACACACGCCGTTGCAACCACGCCCGCCACGCCGCCTAGCAATCCAAGAAAGAGCCGGACGGGCACCGGCTGAACCGCGCCGGTAAGCGAATTGCCCGCTGTCGCGCAGGTCGCACCGGCTAACGCGCAAAGCACAGGTGTGTACGCTTGGCGAAGCAAATCGGAGAATTTGCCTTCGAGCAACCGGAGCACGATGAAACTCAACGTGGGCGGAATGACTAGCAGATTGGCAACGGCGTACCCGGCCGCAACTCCGAGGATTCCCCAATGCAGGCCCAAAACAAACCCGGCGCACACGGCCGCAATGTAGACTGCGCCCAATTTGAAGAGAAGATCTGCCCTGTTTCTCGCGATATAGACACTGCCAGATGCGGCCAGGATCGGCTGGATCGCAGCGACCACGCATAACAGGCGAAAGGCGGGAACGGATGGCAGCCACTGGGTCCCCCAAATAGTCACAACCAGGGGCTCTGCCAGCACGGCAAACGTGGCCGCCGTGGAAAAAGATATCATAAGAGATATCTTTGCCAGCTTGAGGTAGGTCTGCCGCATGCGCGCCAAGTCATGCTGCATTGTGGAAAGGGCGGAGTGCAGAACGGGCGTAACAGCGGTATGCAGCATCGAATAGGGGTACATCATCAATGAGTACGCCCGGTTGTAGTACCCAAGTTGTCCGCTTCCCCAATAGCGCCCTATAAGAAGCGCGTCCAGGCTTCTCGCCCAGTAATTGAGGGCATTGAATCCCAGCATGTTGGTAGAAAACAAGGCGATACGGCGGACCTGAGCAGAGTCGAAATCAAGGGACGGACGCCACCCTGACACCACGTAATAAAGCAGGCAGGCCGTCGCAGTAGCGGTTAGATTTTGACCGACAAGCGCCCAGTACCCAAAGCCGTGCAATGCCAGGCCAATTGCCGCACACCCGGCGCCGCATTCAGAAACCATTTCTACGATCGCGGTTTTCCGGAACTCCATTTTCAGATTCATGAGTCCGAGAGGAACGGCGCAAATCGAGGAAAAGAACAACCCGCACGAGATCGCGACAAGCACCGACGAGAGTGCCGGCAGGTGCGCGAAGTTTGCGATAAGGCGTGAACTGATAGAGAGCGCTAAGGCAAGAACTGCACCGACACCGGCACTGAGCCAAAACACGGTAGACAGTCCGGCACGGTTAAGATCTCGGTATTGGACCACGGCCGCACGCAAACCCACGTCGGTCAAAATGGTTGCAAAGCCGGCAAACGCCATAGCTAGTGCAACTAAGCCAAACTCGGATGGGCCGAGCAAGCGGGACATAACGGCGGCGCTAGCCAGTCGGATTCCTTGAACCACCACGCGGGCTGACACCGTGCAAAATGCGGCAGATGACGGTCGCATCAGTGGATCACCGGAACTTGAACGGGCGAGGCGGAATCATCCGCTGCCGTTGCGTTGCCGACAACACCGGCATTGACGATTGCCATGTCTTTTATCAACCGCGCCGGCGCCCCGGCAAGAATGCAGTTACCCTCCGGAAAACTCCTGGTAACTACGCTGCCCGCGCCAACCACAGTGTGATCGCCCAAATGAACACCAGGGAGCACCACAGAATTCATGCCGATCCAACACGACTTGCCGATAATGATGTCCTGACCGGGTCGGTGTTCGTGCGGATTCATGGGGTTGTGGTTCGAGGTGATCAGGCCTACATTGGGCGCGATGTACGTTCCGGAGCCGATAACAATTCGGGCGTCAAAACACTGAAAATAGCATCCGAACATATGAAAATTATTAAGATCGTCAATGTCGAAGCTGATATTCTCCACCGGACCTACAATGTTAAAAGGGTTGACGGGCCACCGGCAGTGCCGGTTAAAACCCAGCACTTTTTGCCACAGGATGGATTGCCATACCCACCGCCAGCCAATCGTGTGTTGCTCGAACCAGCGTCCCCTCATATTCTCGCGCGGATATAAGAACCTGGCGAAAACACTGAGAAGAGCGATGGCTGCTCTTTTGACAATCGAACGTAGACATTTCAGCAAGACAGAACTCGATTCAACAAGAATAGGCCTGGATGGATTGGGCGACGTATTCGCGATCTCCGCAGGTTAGCTCAGGATAAACTGGTATCGCCACGACTTCGCGCGCCGCCGCGCTGGCCAATGGGCAGTCGGATGGCTTGTAGCCGAGGCTGGCGAAGCATTCCTGCTCATGCAGGGGCAGTGGGTAGTAGATCTCGCATCCAATATCGCACGCCTTGAGATGATCGATCAGTCCATCGCGATTCTGCACGCGAATTACATACTGATTGTAGATGCTCTCACAATCGTGACGAACAACGGGAGTGCTTACCGCCGTACCCGAGAATTGCTCATTGTAGTAAGCGGCATTCTGGCGCCGCGACTCTGACCAATCTGCGAGATGTGGAAGCTTCGCCAGAAGCACCGCTGCCTGGATCGGGTCCAGCCGGAAGTTGCCGCCAACGAACTTGTGGAAGTACTTCGGTCGGGCGCCATGATTGCGCATGAGGAACATGCGCTGGTAGAGCGATTCGTCGTTCGTGACGATCATTCCGCCGTCTCCGGCTGCACCCAGATTCTTGCTGGGAAAGAAACTGAAACATCCGCAGGTTCCGATGCTGCCGGCCTTGCGGCCTTTATACGTCGCGGTGATTGACTGCGCGGCGTCTTCAATCACATGCAGCCCATGGTGGCTCGCGATCGCCATGATCGCGTCCATATCGCAGACCTGACCAAAGAGATGAACCGGCATGATCGCCTTGGTACGGTGGGTTATAGCCGTCTCAATCAATGCCGGGTCCATGTTGTAGGTGCGTGGATCAATATCCGTGAATACCGGCGTGGCTCCGGTGCGCGCGATACATCCTGCGGTCGCGAAGAAGGTAAACGGAGTGGTGATGACCTCATCTCCAGGACCAATCCCCAGAGCCATCAGGCTGCACAAAAGCGCATCGGTACCGCTGGAAACGCCGACTGCGAATCTGCAGCCGCTCATCAAGGCTATCTTCTGCTCGATTTCAGAGACCTTTGGCCCGCCAATGCAAACTTGCGAGTCGAGCACCTCGGTCACAGCCGCTAGTATTTCCGTGCGGAGGGAAGCAAACTGCATTTTTAAATCAAGCAGTGGTACTTTCATGAGAAGACTTCCTGTGAGGCCCGTTGAATCTTGAGTTCATCGTACGTTTTTGTGCCCACGCTGAGTTCCTTGGGCAAGGGCGACTCTTCATCCAGATCGAGACAGCGCAACATTCCCGGCTCGACTTCCTGATAACGAAAACCACTTTCCGGGCAGATCATGGTCCCATCCTCATCGGGATAATCGAGCCGATGGCCGTGCCGGCTGATCCATCCAATCTGGCGCCCAGGATTCCCCACCACCAGGGCATAGTCGGGGATATCTTTGGTGACAACCGCGCCAGCGCCGATGAGGCAATAGCGGCCAACCTCGATTCCGCAGACGATCGTCGCGTTTGCCCCCACGGACGCGCCACGTCGAATCAGTGTTCTTTCGTATAAGGAGTGGCGGCTCACCTGCGAGCGGGGATTGGTTACATTGGTGAGCACACAGGACGGGCCAAGGAACACGTCGTCTTCAATCTCCGTCCCGGTATAAATGGAGACGTTGTTCTGAATTTTGACGTTGGCGCCGATCACTACCTTTTCGGCCACCTGGCAGTTCTGTCCTATGACGCAGCCTTCGCCAATCTTCGCGTTCTTGAGGACGTGGGAATAGTGCCATATCTTGGTTCCCGCGCCGATCTCGCAAGGCTCATCGATCGAAGCGGTCGGGTGCGCGAAGAAGTTTCGCTTCGCGACCGACGACTGCACAGCCTCTGCCAGAAATATTGTCTTGCGGCTATTGAGTGCCTGCTGACACATATTCAGCACGCGCAGCACACGAAGCCCCTCGTGGCCGTCCGTAAGTGGCGTTCGCCGGGATTCGATGCAATCAAGGAATTCGTTGCACTCCCTTCGCAGCGGTTCCTCGAAATTCAGCGGAACGGGTTCGGCCTCTGCCTTGACCGCATTCGGAATGCGGTTCCTCCATTCAACGCGATGGGAATACAGCACCAGTTTCTCTGCCGCTGTGTCGTCAAACACTGCCATCTTCTCGGAGCCGACCACCACCAGACGCTGCTCCTTGAACGGATGAAGCCAACTGACGAAGATGTGGCCACGGACACCGTTGGCAAAGACCAACTGACTGAGCGTGACATCAGCTACTTCGTTGTTGAGATAATAGCCACCTTCGCATGACACCGATTGTGGTTCCTCATCGAGCAGGCTTAGTAACACGCTAATATCGTGGGGTGCAAAGCTCCAGAGGATGTTTTCCTCGGCGCGGATTTTGCCCATGTTAAGCCTGTTCGAGTAGACATATTGAACCCGCCCCAGGGAGCCGTCGCCAATCAGTTCCTTCAGCTTTATGACCGCTGGATGATATCGCAGGATATGCCCAACCATCAGGATGCGACCATGCTTTTCAGCAAAGTCGACTAATTCCTCGCCCTCGGCGACATTCAGCGCCAGAGGTTTTTCAACAAAGACATCCTTGCCGGCCTGCAAAGCCCTCTTCGCCATATCGAAGTGGAGCGCCGCCGGCGTCGCCAGAACAACTCCCCGGATGTTGCTATCCGATAGGACGAGGGAAAAATCGCCGCGGAACGTGACATTTGCGTACTTGGCGCGAAAACTCGTTTCAACAGCTGGATTGCCATCGCAAACCGTATGCAACCCGCCGAGATCGAAGAAGTTCCTGACAAGATTCTTGCCCCAATATCCATTTCCGACTACAGCAACATTCTGTGGCATATCGCCTCCATTTCAAGCGAGAATGATCTTTTCCCTGTTGGCGGTGACGTTTCGAGTTGCGTTTCGAGTGTCGATCACCGTATTGGATAGCCGTACGATGTGGTCATAGTCGAAGGCATCGTGATCGGTCAGGATGAGCGTCGCGTCGGAAGCGAGGATTGCATCGTTCGACAATTCAGTTAACTCGACTCCTGGCAGGCTTCCGTATCGATGAGAGACATAGCCGCTCACATGGGGGTCAAAGTAGGAAAGCGCGAAGCCACGATCCTCTAGAAGTTTGAGCACCTTGACCGAGGGCGACTCGCGGCAATCGTCGATGTTCTTTTTATAAGCCAATCCCAGCACCAGTAGACGTGCGCTACTCGAAGAGATGCCCTTGCTGTTCAGGTGCTCAATAACACGAGCGACCACCTCATAGGGCATGTTGGTGTTGACCTCGCCGGCCAGTTCAATGAAGCGCGTGGAAAAGTCGTATTCGCGCGCCTTCCAGGACAGGTAGAACGGATCTATAGGAATACAATGTCCGCCGAGACCCGGTCCGGGATAGAAAGCCTGGAAGCCGAAGGGCTTGGTCTTCGCAGCATCCACGATCTCCCAGATATTAAGTCCCATACGCTGGCAGAGAAGCTTGAGTTCGTTGACCAAAGCAATATTGACGCAACGATAGATATTCTCAAGGATCTTGGACATCTCTGCCGCCTCGCAAGAAGACACGGGAACGATATGATCGAAGGCAGCAGCATAGAACTCTTCAAGAGCTTGGCGCGACGATGGATCATTTGCCCCGACAACCTTGGGAATGGAACGCGCGGTGAAGTGCGGATTGGCGGGATCCTCTCGCTCGGGAGAGTAGCCGAGAAATAACTCTTCGCCAATGACCAGCCCGGACTGCTGCAGGATAGGGAGCACCACTTCCGTGGTGGTTCCAGGGTACGTGGTGCTTTCCAGAATCACCAACTGACCCCTGCGAAGATGCGGCACAATGGACTCCACCGTTCTGCGCACCGCGGTGAGGTCGGGCTGCCGGGCCTTGTCGAGGGGCGTGGGCACGCAAATACTCAACGTATCGGCCTCGGCTACGCAACTGAAATCCGAAGTGACCCGCAAGCAGTCATCCTGGCGCATCTCCTGGATGATCGAGGAGGGAATGTGGCCGATATAACTTTCCCCGCGCATTAACTTCTCGACCTTCAAATGATCGATGTCCAGGCCGAGGACTTTGAATCCCCGACTCGTGAAGAGTTGGGCAAGAGGGAGACCGACATAGCCGAGTCCGACTACTCCGGCCGTAAGACTCCTTGTTTGAATTTTATGGAGAAGTTTTTCCAGATGAGCGCAAGAGGCTTCGACAATCATGAGCACTTTCCTTTGGTTAATCGGTGATTGGTTCGGCATCGCGATTCGATCTTCTTGACTCGACCGCATACCGGCACAGAGAATACCCTATCGCCCACATCGCGGATTGGATCTGAGCAGACACATCGCGATGAAGGCGCGGATTATGAGCCGTAACCATTCAAATCCGCAAAAGCGCGGATTTGAACTCAGCCAGAAGTCGGGCTATCTTGGGATCTGTCTCGATAAAATTGCGAAGATACAAGAAGATGCAGGCAATCAGGAATCCCGCCACCGTAAACCCTTGCACAATCAAACCTCGATGCGGTGAAGATCTGGTATCCGCGGAGATTGCCGGCTCCACCACTTGAATGACCGCGGCTTCTTTGCCTTCATCCAGTTTGGCGGCCTCGAATTGCTTGAGCAAGAGATCGTAGAATGCCTGCCTGTACTGCATATCTCGCTGCGCCCGAACAAAGTCCAAACCGGCCTTGGGAAGATCTTTCAGACCCATTTCCGAGAAATCGGATGCACTCGCGCTATGCTCCAATTGCGCGGCCTTGGCCTGAAGTGCGGAGAGTTCCCGTTCTAGTAATTGCACATCCGAATTCCGTTCAGTCGAGTACGAAAGCAGCACCTGCAATTCAACTTCCTTGGCAGCTGTCTGGCCACGAATGCTGGCGATGTCTCCAACAACTGTCCCCGCCTGCGCATCAAGGCGAATCAGTCCCTTGGTCTGTTGAAGCTGCTGAAAGGCGACTTCCGAGGCCACCAGATCCTCGTTGGCTTGTTTCAACTGCTCTTCAAAGAAGAGCCGTCGCTTGGATGCTTCCGTAACCGAGATGCTCTTGGTGAGGACGCGCAGCTGCGCAACATAGGCATTGGCGATTTCTGCGGCGCGGTTCTTGTCGCGGTCCGTAGCCGATATGGAGATAAGGCCGCTTCTCTCCGACGCCACGTCCGTCGCCTTATCCAGGGCGATGCGGGCGCTCGTCATATCTTTGACTCCATAGACCGCTTGCAGGTGAAGCTGATTGATGATGGCATCTGCGATAGGCCGGGACTTCAGCAGACCAATGTAGATCGCATTAGGATCTCTGAGGCCCAACCCTCCCGACGCCACATCCGCCAGCGAGCCACCACCTGGCATGTTGTTCAACAAAGAGGTCGTTGACTGAGTCTGCCGCGGCGGCATGATCTTGGCGGCAGATGTATACTCGGTCGGAAGTAATAAACTGTAGAGCACGCCTAGAATCATGGCCCCGCCGGCAAGGCCCACTACCAACTGTTTATGCTCCGCAAGGAGAGTGAGGGCCTTTATCGCCGCAATTCGAACCATTGCCTCGTTACCCTCCGCAGGAGATTCAATTCCCATCGCCATCTCCCCCCATTCGCTATGAATCATCTGTTCGCTCATTTTGCTCGCCTGAATTACGGCAACGCGCCAATCAAGGCACAACTAAAGGAAGCTTGCGAGAGCATATGCTTCCCATACGGCAGATCTTGGAGGAGATTCAGAGGGGATCTGAGTCTTGTTTGCAAGAAGAGTGTGTCTCCCGGCAACAGGGCATCTTCACCACGTTGCCCCGCCAGAGATCTGTGATGGCTCCGGCTGTTCGGACAGATTCTCTAAGTTCTTGGGTGCGGGCTCTTGTTGTTGTATTACGCTGTCATGGATTCTTGCAGGCAGTTGAAGTAAGCCTGATCGGGGAATCCGCAAGGGGTTGACGGCGTTCTCGGCGCGGAAAAGCCATATCCCGGCAAAGATTATGTTGCGCTTGCGTGGAAGAGGCAGGTGCAAACGCCGAAGCAATTCGGACTCCGGGTGGTTTGAGACGCCGAAATGGCTCGTAGAACCTGTGACGCGAGCCAACCCCTGCCCGCGCTTGCGTTGACCCTGCGAATGGTGCGCCCCGACTATGGGATCAAGCTAAGTACGGCGCCGGTCATTGCGGTTTGGGAGATTATCTGGGTGATCAGGGGCAATTTCTCCATGAAGCCTCCTGGCGTTCTGACCTTAGGTGGAACGATGATCGCGTCTCCAGGCATCAAGGCTATATTCTCAAAATTTCCTGCCCAATGATTGCCCCGGCTTTGCCTGCTCACTACCGTCCCATCCGCGCGAATCAGGAAAATGCGTTTGACATCCGCTGTCCGAGTTGGACCGCCTGCATCGTTCAGATAGGCAGAGAGTCGCTTGTTGACCTGATAGCGTAATGCGTTTTCATTGTAGACCTCCCCGGTAACTTGAACAGTGCCGAGCCGGGGTGGAATGTAAAAACTGTCCCCATCTTCCAAAGGGCAATCCGGAATGTCTTCTCCCACTTTTGCATCGAGCTTGATTCCGAGAACAACACGGCCTGTCGGCTGTACTGCAGAAAGCCTGTCGATGAGAACCCTCTGCATTGCGAACTGAGCCTGTTGATCCGCGGCTTTTCCACTTGTGGCCTGGGAAGCATCGGCGTTTTGTGTGTTCGCATAAGCCGAGAGGAGTTCCTTCTGCATCCGGTCGATCGACAGCTTGAGTTGTTCTTCCTGTACCTTTCGGGTTGAAATGCGCGTCAACTGTGAGGCGTAGAGGTAGGAGTGCGAAGTCAATCCGCCCGCGCTCTCCACCACTTTCCGCAAGGTGTCGCCGGGATTCACACGATACACGCCTGGAGCATTAACCTCGCCGCCAACACGGACGAAGGTCGAGTGCTTTTCTATGGGCAAAGGAATGTCTTTTCGCGAGAACACAGTGATGACATCACCAACTATCAAGAGCTGGTTGTCGGAAGACGCCGGGTTGTCGATGGCGTTGCCAAGATTGAAGGCGATAAGTTGCGTGCTCAAATCATGCTGGTCGAGCCTCTCAATCGCTGCATAGTCCCAGTTGATTTCCGCGTTGCCCCGATCAAGGTCGGTCATTATATCGGCGTGTTCTATCTCAGTCGGTTCAGGGTGCTGTTTCTCGGTCTGATGGTTCTCCTGAATCCAATGGCCGTTCGTGATCAGCGAATCGCGAAATGGGATCAAATCCGTGACTCGCATCCCTTCATGCCAGACGAAGCGTCCAGGCGCGGCGACATTGCCGCGAAGCGTAACCGCGTTATCGAACCGCGGAGAAATAGGAAAGATGCGCAGCAGGTCCCCGTCCTTGAGTGTTCGTTGCAGGCCGGATGCATCGAGTGCGAACTCATCGACACGCCGACTCCGACGGTTCTCAATCCGCTCCAGAAGGGCACGATCAACCCCCGCCAGATTGGTCAGGCCGCCCGCACTCTCCAATGCGGATGCGAGGGTCGTTTCGCCTTTCAATTCATAAATGCCCGGTTCATTGACGTTCTCGGCAATCGCCACCTGGGGACCGACTGGAGGAATATAGATCACATCTCCAGGAAGGAGCTGAACATCGTGCGACTTATCTCCCCTGCGCAGCACATCGTACAGATCAAGGTCGACGAGCTGGCGATCTCCGCGGCGCAGCTGAATCCGCCGCATGGTGCCGGTTGCCGATGGGCCTCCAGAAGCGAAGAGCGCGTCAATCAACGTGCTAAGGGAACTGACGGTGTACGCGCCTGGTTGCCGAGTACTCCCCAGCACAAAAACCTGGATGGAGCGGAGATGGCCCAGCGTGACATTCAGTTCAAATCCTTTATAGATTGTGCCAACAGCCGCCCGCAGATAGCTGTCCAGTTGCTCATAGCGCAAGCCTACGACATTTAAGATCCCAACCTTCGGAATGGAGATTTGTCCGTTCCTGTCCACCGTGGCGTTGATATAGAAGTCGATCTTTCCCCAAATCCTGATCAGCAGTTCGTCGCCCGGACCGATCGCATAATTGGCAGGGACTGGAATATGATCCACGGGAGCAAATGTCGAAGGAACTTCGTCGAAAAGCTGTCTCCCATACACCGGAAGCAAAAAACCGACCGTATCTTCCGCGAATCTGTCGAAATCTGACCGGACGGTTATGGGACCGGCCTGCCTCGTGGACGCCGGAGCTGTATCAGCGGCATCCTCCTCCTTTTCCGTTTTGGTAGCGACGGAGCTTTTCGACCTCGAAGCAATCCCGTTTTGCACTCTGGGAACGGCCGGAGATAATTGTGTCGAGCAATCCTCTCCAGTCGTAGTGGGCAAAGACTGAGTCGAGGTGCATGGAGTAGCGACAGTAGACTGCCCCGCGCAGAGTGTGCAGGACAGCAAGACGACAGATGATAGCTTTCTGATCATAAAGAAATTACGCCTCAAATTCGAAGTCATTCGAAACTGATGACAAAAGTCGCGAATAAGAACATAGCTCGCGAATACAGATTCCCGCATCAACAAATAGTACGGGGCGATCTCACCGCATTCAGATCCTTCGCACCCGTTTTTTTAACAACTGCTTTGTGAGCGGCCTAATTCAAAAGGGAAGCCGGCGTCAGCTTCGGTCCCGCTGGGGCCTCGGACTGCACTGAAAGAACCGGAGCCTTAGCCCAAACAACATGATCTGTCTTGGTAAACAAGGCAGTCTTCAAGAGTTCGGCCCCTGGATTGTAATCGGGAATCAATTCTTTGAGCAGCAGAACGAGGTTGGCGACGTCTTGTTTTTCTGCGATGTTTTGCAGGCGTAACAAGAACGTTTTGATTTGCTTTATATCCCGATTGAGATTGCCGACATAGCTTCTGATCTTTGCGTGCGAGGTTGGAATTAGATGTTCATCCTGAAGATGCAATTCTTCGAACATCTTTTCCCCCGGGCGAAGACCAGTGTATTGAATCTCGATCTCTCGTCCAGGCTGGAACCCCGAAAGCAAAATCAGGTTCTTGGCCAGATCCGCGATCCGAAGGGGCTCGCCCATCTCGAGGACGAATACTTCTCCGCCCTTGCCGATAGAGAAGGCTTGCAAAACCAGCTGGGCCGCTTCAGGAATGGTCATAAAATAGCGAGTCATTTCCGGGTGGGTGACTGTTACCGGACCGCCGGCGGCAATTTGTTCCTTGAAGATTGGAACAACGCTTCCGTTACTTCCAAGCACATTCCCGAAGCGCACTGCAACAAACTTGGTGCCGCCCTCCATCTGGAGCGCGCGAATCAGCACCTCCGCCGTGCGCTTCGTTGCGCCCATCATGCTGGTCGGCCGAACCGCCTTATCGGTGGAAATCATGACAAAATCATCGACTCCGTGCTCGATGGCCGCAAGCGCAACGTTCCAAGTGCCGAAAACGTTCGTCTCGATGGCAGCGAAGACATGCCTCTCCATCAACGGAACATGCTTGTAGGCGGCTGCGTGATAGACAATCGACGGCCGATAGTGTTGCATCACTCGCTTCAGAGTGTCGCGGCGGGTGATACTACCGATCTCCGGGTGAAAGGCCACGTCTGGGAAGCTCTTAGCCATCTCTCTGTCAAGATGGAAAAGGGGGGTCTCAGCCTCATCGAATCCGACCAGTGCAAGTGGATGGAATTTTACGATTTGCCTGCAGATTTCTGACCCGATTGAGCCGGCGGCACCCGTCACCATGACGACCCGCCCTTGAATGCGCTCCCGAATCCGCTCCAGGTCAAGCTGCACTGGAATTCTACCAAGCAAATCCTCTACAGCAACCTCTCGGATCTGTTTGCCCAACTCTGTGCCCTGGATAAGCTCTCCCAAACTGGGCACCGTCCTGTATTCCACTCTGGCATCCGTGGCGAATTCCAAAATACGCGCCATTTGCAGTCCCGACGCGGACGGAATCGCAATGAGAACTTTCTCGACAGCGTGGTCCCGCACCAATGCGCCAAGGTCGGCTCCTGCCCCCAACACCTGCTTCCCTAGCAATATCAGTCGAGCCTTGAATGGGTCGTCATCGATCAGTCCGATCACATTGAAACTCAGAAGGTCGTTCTGTTGAAGTTCCCGAAGGAGCGCCAACCCCGCTGAGCCCGCGCCGTAGATGAGTATTCTGGTCCGGTCGCCGTCTTCCCCCCGCAGGTATTTGTGAGTGGTGAAGAGCACACGAACCACTAGCCTGCCTCCCAAAGTCATCAAGCAGGAAAGCAGCCAGTCAAGGACATAAACAGAACGCGGGATGTCCCATGGTTTGAGTAGAAGAACTATCACCGATCCGCTCAGGATTGATCCTGCTGAATTCGCTACGACAATCCTGACAGCATCGTGAGCGGATGTATACCGCCATCCTCCGCGGTCCAACTTGGCGACAATGAAAACGGTGGACTTTGCGGCAAACCAGATACACAGGGCCGCCGCCATCGGATGGGGGCGGTTTGAGGGCAGCACGAAATCAAATCTCAACTCAAATGCAAGGACTCCGGAGAGGGCAAATACAGCCCCGTCCAAAAGATATCCACTTATTCTGTTCCTGATCAGTTTCCCGCTAAGGCTTGAGTCAGGAAGTGATATGGAGGACATATACTTTTCCTTGGATTGCATCCAATGGTGAATGGCGCGCTGCTTGAATTGACAAAAGCTCTCTTTCGCCCGGCCCTGGAGAGCGCGAGCAACTAGACTAAGGTCAATTCGTTTCTATCAGTTTCGCGTCCCATCTCTGGTCCGGTTTCATTTTCATTTTCGATGAGTTGCATTCCGGCCGTCTCACGGCTCTTGGCACGAGTCGCTCCGGCGAACCTTAAGATCACCCAGGCAGAGGCTGGTGCACGACTCGAAGAGAAGTCATGGATAGCGACTCTGAACTCCCGAGCGCCTTCTTCCGCTTTATTCAATTGGTGCAGAGGCTCGAGCAGATTTCGAACATCACACAGGGATCTAAACCTTCAGCAGAGAATATCCGCTGAACTGAGCTGTAGCTCGCAACAATTGCGACAAGGGTGAAAATGAGAGTCTTGCCGCTTTTGCAGCGTAGTTCGCCCTTCTCGATCCACGGTTCAAGGTAGCGGGCTGCGACTTCGACAAATTCGCTAAGATGCCTGCGGGCTAGGGGATCGAAATCCGCACTCAGTTCAAGAGCGCTGTATTGCATCAGCCGAAGGATTTCGGGCTTCTCCATGAGGGTTCTGGCGATCAGATCGAAAGTCCGCGCAATCGCTGTTTGTCCATCGCTGGCTTCCGCGATACCGGCCAATAGATCGCCCCGGAGATGCAACTGTCGCAGCCCCGACTTCATGACCGCCAAATAAAGGTCGTGTTTTCGCGGATAATGCCGAAAGATTGTGACTTCATTCACTTGCGCGGCGGAAGCGATCTCGCGGGTGCTGACGCCATTGTATCCATGCAGAGCAAGAAGACTCGTTGCAATGGCCAGTATGCGCTCACCTGCGTCAAGCCCTGCTAACCCCTTAGATTCAGGCATTTCGTTCTCCCGCAGTGCTGCCACACGGTTATGACCTGTTCCCCCAGGAACAGTTGAGGGCTTTGGAATCAATAGGCTCCAATTCCTCTGCATCCACCTCTACGGCGATGCTTTGCATAATGAGATCCATGGTGAGAACAAAGCGGAGACTGTTGTTCTTGCGCACAACGATGCCCTCTAACCCGGCAAGGGCGCCTGATCGAATCCGTGCCCGCTGACCAATCGTAAGAAGAGGGTGCGGCTCAGCCCGACGCAAATTGAGGCCGGTTCGCAGCGCCTCGACCTCAACATCTGGCAGCGGAGCCATTTCGCCTGCTGTGCCACCCACAATGGCCAGCACGCCTGGTACTTCCAGTACCCGCACACGCTCTGTCCGCTTGATGCGCACAAAGATGTAACTTGGGAAGAGAGGGAGATCCAGAACGACCTTTGAGCCATTGCGCCACTTGCGCGGTGAGTGGTAGACGGGAAGATAATGCTCGACATCCCTCTGTCTCAAATGCTGCTCTACACGCTTCTCATGGCGCGGAGACGTGAAGGCAACGAACCATTTCGGCACGAAGTGCATGTCCTGCGCACTTTCACTTACAGGTTCGCCGCCATGAAGCAGATTCTCTCGGCATTTAATTTCAGCCATAGCTTCGCTCTCCTCACTTAGATGGGATCTCCCACCATATTCCATTCGGAACCAAGTGAACGATTCAAAATCAAATCCCAAGAGCCCGCATGAAGGTAAGTGCCCTCATGCTTTCTAAATCGACCAGAGGCCCTGAAGGATCATGTCCAAACACTAGCACCAGATTTAAGCACGTTGTTCGAAATCAACGATTGTCTCGCTTCAGCGACAATTAGATTTCCCACAATTGTTCGGATTCCCCTTCTGGAATCTGAATGGATCGATTGAGGGTAATGAGTGTAAGGAGCGTTTTTCAGGGCCAGCCGCTGTTAATACTCGTGATTGCCAGACAACAGGCAGGCTGCGTCGGCACTCGTCAGGGCCCCAAAACATCCGTGATGGCAGCGGCAGACAGCTAAGGCAATGGATCGCCATGGAGCGACCGGTCCAATGCGCTGAGGATGGATTAATGAATCGGAATCTGAAGAGCCTCCTATTCGATTTATCTCTTGGGAATCGTCGTTCTGTTCATCGCATTCGCAATGGCCGACGATGGACCGAGGAGAGAGAGTAACAAGTCTGGGTATCCAAGCGACGCAACGGATGAGCAGTGGGCGTTTGTGGTTTCGTACTTGGCGCTATGTCATGAAGATGCAACGCAGCCGGACCATTCTCTGAGAGCTGTATGCAATGGCCCGCGTTCTATCGTGAAGACCGGCGACCAGTTGCGATTCATGCCGCACGATCTTGCTCCATTGCCGGTGACGTGTCTACAGATGTGGCGCTAGAGCAAAACCAGGGATACTGTAGCCTGATTCAAATCGTCAAAGGTCGCCGCTCTCTGTTGGTCGCGTCGACTTCAGTGCACAGGTTTCGGGATACGTCATCCGCGTAGTGCAGATGAACCCTGGAATCCGAAGTGAGAGCACCAGACTCCGCTGGAAAGAAATAGAGCATCATTCCGATCAGCTCGGGATCCAGCTCGACCAGGTCGATCCGCTCGATGGTCGGATGCTTGAGTGTCTGCGCGATGCTTCCGCTTGCGCCGCCGCCAATGAGCAACACTCGCCTGGGCGCTGGGTGCTCCAGCAATGCGTAGTGAACCGATTCTTCGGCGGCGCTTTCGTCGGGCGTGCTGGCAAGGACGAGGCCATTTTCATAAAGACTGCGGATGTTGACTGTCTCCGTCGCTGTCAGATTGCCGTAAATAGAATCGCGCGATGCGAGAACGTGGAATCCGCTCCACTGGCGCGCCAGGGCTTGTCTTTCGAGCCTCGGCGCAACCCCGACGAAAAAAATGACCGCAAGTGAAATCGCCGCCTCCGCCGCGCCCACCATTCGCTTACGGCTAATTTTCATCAAGAGGACGGCAGCCATCGACAGGTTCAGAAGAAGCACGATGCTGGCAATCTGGAATGGCTCAAGAAAGCGCAACAAGACCCGACTGGCAACGAGGCCTCCAATTGCGGAGTCGGCAGCCTAACGCAGATAAGAAACGCTGACAGCCCTGCGCGCGTCGACTGGGTCCGATTCTCCGATCATGCGCGTGGCGGCCACAAAGAGAACGCCCGCTAGAGCCAGAAAACGCTCAGACAGCCGAGTGATGCGAGTAGCTCCGGGATCGGACCGACCAGTTCGCCCGCCACGGATTGAAACAGGCTCTTGCTGGCCCACAATGCCAAAATGGTCGCAGGCAGGCTGAACCCGAGCAGGCATTCGAGCATTGCTACCATTCGCCGCGTATTGCCTCGATGCAGCGCAAAAGTGCCGCACTTAATGCTCCCGGCAGCGGTCCAAAAGAGCCCTGTCGCCAGGAAGATCCCCAGCGACATTTCGTTGCCGTTGAAGACGACCATAAGTTCGCGCAGGAGCACGACTTGGCCGATGACGGCACTGAAGCCGATCAGCATCAGCGCCGCCTTTGCGGCAATGGCCAGGCCTCGCGCTTCAAGGCTTGCAACTAAATGGACAGATGTGCTCATCAGACGGCAATTATTCATCGGTCTCGCGCGCAATGCAACCTGTTTTGTTTCAACCGTCAAGAGCCGGGCCATTCCATGCTGCGCGCCTGGAATAGGTGATGTGTATCACTGCCGGACGGGTTCAGGAGGCCGAGAATGAAGGGTTTCAGGGATGCCCCAACCTTGAGAGTGGCCAAGCGACTCATGTTTCCAGCGCGGTCAGCGGCGAAGAGGAATAGAAATGGCGAATTCAGTAAAACCGGACCGCGGCCAGATGCGGGTGGATGTGGACGAGTGCAAGGGCTGCGGTCTCTGCGTGGATGCCTGCCCGCCGAAGGTGATCGTCCTCACTGAGCGGCTGAATCGCTACGGCTATCGCACGGCAACGTATACGGGCGTGAGCTGCACAGCCTGCGGGATCTGTTTTATGGTCTGTCCCGAGCCGGGAGCGATTACGGTGTTGAAAATTGTGCCTCGCGCAAGCGATGAGCCACGCCGCGGCGAACCGGGCAATGCAGGAGCGAGCGAATGCGCAAGCAGTTGATGAAGGGGAACGAAGCGATTGTCAGGAGCGCGATCCTCTCCGGATGCCGCGCGTTCTATGGCTATCCGATTACGCCGGCCAGCGAGATCGCGGAGGATGCGGCGCTCTATATGCCGCGGGCGGGCGGAGTGTTTCTGCAAGCGGAGAGCGAAGTCGCGGCAATGAACATGCTCTACGGCGCGGCATCGACGGGCGTGCGGTGTATGACGGCCTCGAGTGGGCCCGGGATCAGCCTCATGCAGGAAGGCATAAGCTACATGGCGGGCGCGGAGTTGCCCTGCGTAATCGCCGATATCACCCGCGGCGGGCCAGGATTGGGCAACATCGCAGCCGAGCAGGGGGACTATCACCAGGTGGTGAAAGGCGGCGGCCATGGTAACTACCGCACCATCGTGCTGGCGCCGCACTCCGTGCAGGAGATGGCGGACTTGACGGCGCTGGCCTTTGAGTTGGCAGACCGCTATCGCAACCCTGTGGTTGTGCTGGCCGATGGGTTCATCGGCCAGATGATGGAGCCGGTCGCATTTCCGCAGACCGCAGTTGAGCCGCAAACGCCTGCCTACGCGGTCACGGGAACAGAAGAAACGCGCGGCAATCTGATTACCTCGCTGCATCTGGACATCGATGAGATGGAAGCGCACCAACATCATCTCGAAGCCAAGTATCGCCGCGCCGAAGAGTGCGAGGTGCTCGCGGAAGAGTGGCGAACTGAGGATGCGGAGATTGTGCTCACCGGCTACGGTATCATCGGCCGGATTCTGAAGGCCGTGGCATCGGAGGCGCGCGCTGACGGTCTCAAAGTTGGTGTGCTGCGTCCCATCACGCTCTTCCCCTTTCCGAAGTTTCATTTCAAGCGGCTGGCCGAGCGCGCGCGGCTCTTCGTCGTGGTGGAGATGAGCAACGGCCAGATGCTGGAAGACGTCCGGCTGGCGCTCAACGGCGCGCGGCCTGTTGAGTTCCTCAGCCGCGTCGGCGGGAATGTGCCGTCGCATGAAGAGGTGCTCGGTTTTGTGCGGGAACAGGCGCGGCAAATGCTGGCGGCATCGCATACGGAAGAGAAGCAGGTGGCCCATGTCTAGCGAGACGATTGTTGAGTACGCGGTATCGCACGGCAAGGCGAAGTCCTTCTACGATCGCTATGAGCGAAAGAGCGAACTGCAGCACCAGACGCATTTTTGCCCTGGGTGCGGGCACGGCCAGGTGCACAAGATGCTGGCCAAGGCCATCGATGAGCTGGGCATTCAGAACAGGACGATTCTGGTTGGTCCGGTAGGCTGCGGGGTCTTCACTTACAACTATTTTGACGTAGGCAATATCTCGGCCGCGCACGGGCGTGCTCCGGCGGTGGCTACGGGAGCGAAGCGGAGCAGACCGGAAAGCATCGTCATCGGCTACCAGGGCGATGGAGATCTGGCGGCCATCGGGTCGTCGGAGATCCTGCATGCTGCGAATCGCGGCGAGAACGTTACGATGATTTTTATCAACAACGCCGTCTACAGCATGACCGGCGGACAGGCCGCGCCGACCACGCTCATCGGACAGAAAAGCGCGACCACTCCGGAAGGACGCAGCGCGGCGAACGAAGGCTATCCGCTCCACGTGTGCGAACTGCTGGCTACGCTCGAGGCCCCGGTCTGCATCGAGCGCGTCGGCCTGGGAGACACAAAACAGATCATGCAGGCTTCGCGCGCGATCAAGCGAGCCGTGGAGAACCAGGTACGCGGACTGGGCTTTTCGCTGATCGAGGTGCTTTCGCCTTGCCCGACCATCTTCAAGATGACGCCGGTGCAGGCCCAGCACTGGGTGCGCGATGTGATGGAGAAGACTTTTCCTCTGGGCGTCTATTGCGATCGCACCAAAGAGGCAGGGCTAGAACAGTCTCAAAAACCCGCGCCTGCGCTCGAAGGGATTCCACGGATTCTCGGCGTCGATAACGAGTGCTTGCCTGAAGGCAATCCGGTCGCAATGGAGAAGGCGGCGGATCTGGATCTTCGCGTGCGCGTGGCGGGCTTCGGCGGGCAGGGAGTTCTGCTGCTCGGCGAGGTGCTGGCTGATGCTGGACTGGACGCCGGCCTCGAGGTCTCCTGGCTGCCCTCTTATGGGCCGGAGATGCGCTCGGGCACCTCCAACTGCCATGTGCGCCTGACCAGGCATGTCATCGATTCGCCGATGGTGACGAATCCGAATCTGCTATTGGCGATGAACGAACCGTCGCTCAGAAAGTTTGTGAAGAGCGTGCTCGCGGGAGGATGGATTCTCTACAACGGTGACGAGTTCCCGGCTGATTGCGAGCGGGAAGGCGTGCAAGTGCTGGCGCGTCCCTTCACCGAGATCGCCAATGACCTGGGCGATGCGCGCGTAGGCAACATGGTGATGCTGGGCGCGCTGCTGGCGATCACGGGAGTGTTGCAGGACGTGAACGTTGACGCGGCGCTTGAGCGGCTAGTGAAGAATCCGCGCTGGACGGAGTTGAACAGGCGCGCACTGGCACGGGGCCGAGAGCTGATGAAAATGGCGTGACAGGAACGCGATAAGTTGTCTGGCGGCGTGTTGTTTGCTCAACGCGCCGCTTTTTTTGGGCTTCGCGAAGGAGGAAGCTACCTTGGACTCCAGATGCGGAACTCACCGCTCACATGCATCAGACTCATCAGGTAGAGCATGCCGTCGTAGTAGCGACCGTCACCAGACGGAATCGGTGCATTCCACAGCGCATCGGTGAAGAGCTTTGCCCGAGCCTGGTCCGTGGCTGCCAGCCCCGCTACCGTGTTCACGCTCAACAGCCCGGCTCGCCGGTAATGATGAGTTTGCCCTGGCGTCGCATCCACCTCTTTGCCATCCAATGTGTAGATTGGTGCGCAGTCATCGATGCCCTGCGAGACAAAGAATCCTTGAATGTGGTCGCTCATCTCCTGTTCGGCGGGCGCCTTGTGCCACCACGACCAATCGACGGACCAATTGCTGGCCGTGCGCCATGCGTCATAAGCAAATTGTCCGGACTGCGAAAAGCGCGTAACGTGCGGCGTGCCGTCGAAGTTAGAGTAGTCGGGTGTGAGGCCGGTCTGCGGGTTAGCGGACTTCACGAAAAGTATTCGGCTGGCCTCGGCGGCGCGCGCCCAGAAGGCGCGATCCTCGACCGGTCCCCAGCGCGCCCATAGCTCATAAAAGGCCGGCAGATGGTAGGAGGGGTCGGTGAATGGGTGCGGCGTGATCCCCGGTACGAACAGGATCATCGCGTTTTCCTCGTTCACCTCCGGGCCAATGTTGCGCTCTCCGAACCTGGTGGGGCCAGTCATGACCGATCTGTGGCGCATTGCAGTGAGCAACTGTTCAGCCTCGGCGTGATAGTCGTAGATACCGTGGCCACCCGGCCAGCGATTGCCCGCGAACAGAAGCGACATCGCGAAATATTCCTCGCCATCGGGGGCGGGGGTCTCTTCGTTCGGCGAACCGTCCGTTTTGCACGACCAGGAAAAGTAGCCGTACGCCGGATGCTTCGGGTCGCTCACATACATGTAGGTCTTCGCCCAGTTCCACAACGCGTCGAAATCAGCCTTCTTGTTCAACTGTACGGCGATCATCATGCCGTAGGACATGCCCTCGGTGCGCACGTCGTGGTTTCCCCAGTCGGTCAGATACATCAGCGGGCCGTTGGCATTGCTGCCTGCAGCAAAGGCGACGGACTGCCTCAGCAGGTCGCCGTGAAAAAGCTGCGCGTAGGCAGCGTCGATCTTGGCCTGAATCTGCTTGGGCGAATGGCCGGCCTCGGCGAAGAGGTTGCGGTATTTTCCGGTTGCGAAGGCTCCTGCGCCGTCTTTGGGCACAGCCTGGGCCAGCGTGGCGGGAGTGGCCACGAGCATCAGCATGAGGGTAATAGATAACAGATAAATGCGGGAGTGAATCGTCGACATGGCCAGCCCTCTCTTCGCGGCAGGCGTGGGGGCTCTGCGCTGCTCATCCTGAAGTATCAGTCCTGTCCCATGCGGGTTGCAAGCGTCTGCGACCGCGCTTTGTTCGTTGCGACGCTCTTGCCGACGAGGTGCGGGTGTACGCCGGCATTTAATTGCCAGCGCGAAAGCACACATCGCCGGCCCTGAAGTGTTCCTGGGCTATCTCTGCTTCTCATTAGCTTCTTTTTCCGCTTGATCGGCCGCTTGCGCCTGGGCGTCGAGGCCGTGCGTGGGATCGCGGTGAAGCAACTTCCGCGAGACGTCCGGCCAGAACTCGTCGAAGATCGAACCGATTCCGCCCTCGGCGGTGACGATAAACCCGTTGGTAAAGGTCTGGCCGATGCCGGACTCGCCGGATGGATAGTAGAGGTTGGAGATCGCGCCCGAGATCAGGTTGCCGCCAACATTGGAATAGTTGGGCTCCCACCTGTGCGTGTTGTCGTGCTTGCAAACGACGTTGGTGGCCAGCGAATAGAGAAGCCGGTGAGTGATGGTTCCGTGCCCCAGGCGGAAGTAGCGCGGATCCTGGTGCAGGATGGAAGGCAGGATGCCGTTGCCGATGATGTTGCCATCGAAGGAGTCGAGGTAGGCAGCGCCAGCCCGCTTTCCATAACCCTCGATGCCCCATCCGAATCCTGTATCGTCGTCCATTGCTTCGTGATATCCGGCAGCCACGAATGCCACGCCGAAGGCCACCGGGTCGATCGAGGAGCGAAAGGCGAGCTTCATTTTTTGTGCCGCGGTCATGGAGGCGGCATCGCTGTGGTAGGAGATGTTGAATTGCGGCAAGACACCCACGACCCGTTGCTTTTCCTGCTCCTTGATCTGCTCGTCGGCCTTTTCGTGCTGGCTCTTTTGCACGTCGGGTTGCTGCGTCGAAGACTGGGAGCTGGAGCTGCCTTGCGCGGCGCCGCCAGCCTGCGCTGTACTAGACTGACCCGGCATGGAGCTTTGCGCCGGTTGCGGGGTGGTCTGGCTTTGCCGGTCCGGCGTTTGCTGTGGTGAAGGCTCTGCCCCAGCCGTTGCAAACTGCGCCTGCGGAGCCTCGGGAAGCTCCGCAACTGGGATCACGCGCGAGCCAGGTTCCTGTGCAGAGGTACTGCCGGGCAACGCGAGCAGAGCCAAACCGGCCGCGAGCGTTGCAGAGAGAAGGAAAGAGCGTGAGAGCATTCGTTCCCCAGTCGCAAGGTTGGCGCCCGCCAAGGCCGTTCACCGAAGAAACTGGCGAACGGGCCCAGTGAGCTCTTTAAAGGTTAATTCATCCCTCTTTGCGCCGATGGCGACTGGTGCATTTCAAGAGCGGGGCTTCATCCTGCGTGCACTATTCCTTGTTGTTAGACGCAGCATCGGCCTTGCAGGACACGAAGAGTTAACAAGCAACCAGGTATCCCGGATCTGCCCTCGCAGGGTTGGAAATCGCCAACCCCACTCCGTCCCGCATGCTCTCACCTACTGCAGCGCCTGCCGGCTCTTGATCTCCTTCAGCAGCACCTCGACCCTGTCTTCGCTCTCCAGCGCATGAAATCGGTCTTCGAGCGACTCGGGAGCCAGCACCTCGCTGGCCGCCGCGTTCTCAGCCGATGTGACGTGGACCTTGGTCTGCATCCGGCCGATCGCATGCTCCTGGCTGTTGCCGACGATCTGGCGTGCCTTCGTCGCGCGCCCCACGACCTTGGCGCGGCGATGTTCTGCCATCAGCATCTCGCAGCGGGCGCGCGTCTCGCCCAGCTTCTGCTCCAGCTTGCGCAGCGCCTGGCGCAGGTTGTCGGCCTCGTGCTTCTGGTCCTCGGCCTGGGTGGTGAAACCTGTCACCAACTGGTCGTGGCTCAGCGCCCGCTCCAAAGCTGCGCGAGCCAGATCGTCGTGGCCCTTCTCGACGGCCAGCTCAGCCTTGCGCCGCCACTCCGCCGCCTGCTCGATCTGCTCGGCGCGCTTCTTTCCCAGCAGATGCTCGTCGGCGATGGCGATGGCCACCTGCGTCTTCACCTGCATCAACTGATTCTCCATATCCAGCACGATCTGTTTCAACAGCCGCTCCGGATCCTCAGCCTTCTCCACCAGGTCGTTCAGATTTGCGCGGAGCAGGGTACTTACTCTCTCCAGCAGTGCCATGACGTCCTCCTTGGTTCGTACTTTGAAAATGGTTCGCCCACACGCGCTATTGGGTCGCTTCGGGTGTGCCGAGATAGGCCCGATAAAACCGGGTTTGTTTTTCGCACACGGCGGTGAGCGTTCGCGCCAGGTCCGTAAGCGCATGACTTTGGAGCTTCTTTCGAAACTTCCGAGTTCCCTCAGGTAAATCGGCAGTCACAGCGGAATTTGATTTCATATCCTTCATCCGCCCAAGCACAACCTGCCGCGCGAACAACACTCCGGCGTAAAAGCCAGAGCTTGGGTGGTCCAGATGGCTGTCCAAGTAGCTCTGCGGAATGTCGGCCACGGCAATTCCGCGCAATGAGTCCGACAGCTCCTTAGCCGACGCTAAGGTATAAGTCTGCGGAATGCCGTCCAAAATGACTCGGCGCAATGAGGCTGATGCCTCCTGAGATGACGCATCGGTTTGTGCGGACGGAAGTGGTTGGGCGATCTTCTTCGCAACTGTATCGAATCCGGCAACGCTCGGATCGGGGCTGGCCGCGAGAATATCCGTGTCGCGTTTGATCTCCAACGCCTCCCCAATCATCATGTCCTCCAAGTCGCCCAACGCCCTCTTTGAGCCCGCGCGCGTTCCGTCTGAGTACACGATGGCGTCGATCTGTAGAGCGCGTGCCTCACTGAATGCACCCTTTGAGTCACGCTTGCTGAAACTCTCGAAGAACGTTGCTCCAGGCAGCACGGCTCCAGCGTCTTGGGGGAAGGAGTCGCGGCGACTTTCAGCTCCAGTTCCAGGTGTACCGGTTGTATCCGGCTTGAAGACCCGCAACTCAACAATCGTTTTGCCCGATACGTTCTTGAAGTTGAATTTGAATTTGAGAAAATTGTTCTCAACGTCCCCAACCGGTTCAACACTGACAAGTTGAACGGAATTTGGCGGGGCATCTACCTTCCAATCCGTTAATTCCTGAGCCGGTACCATGAAAGGCGCAAGCAGCTTGCCAATGAACGCTGCGAAACTAATCGTCTTCTTCATGCGCTCCTCGTTTTCCAGAACTGCTGCCGCAGGGGCTAAAGCCCTGGTTTTGTTAGCCTTCTTGCGGCACGACTAAAGTCATGCCCTGATACGAAACTGTTCGTAGCTGGCGTTAGCGATTTCCTTCTCAGCCTTTAGCCCCCATGACAAAGCTGAGAGCTAAAGGCTAAAAGCTAGCAGCTATTTTTCCTCCGCCTCCGGCTTCGATTTAATCGCCTTCACATTGGACATCAACTGCTTGATGTCCATGCCGCTGAGCGCCTCAAACAATGCCGGAACCTGCGCCGCGATCCGTGTCATGTCGCCGGTAATCTTGTGCGCCCCGGCGGCGTCGTCATTCCCTGTGGACACGATGGTGATGTGATCCACCTTGCTGAGCGGCTCGGCCATGGCGCGCACCACATCGGCCATGTTCGTGAGCAGCTTGTCGACCACCGCGGCCTGGTTCCACTCCTGATACGCTTCGGCCTTAACGCTCATGGCCTTGGCTTCCGCCGAGCCCTTTTGGAAGATGATGCTGGCCTCGGCCTCGCCCTGTACCTGAATCGCCGATGCACGTCCCTCGGCTTCGGTCGTCAGGCGGTTCTTCTCTGCGGCGGCCATGTTCTCAATGCGCTGCCGCTCGATCTCGGAAGCCTTGAGCACGGTGGCGATGAGCTGCTTTTCGTTGCGCAGGATCTCGGCTTCCTGCACCTTGATCTGCCCTTCTTTTTCCACCTGCTGAATCTTCACCTGCTCGGCGGTCACCTGCTGCAGCATGACGTTGGTTTGCAACTCATAAGCCTTGTCGGCATTGGCCTGCTGGCGGCGGCTCTGCTCGGAGTACTCCGCCTTTTTGATGTCAAGGTCGCGCTGCGCCTCTGCCTGCCGGGTTGCCGAGGCGGTCTCGGCGATCACCCGCTCCTGATCGGCCTTGGCCTTGTTCACAGAAGAGTCGCGCAGAGCATTGGCCCGCAGGATCGCAGTATCGCGCTCAGCCTCGGCCGTGGCCACGTCGGCATCGCGCTTGATGCGCGCCACGTCCGGCCGGCCCATATTTGAGATGTATTCGTTCTTGTCACGAACTTCCTTGATGGTGAACGAGATCACCTCAAGCCCCATCTTGCTCATGTCCCCGGCGCAGGTGCCGCGCATCCGCTCGCCTACCATTTCAGGCTCCTTGACGATCTGCTCCACCGTTAACTGCCCGATGATGCCGCGCAGGTGGCCCTCCATGACCAGGCGAATCAGCCCTTCCCGCTCCTCCGGCCCCTTGGTGAGGAACTGCTCGGCTGCGGTGAGAATCGAGGCCTGATCCGAGCGCACCTTGATCTGGGCTACGGCTTCGACGGTT